>SDBS01003718.1_pt1 | contig 14994 bp, 12 predicted proteins | sample 2277091 | NCBI WGS metagenome assembly SDBS01 (sample SAMN10404972, study PRJNA504765) | marine sediment metagenome | isolation source: marine sediment core GS10_PC15, 163 cmbsf | place: Arctic Ocean: Southern Knipovich Ridge | collected 2010 | reverse complement strand
TAAGAATATTTCAATAGCAACTATAACCGTAGACTTCGAAAGAGCAACAAGATATATTTTTGAGTCAATCTTCCGACTTACCGTTAAGCCACAAACCCAGGGTCGAGAAGAACCGGATGGCATCATAAAAGAGGACAAAATAATACTCTACGACTGCAAGACTGTCCTATCTCCACCATATGAATTGCCGATATCCCATCGAGACCAATTCTCTAGATACATAAAAGACCAGTACGACAAACTCGAAATGCATGCAAAAACTGCGCTGAAATGCTTCATCATTGTAGCACATAGCTTCACTGATAGAATCGAAAATAAGATCAGGCAAATGAAGGTTGAACCTTATATCCCGTTTTGTCTAGTCACCGCAAGAGATTTGAAGCTTATTGCAGAAAAATGGCTTGAGGAGCAGAAAGGAAAAACTCTACCAACCTCTGCACTCATTTTTCAAGGTCGCTATACTCTGAGCGAGTTCAAGAAGAAGTTCGTATGAGCGAATTTTGTTGACCTGCCCTCTGGAATGGGTTCAGTTATTGTGTTAGACTAAGGATCGAAAAAAGGGAGATTGAAATGACGAGAAGAAGCTACAGGCCTGAGCAAATAATTAACAAATTAAGGGAAGCAGAAACAGAGGGTCAGAGTCACGGCTTTAGCCACTCTGTCTCTAGAGTACCTTTTCATGACCATCCCTATGAAGAAATTACCAGTGTTGAGGACCATTCTATTCAGGGTATAATAGAAAAATTAATTTCATGGATTGCTAATCAAAATCCAAGGCACGCTCAACTTAAAATAGGAACCTATCCGCCCATCCCCATTATTACTCCAGAGGTAAAAGATGTAAGAGCAAGAGAAAAAGATGTTCAGAAATTCAAAGAGTATATTTATTCAAGATATGCTAAAAGAGCTGAAGAAGTGGATCAAGAAATTAAAGAAAGAAAAAAGCAGCTTTTGAAGGAGCCCATTCAAGAGCCAACTGATTTTAGGGAGTAAAAATGTGGTTTCAGGAAGGATTAAGAAATGTATCAATTGATAACAGTGCTAACTAGTATCTTCTTTGCTCTTTTAACAGTTTATTTTGCTATAAGGAGTAGACAGGTAACGGCTCTTGAGGTAGTAAAAACCCAGAACATGTCAGTTGTCAGTATTTTTGAAGAGGTCAGGGAAGAGGTAAAGATATATTTTGGCGAAGTTCTTGTTGAAGACCTTTCTAAGATTCAAATAGTTCTCAAAAATTCAGGTACCCTGCCCATAAAATACGATGATGTTATAGAACCAATAACATTCTCTATTCCTAAGGAGTCAACCTTTCTCAAATGGGGCATATCAGGGAGAAAGCCTGAGGACTTGCAAATAGACCTTACACGTAGTGAAAATAATGAGATTGTCTGTAAGTTCAAGTTATTGAATCAGGGCGATGAAGCTACCATTAATTTTCTTTGCAGAGATAATCAAAAAGGGGATCTTGTTACTAATGGTCGAATAAAAGGGGTAAGAAAAATTAAGGACTTGGATATTTCTTTAAAACGTGCTGAAAAATTTAATGTTTTGGATATAGCTAGTAAGAAATCAAAGTGGATTACTGTGTGCGTTTATGAAGGGATCTTTCTTACTGTGTTTTCAGGAATAATTTATGTGTTGGAAAGAGATCCTTGGGTATTAATAATGACGATAGTAGGCCTGTTTTTTATGGGACTTGCCTATATTCTTTTTAGAAGGAATATATATATTTACAGATTGTTTACATTTAAAGAACTTATACGGGCAATTTTCTGGTACTAAAACAGGATGGGAATTTTGAAAGGGTGAAATAAAAGAAACGCCATTTATCATAGTAGATAGTAAAAAATGAAAACAAAGAGAGCACCAAAATTTAAAAGAAGACCAGAAGAAATCGGAGGTTTAAGAGTCCAAAAACGGGACATTAAGATAATAAGGTTAGTCTATGACTACCGGTTTTTGAATTTTGATCAAGTCAAAACTTTAACTAGTGGCTCAGAACAGAAGATTTTAAGAAGACTGCAAAAGCTCTTTCATCACGGCTTTTTAGATAGACCTTCATCTCAAATTGTCTATCCTCTAATTGGTACCCAAAAGATGGTTTATGCTTTGGGACATGAGGGAGCTGATCTTTTAGCAGATGAGTTTGGAATTGATAGAGGAAAAATCAAGTGGAATGAGAAGAATAAAGAAGCAAAAGATAGACACATCCAGCATACTTTAATGATTTCTAATTTTAGGATATGCTTAGAGTTAGCTTCAAAAAATTTACCGGATACCAATCTTTTATTCTGGGAAAAAGAAAACCCAAAAGAACTAAAGGACTATGTTTATATCAGGAGCTTACAAGGAAGAGAATTTAGAGCACCAATAGTCCCGGATGGCTTTTTTGGAATAAAGGATGCCAAAGGTAAAGCCTATTTCTTTATCCAAGCCGACCAATCGACAATGACCAATGCCAGGTTCTTGAAGAAAATGATAGCTTACTGGAACTGGTGGAAACAAGAAAAACACACCAGAAGGTTTGGTATAAAAGGCTTTAGAGTTTTAATCATTACCAAAACCCAAAAGAGAAAAGAAAACTTAAGACAAATAACTAAAAAAGCAGATGAGAGACAAAAAGGATCCTTGATGTTTTGGTTCACTTCAGAGGGAAAATATAATCTTGAGGAGCCAGGGACGGTTGTAACACCAATCTGGCAAACACCAAAGGCTATGATAGCTATCATAGCCTTTTGGAATAGAAAAACGCTAAAGGCTGCTTAATAGGTGAGGAAATGGTAGTTTCTGACTGGATATTGATAGTTTCAATTATCGCTTTAGCAAGCGCTGCATTTTTGGCTCCTTATGTTATCGAAAGATGGAAGTATGGATTCTATGCTTCAAAACTTGATTTTGACTTTAAATTCGAATCACCTTATTGTCACTTAACTACAGTGCGGATACGTGAAAAGCAAGTCAGCTCTCCAGTTTATTATTTTCTATTTTCCGTTTGCAATAGTGGTAAGAGACAGGCTGATGATTGTGAGGCTGTTTTGGAGAGAGTTTGGGAAGAGGATAGTGCGGGGAATTTGCACGAGTGGAAGAATTTCTTAGCTGTTAATCTTATATGGGCATTTGGGGATCCTCCGAAGGGCATTTTGAAAACAATTTATCCAGGGAGAAGACTTTTTTGTAATATTGGTCATATAAATCATCCTAAATATAAAGCTGAGTCTGCCTATAGAGGGATTTCTGAGGAAGAGAAACAAAAGAACAAGTTTTTTTTTGAAGTACTGGAAAGACCTTATTTACAATGGGATTGTTTGATACCTGGTAAATACCAAATTGAAATTTCAGTATATAGTAAAAATGCACAGAAAATTACTACAAGGTTTAAGATTAGTTGGTCTGGTGAATGGAAAGATACAGAAGAGAGGATGTTTAAGCAAATTGTTGTATCCTTAATATGAAAAGGGCGTACTTAGTAGAAATAAATAGGGACAGTGACTATTTTTATTGACCGGTTGAACGTTATATATATCAACCATCAATATTCCACGAAAACTAAGACCTGACCTCAGGATAATGCTGAGGAATATCATAAGGAGGAACGAGAATGTCTGTTTTCGAAATAATTGGCTCAAGGCTGACTCCCATAAAAGAGAAACGAATTGACTTGGAAAAGGATCTTCAGTTACTCACAGAGAAAAACCTACCGATGATATTTAACCTGGACTTTGTGAGTGGATCTTTGAATCGGGAATTCTGCGTAAGAACAGCGCAACAAGATTTCTATATCGATACACTCGCATTTGACTCGCAAGTAAATGCTTTCGTCATTATTGAATATAAGAAAGATAAGAACTTCTCAGTTATTGACCAGGGCTATGCTTACCTGGCCGCGATGCTTAACAATAAAGCTGAATTCATTCTGGAATTCATTGAGAGAAAAGAAACCCTAAAGAAACCCGATATTGACTGGCGGCAATCTAAAGTCATCTTTGTGTCCCCTGAATTCACCGGTTATCAACGGAGCGCCATAGCTTTCAAGAGCTTGCCAATTGAGCTATGGAAAGTAACTATGTATCAAAATAACACGATTTACTACGAGCAGGTCAAAGCTCCTACGGCGAAAGAGTCTTTTGATAAGATTGCGCCGAAAGGCCCAGAGACCACACGTGTTGCCAAGGAAATAAAACCGTACACTCTTGATGAAATCTTCGCTCGATACAAGACTTCCAATCAAATGAAAGACCTATTGAATAAAATCAGAGCGGAAATATCCTCCTTGGGTGATGATTTTGATGAGGCCATAGGGAAATGGACTGTGATCTACAGAAAACAGTTTAAAACGTTTGCATATATATCCTAAGTCAAAAGAAGTCTACGGAGAACTACGGTTAAGTGAGATTAAGGTGCCAAGCCGCGTCGGGTACAAGAGAAAGGTTAAGGAAAGCGAGATTTTTAGAATAGCATTTAGGATCAATGCAGAAAATGATTTGTTTGACGCTGTAAACCTAGTTAGGCAGGCCTATGAGAATCTGAATCTAGAGCTGCGTTCATGACTTGAGGCGATCAGTTAAGTAGAAGAACAGCGCAAAACAGTACTTAGGATTTGGGGTTTAGCAAACGACCTATGACCTCATTTTTGAAAATCCTGGACTATCAAAGAAAAATGACGAGTTTTAATTATTCTTTTTGTCGATTGCTAAACGATTTGGATGAAAAGACTTCTTAACTATTCATTATCTGAATACAGGCAAGATTTTGAAAAGGCAAAAGGCCAAAGAATAGAAAAATGGGCGTTGTCCCTATTTATATGGCGATAACAGGAAAGTCAGAGAGCTTGAACAACAAATCGATCGAAAACTCTATGAACTTTATGAATTAACAGAGAAGGAAATTCCTTTGGTTGAGAGAAGTATAAAATCATAAAAAGGGGGTGAAGACAATGGCATTTTCTGATGAGGTAGTTGCACAAGCATGGAGAAGAGCGGGTGGAAAGTGTGAGTGCAGAAGAACTACGCATAACCATCCCTATGTTAGATGTAACAAGCAACTAGTATGGGAAAATAGAGGCAGAGAAGAAGGTCGCGGTGCATGGGAAGCCCACCATATAAGCAGCACCGGTGGTGATACACTTTCAAACTGCGAAATTCTTTGTTGGGATTGCCATCAGCGGACTTTTTAAAAGTAGCCGAAAAGATAAAATCCTGGAAAAAATAGGGACAACGCCCATTTCTATTGACAGATTGAGTCGCTGTATATAAGCCTTTAGTATGCCACGCATATCAAGAGTTGTAGCAATAGGTTTTCCTCATCATCCTACTTAAAGGGGAAATTATAGGAATGTGTTTCTGAAGACAAGGATGGTTTAGGGCAACGTCTGTGGTGTCCTGGAGATTACACTCGAAGAAACTTCTTGAAGATATGGGTATATTGTCCCACAAGCAAGAATTAATAAATGGGCGCTGTCCCCGTTTAACAAAGGGCGTCCTGTGTTTATGGATTCTGATTCAAAAAAAGATCAGAGAATGGAAGGACAGATTAAAAAAGGTGTAATTATGAAATATCCACGTGGTTCTGAATGGAGAAAATGGGATCTGCATTTTCATACGCCTTCATCATTTGACTATGACGACAAATCAGTCACTGATGAAGATATTATTTCTACATTGAAACAGAACGAGATTGCTGTTGTTGTCATCACCGATCATCACGTCATTAATGTGACCCAAATTAATAATTTGCGTAAATTATCTGGTGAGGACTTAACTGTTTTAGCGGGGATTGAATTAAGATCAGAGCTTGGCGGTAGCGAATCAATACATTTCATAGGAATTTTCCCCGAAGATTCTAGTCAATTTAATCTTGAAACTGCATGGACAAAATTGCAGGGGCAGTTTAATCTCACTCCAGATGAAGTCAAAAAAAAAGGCAATGCTAAGGTTTATTGTGACTTGGTAGATGCATGTAAGTTAATACATGAGTCAGGGGGCATTGTAACAATACATGCCGGGTCAAAATCAAATTCTATAGAAGAAATAACAAACACATTGTCCCATAAAATGGCTCAGAAAGATGATGTTACAAAAAGTATTGATATTTTTGAAATGGGTAAGGTTGATGATTTAGACGATTATAGAAAGATCGTTTTTTCCGCTATCAAGCGAATATATCCTATGGTAATTTGTTCAGACAATCATAATATCCGTAATTATAAATTGAAAACTAATTGTTGGATTAAGGCGGATCCTACCTTCGAAGGATTAAAACAAGTCTTACATGAACCGGATGATAGAATTATTGTTAATGATGTGTTGCCGCAATTTAAGAGTGATGCACACGTTATAGATAGAATTGAAATAAAGAAATCAAATCATTGGTTTGAAGAAAAGGACATTTTGCTTAATGAAAATATGGTTGCAGTTATAGGTGAAAAAGGTGCAGGGAAAACGGCTTTGGTAGATTTTATAGGCATAGCTGGTGGTGATTTTCATTGGGAACCACACGATTATAGTTCTTTTGTTTCTAAGGCGTTGAAGTCTACAAAGCAGATTGAAGGTACTATAAATGGAACGGAAGTTGTAATCCACTGGAAAAACGGCAACGAAGATGCTATCACAATAGACGATGATCTAAGTAAATATAGGGATCTAAAGAAGGTTAGGTATTTGTCTCAAAGTTTTATAGAAAAAAAGTGTAGACCTGAAAATGCGGACGAACTCCAGCGTGAGATCGAAACCATAATCTTTCAGCATATTCCTCCTCCAGAAAAAATGGGGCATACAACTTTTGAGGATTTACGAAAAGCCCGTAGTGAAAGCATTAATATTAAAAAAAGCGATGCTCAAAAAAAGATTAGAGTCTTAAATAATGAACTCTGTGGTATTGAGAAAGCAATAGCAAGTTTGTCCGTGAAGAAAAAAGAAAGAGATACTTTGATTAAAGAGAATATTGATTTCAAAAATAAGAAACCAAAACCAACATCAGGGGAAGAAGAGAAAATTGAGAAAAAGCTGGAAACTCTAACTAGTCGTCGGGATGAGATTAACGTTACTCTGGCGACTTCTTCAGCAAGAATCAATTCTTTAGACACACTAAAAACTAAAGTCACATCGTTATCGAAATATGTTGCTGATGAAATAAGAATCATAAACACTGAGATGGATGATCTTGAATTAAAGCCGTTAAAGGGAAAGATAATTTTTGTGGTGCCCGATAATTTTGTAGAAGAAATTGACGCTGAAAAAAATAGGACAAAACAAGGGATCAAGTTGTTGCAAGGAGATACAAAGAACAAAGAGAAGAAAACTGATACATCAAAGTTGGATGAGATAACTAAAGAATCGATATCAAATTTCACACTGCAAGAAACGACCAGTTTGATTCAAAAACTTGAAGATGGGTCCAGTATAGCAGAAGCAGTCAGGCAGACTATAAATGCATTTAATGAATCCATTCTTGCTAACAAGAAACGTATAATAACGTTAGGGAATGAGATTAGAGATATTGAAGATAATAAGTCACAACTTCTACGCAGACGCATTGAAAAGCGAAATTCTGTCTATAACGATTTCTTTAAGATTCTATGTAAAGAGCGAAAAATGCTCGAAACTTTGTATGAAGAATTAAAATCAAAACTTTCAAGCAATAAAGGTGTGACTGAGCGGGACTTAGAGTTTTATGCTCGTATAAAATTTAATTTAAGTGATTTTTGTTCTAATGCTGATAAAATTATAGATTTTGGTCGTACGGGGAGATATTTTCAGAGCAGAGACTCATTACACAAGGATTTAAAGTCTATCGCTGATAAAATTGAATTCCAAGGTGATATTGATATTGCATCACTTATCCAGTTCTTCTACAAATCGTTCGAAAATGGTGACGGTAAGGTTAAAATCAGTGACCAGTTATTAAAATCATGTGGTAAAATAGATTTCTTAAAATGGATTTTTGATGTTTCAGTTTTTTCAGTTGACTATGGTATTCGTTATAAAGGGACTAATATAGAATTATTGTCACCCGGGAAAAAAGGAGTGGTGTTATTGTTAATGCATTTGGCTTTTGATACCGAAAGTCGTGTTCCACTAATCATAGACCAACCAGAAGAAAATTTAGACAATAAATCTCTTTATCCTTATTTGGTTAATTATTTTAGAGCTACTAAAACAAAACGGCAGATTATAATAGTTTCTCATAACCCCAATTTGGTTTTGAATACAGACGCAGAACAGATTATAGTTGCAAACTTTGACGCTGTTCCTACGGATGTCTCAGCGCGTATTTCGTATTTAAGCGGAGCAATTGAAAATACGCATATATCACCACTTTTAAAGAATCCCTTACTAAAACAGGGCATTCGCGAGCATAGTGCAGACATACTTGAAGGAGGGAAAAAAGCATTCATTAAACGTTTGGATAAATGGGGTTTTCAATGGTAGAGCAAAAACTGCATATTCGTATTTCGACTGAGGGCTAAGCAAAAGAGAGTTATTCCTTAGAAGTGCGAAGAGAATATTTGTAACAGGGACAACGCCTACTGTTATCGGCAGATTGAGTCGCTGTTTGTAAGCTTTTGGTATGCTACGGGTATTAGGACCGGGAGCAATAGATTTTCCTCATTATCCTACTTTAAGGGGGAATTATCAGGAATGTGTTTCTGAAAACAAAGATGGCTTAAGGTAACATCTGGGTTGTCCTGGAGGTTGCGCTCGAACAAACTTCTTGAAGATATGGGTATATTGTCCCACAAGTAAGAACCAATAAATGGGCACTGTTCCTATTTATTTTACAAAATGTTGAGGTTATGGAAAACGTTATGATGGGAGTAGTCCAATGAAGAAGGACATGGTTGAAATTAATATCTCGAATAAAACTTACGGCAAATTCTCTGAAACCCCAATCTATGTGACTAAACAGTTAAAGAGAAAGCTCGAAAAGATTAAGAAACGGGATAACACAGATTTGTTTACTAATTTACAAACTAGAGGGTTTCAAGGCGGCAAGCATTTAATTGAATTACTGAGCCAAAAATATGGTAAAAGCTTCAAGTTGATTTTATCACATAAGGATTCATTCATTAAGGGCAATACTATAGCCATTAATTACGAGAAGTTTAACTCAAAAGCTAGAAGTAGGTTTTTTCTAATGTATCGAGAAGTTGGCCTAGACACCGCTATAGAGTTTTTGCGCGAAACATTTGCGTCTGATTTCCCAAAGAGTGCAACAGTGAAATCGCCTACTAAAAAACAAATTGAAAAAGCATTTGATGATTTGTCGCAAGCTGCAAACGATTCATCTCAGAAAAAAAAACACCAAATACCCACGGGAATTGTTGAATTAATAGAAAGGCAAGAGCCCCAGTTTGTTTTTGCTTTGCTCAGTGCCATCGACAAATCATGTCAAGGAACAAGCGAACGGTTGAACGTGGCCTTAAAGGAGATCATATTGAGAATTTCCAAAGAATCGGCCAAAGCAATGAATGAATTGTCAGATTTTATGGATAAATGGAATCTTTTGCAACTTACTTCTCTTTTGAGTATTTTGAAAACTCGGTTAGAAACCATCGCAACATTTGAGGAGATGATCCATAGTGATAAAACTTATGAACTAGAAGGCGATAAATCCATACATAGGACTCTAGAGAAAAGCATGTGGATTTTAGATGATAAATATTGGATTGCACAATCCAATAAGTCATTGAGGGAATTCATAGGCAAGGAACTCTCTAAGACTGACAAGAAACATCAGAAGAAAAGGCCTGATTTTGCGTGTGTTAATTCGTCCGGGAAAGTAGTCTTAGTAGAAATCAAAAGACCTTCCTTAGAGCTGACAGAAAACGAAATGAATCAAGCAGAGTTATATTTGCGCATTGTCAAAAAATATAAAAGCGGACCGGCGAGCCCTGTGATTCTATTAGTTGGTAATAGAATATCAGAGGAATCAAGAGAACTAGCAAGTTTGCGTGGTTACCCAATACTATATACGTATCAAGATATGATTGACAATTGTAGAAAGAGATATCATGAATATCTAGAAATTGTAGAAGAGTCGAATCGTTAATTTTAATTTTGTTTTAGAAGAGATAAAAACACCAGTTCAAAAATCAATACCCGACCCTAGCCATGCAACTTTCTTTAAGACTACCGAAAGTACCACGGCAGAAACAGTGTCCAGGTATAGTCCGCGAGGAGAGTCTAGGATATGAGCTAAGAGAAATGACTGATTCCCCAAGAATAGCCCTTTTCCTGTATTCATAGAGGTGTCGAATTGTTTGCCGAAAACCTGAGGAAGCAACTTTCAGAACTGGCAGGAAGCTATGCCAAAAAACATTATCTTCCGCTTGACAAATCCCCTGGTGGAGTGATTATCTTCAAGAAGAACCAAAGTAAGAATATCCATGGGAATTTCCTTAACTCATCGCATAACAATATCCTGGGGAAAGAAAACTGGAGGGTGAGACTAGACAAACCTCATCCATCTTTTCCTGACAAAAAACGGCAGCTCAACGAACTAGACTCGTGCAACAGCTCTGACGCTCTTTTGATGAACATTTTCTGCCACCCAAAGATTGATGAATGGAAGTCGCTCAAGAAACTGCTCGGCCTGTCTGAAATAAAGGAACCTCAATTTGGTTTCATGGCCAAAATCAGGAAGAACAATGGCCAACATGATGCTACCGAAATTGATATGAAGTTGGACGGCATCTTAGTAGAGGCCAAGCTAACCGAGAAAGATTTTACCAAGAAAGAGAAAGGGATAGTAGAATCATACGACAATTTCAAGAAAGTATTCAATGAAAAGTTACTCCCTCAAAGTAGTGAGGATTATCTAAACTATCAGTTAGTCAGAAATATTCTGGCCGCCTGCCAGCACAATTTGTCATTCCTTCTTTTGTGTGATGCAAGGAGACCTGACTTAGCGAGAGAACTCTATATGACTGTGCGATGCGTGAGAGATGACCGTCTGAGAGTCAGGTGTAACATCGTATTCTGGCAAGAGATTGCCCAGAGCGTTGGAAAAGAACTACGAAATTTCCTGGCCGAAAAATACGGTTTCTAGGCTGCCTAATAATATCTGCGCCCAAAAAAGTGAGTGTCTTTATCTCAATAACAACGCAGTTCTCAGTCACAAAGAAAGGGTGGTACACCGAAATGGCGAACAAGAATCTACACCATATCATGAACAGAATCAAGAAATTTAGGGATGATCGGGACTGGATGCAATTTCATGACCCCAAAAACATGGCAATTTCCATAATAATCGAATGTTCTGAGTTGCTCGAGCATTTTCAGTGGAAGACTAAGAAGGAAGTAGATGAACATATCGAGAACAATAAATCACGAATCGAAGAAGAGATTGCTGATATCGGAATGTATCTTTTCGAATTGTCCGATAATCTCAAAATCGATTTGCTTTCAGCAATGGAAAAGAAAATAAACGAAAATGAAAAGAAATACCCTGTTGAGAAATCCAAAGGATCAAGCAAAAAATATACGGAGTTCTAGAATGAGACTCTATGCAGGTACCTCAACGCAGTTTGTCCAAGACACAGCTCAAAACCAGATAGCGGAGAAACTGCGATTGACGTTTTTCGAGCATTTCCAGTATAACCCTTCTCCAGCGGAAATTAGCTCCTGGAGGAATTCTTTGAGAGCAGTTTCAGATGTTTTCCGTGAAGCCAACTTGGATGATCACGGAGTCATATTGGAATACCAATTGCCCTTAAGCTCAAGAAGATTGGATTGCATGATTTGCGGAAAAGACGAAAGAAAAGAAGATGCTGCAGTAATCCTGGAATTGAAACAGTGGGAGAAGTGCAAGGAGTCGATGGGGGAAAACGAGGTGCTTACTTGGATTGGAGGCGCTGAGAGAGATATCTTGCATCCTTCCGTGCAAGTATCAAGTTATAAGATGTACCTCAAAGATATGCATACAGCTTTTTACGAGGGAGAACGACCTGTGCAACTAGATGCTTGTTCCTATCTCCACAACTACAATCATTACTCTGACGACGTAATATACGCGGAGAAATTCAAGGATGCCGTCCACGACTGTCCTGTATTTACAGCAGATGATTTCGAGAAGCTGTGCAACTACCTCGCGCCAAAGCTGAAGAAGGGAGAGGGGATTGAAGTCCTCAATAGAATTGAGGGAGGTAGATTCAGACCCAGCAAGAAATTAATGGATCATGTTGGAAATGTAATCAAAGGCAGTCCGGAATATGTGCTACTGGACGAGCAATTGGTGGTCTATGATAAGGTTTTTGCACTCGTAAGAAAAGGGTTTCACGATAAACAAAAGAATGTGTTTGTCGTCAAAGGGGGACCAGGCACCGGAAAGTCGGTAATCGCGTTGAATCTTATGGCTGATCTTCTTTCACGTCACTACAACACCCACTATGCGACTGGTTCAAAAGCATTTACTGAAACACTAAGAAAAATCATAGGAAGAAGGGGAGCTTGGCAATTCAGATACTTTAATAGCTATGCAACCGCTGAACTAAATGAAATCGACGTCCTGCTTTGCGATGAAGCTCATAGAATTAGAGAAACTAGTAACAGCAGGTGGACACCTAAATCAAGAAAATCAACCGTCCCGCAAATAGAAGAGTTGCTAAGAGCTTCCAAAGTATCGGTTTTCTTTATTGATGACAACCAAAACGTCAGACCTTTTGAAATCGGTTCGTCTGAGCACATATCGCAGGCGGCACAGAAGCACAACTGCAAGATTCACCGTCACCAGCTGGATGTCCAATTCAGATGCAGTGGCTCTGAAGCCTTCGTAGGTTGGATCAACAATACGTTGGATATTCAGAAGACGGCCAACGTGTTATGGAATGAACATGAAGAGTTCGATTTCCGAATTCTTGCTTCACCTCTACAATTAGAAAATGCTATCAAAGAGAAACTCACCAAAGGCTTTTCTGCCAGAATGACAGGAGGTTATTGCTGGCGTTGGTCAAAGGATTTGGATCATTATGGGGCACTGAAGAATGACGTAGTGATCGGGGACTATTCCCGACCTTGGAATGCAAGACACGATGCGACTCGTCTTCCTTCCGACGTTCCAAAAGCCCATTATTGGGCCTACGATCCTAACGGCATCAATCAAATAGGCTGCGTCTATACGGCACAGGGATTCGAATTTGATTACGTGGGTGTCATTTTCGGGAATGATCTAGTCTATGATCTCGATGAACAAATATGGGAGGGCCATGCTGAAAATTCCCAAGACCCTGTGGTAAGAAAATCAAAGGGTGAATTCACAAGACTCACAAAAAATACCTATAGAGTTCTACTGTCTCGGGGGATGAAGGGTTGCTATGTCTATTTCATAGACAAGGATACCGAAAGATTCGTAAAGACCAGAATACAGCACTAGACCAGCAAGAAAAAATAGGTTTTCCTCATCATCCTGCTTAAAGGGGAAATCATGGGAATGTATTGCTGAAGACAAAGATGGTTTAGGGCAACGTCTGGGATGTCCTAGAGATTACACTCGAAGAAACTTGTTGCAGATGTGCGTGTATCTCCCTATGAGTAAGAATCAATAAATGGGCGCTGTCCCCATTTAATCAGAAGCGAGGTGACTGGCGAATGAAAGGAGCGGAGTAATGGGTGCAACCAATATTGCTGCGAAGCTACAGGCGTTACGCGATTTTGTCGTAGAATGGCTCGGAGATCCTCAAGATCGTCGTCCAAAAAGATATTTCGACTATCAATTGTCCTCGAAAGTCATTGATCAGTATGTAGATATTTCTAGGGCGTTGCGATCGAAATATTCTTCTCTTTTTGATGATCTGCCAGTACGCAAAAAACCAAGAAAGGAAGGAGCAGGGGAGTTCAATAGGCATGGATACACGCACCGCCACGATCTTGAATTGCTGCTGAGAGATATCAATTACTGCATTAATGTATTGTCGCAAGCACCAATTGAGAAGAAGCCGGAGACGATTCCTCGGAAGTCAACTCGAGACAACGCTATTCAGACCACTCAGCCAACTTTGGCTGAAGGAAAACGTGTCTTTGTTGTTCACGGACACGATGAAGACATGAAAAATGAGGTAGCGCTCTTTCTCGCACAAGGCGGACTCGATCCCATAATTCTACATGAAAAGCCCAATAAAGGTCGCACGATTATCGAGAAATTCGAAGACTACTCAGATGTCGCGTATGCGGTTGTCCTCCTAACCGCCGACGATGTTGGAGGAACAGATTCAGGCGATCCGAAGCTGCAGCCACGGGCTCGGCAAAACGTCGTTTTTGAGTTCGGTTTCTTTATAGGAAGACTCCAAAGAGACAGAGTATGCGCGCTATGCCAAGAAACCGTCAAACGACCCTCCGATATTGACGGCTTGGTCTACATCCTACTGGATGAAAGTGGAGCCTGGAAGAGGAATCTGGCAAAAGAGCTAGAATCGGCTGGGCTCGACATTGCTTTGGACAAAGCATTGTCATAGTGTGCCACAAGAGAACGCTCTTAAATTCAAGAGTCATAGCACAAACTTTTCCTCATCGTCGTGCTTAAAGGGGAAATTGTCAGGAATGTGTTTCTTAAGACAAAGATGGTGTAAAGCAAGGCCTGGGGTGTCCTGGAGATTACACTGGAAGAAACTTCTTGAACATATGGGTATATTGTCCCCCAAGTAAGAATCAAAAAAGGAACGTTGTTTCTAATTACCAATAATTTGATATGTTGATAAATTTTGATATTGCGGAGTTTTGAATATTAACACGTTAGGTGGCGTGAGTCATCCGAATCTCTAAGTAACAACTGACCAAATAGGAGCGGCACATGAAAGTTACGACAACCGAGGATATCAGGGACCTCATGAGCGCCCATATTGCCTCAGCAGCATTTTGTACGGCCCTCGAATTAGGGCTTTTTTGGCGACTGGCCGAGCAGCCTGAGGATGCAGCGGGAATTGCGCAGGTTCTGAAGATCCCCCCAATTAGATGTAAATACTGGCTGGAGCTGCTAGTCAATCTCGGTCTGTTAGAGCGAGTT
>SDBS01003717.1_pt1 | contig 14997 bp, 10 predicted proteins | sample 2277091 | NCBI WGS metagenome assembly SDBS01 (sample SAMN10404972, study PRJNA504765) | marine sediment metagenome | isolation source: marine sediment core GS10_PC15, 163 cmbsf | place: Arctic Ocean: Southern Knipovich Ridge | collected 2010 | reverse complement strand
GCCCTTAAAGGCGGGACGCTTCAATCCTTGACCCCTTGAACCCTCTGGGACTACATCACCTCACTTGAAGATTGTTCACTTGACTTGCCTTAATTTACTACAACTAATCGGGAGATGATCCTTCCACAATAACTGAACGGGTGGCAATAGCGCCATTTTTGGATGGACACCCAAGAGGATGAAATACTATCATGAGCATTAATCTTCGAAATTTCGACTTGAATCTTTTGGTATGTTTTGATGCACTGATGAGCGAACGCAATGTATCCAAAGCCGCTGAAAAGGTGGTTTTTAAGCCAATCAGGAATGAGCCATGCCCTGAGCCGTTTGCGCACTCTGCTGGATGATCCGATTTTGATGCGGACGGAACAGGGAATGATGCCGACGCCACGTGCTCTTGAAATGGAGGTGCCGGTTAGAGAGATGCTCAATCGAATTAATCGCACCATTTATACACAAAAGCCATTTGATCCCATGACCAACGACCCGAGGAGGCAAGGATAATGTGTTCGCTAATGAAGAAGAATTGTTACTCATAATTTTCGAGCAAATCAGGAAAATTCCTCAAAAATTTCCCGTTCAACTCTGAAAATATACGCAATTAAAGCTGCTCGAATCCACATGCCGTTGCGCTCTTGCCGCCAGTAGGCGGCCCGCGGATCTTTATCCACTTCCACTTCTATTTCGTATCGTCGGGGTAGTGGATGCATGATGGTGCAATGCGGTTGAATGATGGAAAGGTGTTCCTTCTTGAAATGGAACCCGGGATAGGTGTCGGCTTCGCTTGACAGGTCGTCAGAATACTCTTTCTGAATTCTGGTCATGTAAATGGCGTCTACCATCGGCATGACGCTTTCGAAATCTTCGGTTTCATAATAGGGGATATTGTGTTTCTTCAAAAAATTTTTAATATCATCTTTCATCCTGAATATATCAGGTGAAACAAAGTACAGGGTTACGTCATTATAATTTTTCATCAGGTAACTCAGGGAACGGACGGTTCGTCCGCGCTTTAAATCGCCTACCATAGCAATCTTTTTACCGTCCAACCCGCCGATGTGTTGGAATGATCTTTCAAGAGTATAAATATCCAATAGTGCTTGGGTCGGATGTTGATCCGGTCCGGAGCCTCCGTTTAATACGGGAACGGGACGATCTGTTTGATTCAGGACCCAGGCAGTTTTTTCGGCAAACCCGGCTTCCGGGTGCCTTAAAATAATCAGATCGACATAGCTGGCAAATGTGCGAATGGTATCTTCCGGTGATTCTCCTTTTACCTCGGAACTTGTAGACGTTCCCCGGCTTTCGGAAACGCTTAACCCCAGAATATAACATGCATTTTGGAAAGATAAAAATGTACGTGTTGAGGGTTGAACAAAATAAAGCATGGCTCTTTTGTGAGGTAAAAGATGTCTAAGTTTTTTCTGGCCCATTTTCGTTTTGGCCAATAATCTGATCATGTCTGCGAGCTTACACAAATAGTCCATAAACGGTCTATCAAACTGTTGGGCAAAGACTACATCAAACAATCTACCGTTCAACTTGAAAAAATCTAATTTTTTATCGACCTCTTTAGTATAGAACTCATCCCATCCCTGGTATGTTTGAAGAGTTTGTTCTACCGATCCTTTCATTTTATTCACCTCGAGGGATAGGTTGGAATTAAGTGCTGTATCTGCTCTCCCTTTTTGAGCAAGACAGGCGGAGCCCGGTAAAAAGCATAGATCTGCTTTTGCGACATCTGTGTATGGCAAAAATCTGATTATGTGTCAAGTCGAAATAGTCACCTCAAGTTTCGCACCCCCACTCTGCCCCCCTTTTAAGTGGGGCAGGGTGGGAGTTGATTGCCGATTGCAACGATAATTACGAAACGTGCTACTAGTCGCGCTTGAACTTGCTGTAGTCAGGCCTGAGGTAGCGGCTTTCACCCCCACCATCGATAGCCAACAGGGCCTCAACCTTCAGCGGCAGACCAAACAGTTGGATGAACCCGTGAGCATCCTGCTGATTGTACACATCTTCTTCTCCGAATGATGCATAATCTTCACGGTACAAACTATGGGAGCTTTTTCGCCCCGCAATGATGATATTGCCCTTGTACAGCTTCAGGCGAACCGTGCCTGAAACCCTCTCCTGAGTGGCCTTTACAAAGGCGTCCAGTGCCTCACGGAGTCGCATGAACCACATGCCGTTGTAGACCAGTTCAGCATATTTGACCGCAACGAAATCTTTATAGTGCATCGTGTATTTATCAAGGCAGATGCTTTCGAGGGCTTGATGTGCGCGCAGCACAATTGTTCCGGCAGGAGTTTCATATACACCGCGGCTTTTCATCCCCACCAATCTGTTTTCGACAATATCCACCCGCCCGATAGCGTGAGTTCCGGCAATTTTGTTCAAGCGGGTGAACAGTTCCACCGCTGTCAGCATTTCGCCGTTCAAGCTGACCGGGTTTCCCTTTTCGAAGCCGACTTCGACATATTCGGCCTTATCCGGTGCATCCTCCGGACTGACGGTCAATTTGTACATGCCTTTTTCCGGTTCATTCCAGGGATTTTCCAGTGGTCCGCCTTCATGGGACAGGTGAAAAATATTGCGATCCCGACTGTAAATATCCTTTTCCGTCTGGGACAGAGGGATATTGTGTTTAGTGGCGTATCTTATGGCATCCTCACGACTGCGGATATCCCACTCGCGCCATGGAGCAATGACTTTAAGCTTAGGATTGAGAGCCATAATCGTTAGTTCAAAACGAACCTGGTCATTGCCCTTGCCGGTGCAGCCGTGTGAAACAGCATCTGCACCTTCTGTATCCGCAATTTCAACCAGAGTTTTTGCCATTAGAGGTCGAGCAATGGAGGTCCCCAAAAGATATTCACGTTCATAGACCGCGCCTGCCTGCAGGGTGGGGAAGACATACTCTTTGAGAAATTGTTCACGCAGGTCCCGCACAATCAGCTTACTGGCGCCTGAGGCCAGCGCCTTTTCTTCGAGACCCTCCAGTTCTTCTTCCTGGCCCAGGTCTGCCGTAAAACAGATCACTTCACAGTCATGGTAATTGTTTTTTAGCCAAGGAACAATCACCGACGTATCCAGTCCCCCGCTGTAGGCGAGGACCACTTTGTTTACCCTATCGTTTGACATTTTTAATCTCCTTTCAAAAAAAAACCCCGGCTTTTGCCGGGGGGTTTTTTTGCTGAATTTTAAGTTACAATATCAGATCCAACACAAAAAACACCCGGGCGCCTGTCGGATACGGCGACGGCGGTTGCGGATACGTGTGTTGGATGAATATAGAACCATAGGTTATTACTTCCCGAGTTTTGTTTTGGATATATGGCAAAGAACCGGTTGTCTGTCAAGTTCAAAATGACTTTTAGGCGCTGATGGCAGCCAGATCGATAATTTTTAATCTATAATACTTCGGCCGGCGTTATCTTACTATAAGGCGAGCATAATAAAGTGGACATGTCTAAATCAAAACGCTCGGATTAGTATGACCGCAATTCATTTAAAGCCTTGACGCAAAGACAGTTACGAGCTATATTTTTATATGGGAAAAGTAAATTTCCGATTTTGAAAGCGAATGGGGTTAAAGTTATTATTCTCGTGTATCGATGCGAATACAAGATTGCAGATTAACAGGACCCCTCAAAAACCTATGGATAATTGGCTATGGAAAATATCGAACCGCCTCCTGCTCCAAAACTCGATGAGAAGAAACCTAAGGGAAAGCTCTCGAAAGTTCTCCTAACCGACAAAGACGAACGCCAAATTGTCATCCAGAAAGCTCGGATTAGGGACGTAGAAGAAATCCTCGAATTGGTGAACGCCTTTGCGGCAATGAATTTAATGCTTCCCAGAGGTCCCCAATACCTGTATGAAAATATCAGGGATTTTGTAATCGTCTGTGACAGCAACGTTCCGGTTTACAGCATGACGGAAACCAGAGAAGTATTGCACCTTATTGTGGCCTGCGGAAGCCTGCATGTGCTTTGGGAAGATATCGCTGAGATCAGGGCGCTTGCGATTCATCCGGATTACCAGCACCTGGGGCTGGGAAGCAAATTAGTCGAATACATGAAAGAAGAGGCCAAACAACTGGGCATACGGCGTTTGTACACGTTCACATTGACCGAAGATTTCTTCAAAACGCTTGGATTCAGGCCACAAGACAGATCGGAACTTCCTCCCAAGGTATGGGGCGAATGCAGTCGCTGCCCGAAATATTTCCATTGTGATGAAGTCGGAATGGTTCTGGACCTCTAACTCCTGTGAGGATGACCGGGTTTCCTGCCCCATAAGCGCTAAGTTGTTTTTGCGCAGGAGGGACTGAAAAAAAATGAACATCGATGTTCGATGTTCATCCGTTTTCCCGGTATTAGTGGGTTTTATAGTATTCCTGTAGGCACTGATATTCAAATGGTTTCTTGTTTTGGGCTTTTAGACCCCGCACAATCGCTTCGGCAGCGGAAAGGGTCGTGATGAACGGAACGCGGTGCTTAATCGCCGTCCATCCAATAGGGTATTCATCCTTGCGAGATCGCTGACCTAAAGGGGTTTTAATAATAAGATCGATGTTATCGTTTTTGATGTAATCGACGACATTCGGACGTCCCTCGCTGACTTTCAATACCGTCTCCACCGGAATGCCCCGGCTGGCGATATAATCCGCCGTCCCCTTGGTGGCAACTAATTTATAGCCTAATTTAAACAAGCTTTCAGCAATGGGAAACATACGGGCTTTATCGTTATCATTCACGCTGATAAATATAGTGCCTGACTTTGGAATGGTAATACCGGTTGATTGAAAGGCTTTAAACACCGCCTCACCAAAAGTAGTTGCAATCCCCATGACCTCCCCGGTAGAACGCATTTCCGGTCGCAGGTAAATATCGGCTTTTTCAAAGCGGTCGAATGGAAATACCGATTCCTTAACAGCAACGTACGGCAATCGATCTTTAAAGGTATAACCGATTTGATCCAATCTTTTACCGGCCATCACTTCTGCGGCAATTTTGGCGATCGGAATTCCGGTTGCTTTACTCACGAAAGGTACCGTGCGCGATGCCCGAGGATTCACTTCGATCACATTAAGTGTATCATACATAATCGCAAACTGAATGTTGATCAGGCCTTTGACATTTAGTGCTTCAGCAAGCATCCGGGTATATTCTTTGATGTCTTCATACTGATCCCGGCTCAGCAAAAAAGGCGGCAAGACGGCCATGCTGTCCCCTGAGTGTACACCTGCCTCTTCGATATGCTGCATGACACCACAGATTTCTGTTCGCTCCCCGTCGGAAATGGCATCCACGTCAAACTCAAAAGCGTCTTCCAGGAAGCGATCAAGAAGCACCGGATGTTCCTCGGAGGCATTAACAGCATGCTGCATGTAATGTTCCAACGATTTAAGATCATAAACAATCTCCATAGCCCGGCCGCCTAGTACGTAGGAAGGTCTTACCATCAACGGAAATCCAATTTTCTGACCAATTTTAGCGGCATCCTCTATGGACGTGGCCGTTCCGTATTGGGGATGGGAAATATCCAGGGAATCCAACAGGGCTCCGAACCGGTCGCGATCTTCGGCCAGATCGATGGAATCTGGGGAGGTCCCCCATATGGGCACGCCGGCCCTTTCCAGGTCAAGCGCCAACTTCAGCGGTGTCTGGCCGCCAAATTGAATAATGACACCATCCGGTTTTTCCAGTTCAATCACATCCAATACATCTTCATAGGTTAGAGGCTCGAAATACAGCTTATCGGCCACGTCATAATCCGTGCTGACCGTCTCCGGATTGCAGTTGATCATGATGGCTTCGATTCCCAGATTTTTTAAGGCCAGGATGCCGTGTACACAGCAGTAATCGAATTCTATGCCCTGGCCGATTCGGTTGGGACCGCCGCCTAAAACAATCACTTTCTTATTGTTTGAAGGGATGGATTCGTTTTCCTGGTCGTAGGTGGAATAATAATAATTGGTAAAGGACTCAAACTCGGCCGCACAGGTATCCACAATTTTAAAAGACGGCAATATTCCATTTTCTTTGCGTAGCCTGCGGATTTCGTTTTCCAGATTCCCAGTCAACAGGGCGATGTGCTTGTCGGAGAATCCAAGACGTTTGGCGCTTCGGAGGGTTTCCGGTGTGAGAGTCCGCCGTTGTACGAATTCCTCAGTAATGTGAGTCTCGAACTCGACAAGTTGCTGGAGGTTTTTCAGAAACCAAACGTCAATACTGGTAATCTTGGATATTTCTTCGGGAGAAATTCCGTTGGTGAGGACCTGCCAAATTTTCAGGATGCGATCCGGCGTTCCCCGTCTGAGGTCATCCAGCAAGGCTTCATTAGACATGCGGCTATAGGGATAGTTGCCATGGGCATGGAAACCGGACCAGCCATTTTCAAGGGATCGTAGCGTTTTGTTCATCGCTTCCTTGAAGGTTCTGCCGATTCCCATGGCTTCACCAACCGATTTCATCTGAGAGCTCAATCGACTGTCGTTTCCGGGAAACTTTTCAAAATCCCAGCGGGGAATCTTAATGACAACATAGTCGATGGCCGGCTCAAAGCATGCCGGAGTTTTTCGGGTAATATCGTTAGAGATCTCGTGAAGATGATAACCCACAGCAAGTTTGGCGGCAATCTTGGCGATTGGAAAACCGGTGGCTTTGGATGCCAGAGCCGAACTGCGTGAGACCCTGGGGTTCATTTCAATGACCACCATCTCTCCGTTTTCCGGGTTCAAGGCAAACTGGATGTTGGCCCCTCCGGTTTCAACTCCGACTTTGGCCACAATTTTCTTGGCCGCATCCCGCATGGCCTGAAATTCAACATCCGTTAGGGTTTGGGCGGGGGCTACAGTAATACTGTCTCCCGTATGTATACCCATGGGATCGAAGTTTTCGATGGAACACACGACTACAAAATTGTCTGCCGCATCCCGCATAACTTCCAGCTCGTATTCCTTCCACCCAAGCACGGACTCCTCGATCAATATCTCGGTGACCGGGCTGGCGCTCAATCCCCACTGGGCCGCCCGGCTGAACTCCTCTCTGTTATAGACGACACTGCCGCCAATACCTCCAAGGGTAAATGAGGGGCGAATGATGAGCGGAAAGCCGATTTCATCACGCAGTGCCTCCGCCTCTTCGAGAGAATTAACACATTCGCCTGCGGGAACCTTCAATCCGATTTCCCGCATAGCATTGCGAAAGAGATCCCGGTTTTCGGCCATCCGGATCGTCTCGAGACTGGCTCCAATTAACTCCACTCCGTATTCTTCCAAAATACCACTTTCGGCAAGTTCAACTGCAAGATTAAGACTTGTCTGTCCGCCAAGGGTTGGTAACAGCGCATCGGGACGCTCATCCTCTATGATTTTTGCAATCACCTCTGCGCGAAGCGGTTCTATATAGGTTCTATCCGAAAATTCGGGATCTGTCATAATCGTGGCCGGATTGCTGTTGATTAATATAACAATAAACCCTTCTTCACGCAGTGCTTTGCAGGCCTGGGTTCCGGAATAATCAAACTCGCAGGCCTGACCGATGACGATGGGACCTGACCCAATCACAAGTATTCGTTTTATGTCTTTTCTTTTAGGCATGGAACTGCTTCATATTCTCTATAAATTGCTCAAATAGATACCGACTGTCATGGGGCCCTGGTGAGGCCTCCGGATGATATTGAACCGAGAAAGCCCGCAGGGATTGGTGCCTGATTCCTTCCAGGGTTTCATCATTTAGGTTTATATGGGTGATCTCAACCTCGCTTTTCGCCAAGCTGTCAATATCAATGATAAAACCATGGTTCTGAGAAGTTATCTCAACGGCGCCGGTGAGTAGATGCTTTACCGGGTGGTTTGCGCCGTGATGGCCGAATTTCAACTTGGTTGTTTGGCCGCCGAGCGCCAGTCCCAAAAGTTGATGACCCAGGCAAATCCCGAAAATCGGTTTCTTGCCCAACAGGTGTTGAACTGATTTGACTGCGTATTCAACAGGCTCCGGATCGCCGGGACCGTTGGAAAGAATGATTCCATCGGGATTCCACTGGAGCACCTCTTCAGGCGGAGTATGGGCGGGAAATACACGTAGTTGACACCCGTAATCGTTTAATGTTCTTAAAATTGAAAACTTCACACCGTAATCGTAGACAGCTACTCTGAATGAACTTTTTTGATTGCGATCGCTTTCACCGTATAACGGCCAATCATAATACGTGTCCGTTGTGACTTCTTTAACGAGATCTCTTCCGACAAGCTTTTTACCGCTTCTCAGTCGCTCTAACAAGGTGTCAAACGGTTCACTGGTAGTGGTAATCATACCCATCTGAGCGCCGTGATCACGCAAATGACGGGTCAGGGCACGGGTATCAATATCGCTGATCCCGACAATGCCGTAATGTTTTAAGTACTCATCAAGGGATTGGTCCGCCTGCCAGTGACTGACTATCGGGCTGTATTCGCGTATGATAAAACCTGCCGCGTAAATACGCTTTGATTCAAAATCTTTCCGGTTGACGCCATAATTTCCGATTTGCGGATATGTCATAGCAATTAACTGGAAATGATACGAAGGATCCGTCAGGATTTCCTGGTATCCGGTCATAGCAGTATTGAAGACCACCTCACCGGTGGTCGTACCTTCGGTGCCAAGGGAACGCCCTTCATACAGCACTCCGTCAGATAAAATTAAACTTGCTTTCATTATTAAAACAGCCGCTTGTGGTTAAATAACGCCCCCAAATCGAAGGAATCAAATTTCACAACAATGGAAAATTCTTTTGATCGATTCCAACTACATGATTGAAAGAAAAACTTCAACTTTTTTCATAATTTTTTCTTGAGAATTTAGCGCCTGCATAACTTTGGCGTGGGTACATAACCTTGATGAATTCGTAAAAAATCGAATTCATCCGGTTTTAGGTTTTAAGATTTAGGTTTTAGGTTGAAAATTGTCACTGTTTACAAACACTGGAATCCTTGACCCCTGGAATCCTTGGACCCTCTTCTCCAACTAAATTGGAGAAGAACCCAATTTTATAACTTGATACCTTATGGGTTTTTTGCCATACTTGCAAGTCTTGAAAGAAATGAGATCTATCCCAAAGAAATGATTGCCAGAATCAAGGTTTTATATTAACAAAGGAAGTGGTTATGTCTGTTCAGAAACTCAAAGAAACTATTTTAAACAAAATTAATAGAGCTACAGAGAAAGCCCTGGGGCAAATCCCGGAACATCTTGAACTTGGTTTTCCCCCGAACACCGAATTAGGCCATTTTGCCGTCGGGTGCTTTCCGCTCGCAAAACAGTTTCGTAAATCTCCAGCAGAAATTGCCAAAAAGATTTCGGAAAAAATCACACCAGATGACGTTATCCAGGAAGTAAATGTTTCAGGGCCCTATCTTAATATAAGTATATTCCCTGATGTGCTTTTCGGAAAATTCTGTTCCGAAATAATTTCAGAGAATAATAAATATGGGGAATCCTCTGTTGGCCAAGGCACACGGGGTATGGTGGAATTCTTGTCGCCTAATACAAATAAACCGCTGCATTTAGGACACTTGCGAAATGGTGCCTTAGGAATGTCTATTTCAAAAATACTAGAAGCAACCGGTCATTGGGTCATCAAAGCGAACCTAATTAATGACCGGGGAGTTCATATTTGCAAAAGTATGCTGGCTTGGAAACGATGGGGAGACGGTTCAACTCCGGAATCCGAAGGTTTAAAAGGAGATCACTTTGTCGGTAGCTGGTATGTGCGGTTTGCCCAGGAGGCTGATAAAAACCAAACTATAGAAGATGATGTGCAAATAATGCTTCAACAATGGGAAGCTGGTGATCCGGAAACCGTAAAATGCTGGGAGACTATGAACAATTGGGTATACGACGGCTTTGCCGAAACCTATAAAAATTTCGGACTCGAGTTCGACGTATTTTATTATGAATCCGATACCTATAAAATGGGCAAGGATGTCGTCCAAAAAGGTCTGGGAAAAAATGTTTTCTCGAAGGATGATCACGACAACACTGTTTTTCATTTGCCTGTAGCGGAATTCGGCCAGGAAAAAGGCGGTGAAGCCAAAAAAGTAACGCTTTTACGTCCTGATGACACCAGCCTTTACATTACTCAGGATATTGGCGCCTCTATTTTAAAAATAGAGGAACACAAGTTATATTTTTCAATTTACGTGGTGGGCGGTGAACAGGAATACCACTTTAAATGCCTCTTTCAGATTCTCAGCTCCCTTGGCTATGAATGGGCCAAGGATTGTCATCATCTTTCCTATGGCATGGTGTATTTGCCGGAAGGGAAAATGAAATCCAGAGAAGGGAAAATCGTCGATGCCGATGTTCTGATCGCTGAAATGAAAAAACTGGCCGCAGATGAAATTCGCCAGCGCGATCCTGAAGGTCGACTTTCCGACGATGAAATAAACCACCGTGCAAAAAAGATCGGCATCGGTGCGATAAAATTTTATCTGTTGCGAGTTCGACCGACCCAGAGCATCAATTTCGATCCGGCCGAGTCCATTTCATTCGACGGGTTTACCAGCCCCTATTGCCAATATGCATATGCGCGAATTTTTGGGATATTGGCGAAAGCCCAAGATAGCGCTTCTAATCTTCAAGATTGCGATTTTTCCCTTCTTGGCAATGCAGAAGAGCTTCTATTGCTTCAGAAATTGATTCAGTTTCCGGAAGAAATAAATAACGCTGTTCAGGGATTCAATCCGTCAAAGATTTCCGTTCACATATTTAATACGGCCAAAGCGTTTAATCAGTTTTACAATAAACATCATGTGCTTCGTGCGGAGAATGAAAAGCTGGTAACTGCCAGGCTTGCGCTCATCAAAGCAACGGCCATTGTGTTAAAGAAGGGTTTGAATTTGTTGGGAATAGAAGTGTTAGAGAATATGTAGGTTACTTTCAATCTAATACCAGCTTGTAGTCGAAATTTGGAAGCTATCTTATTTTTCAATATAAAGGCGCTGTATTTATGAAACCAAAGATTCTAATAAAAATTGGTGGTCGAGCCTTCGAAGGTGAAGACGGCTTCAAGGACCTTGCCCAGGCGATTAGATATAGTCAAAATGTTGAAATTATAATAGTTCATGGGGGGGGGACTGAAATTTCTCAGGCTCTCAAAGACGCCAATCGTGAATCCGTTTTTCTTGATGGCATTCGGGTCACCCATGCCGAAGATATGAAAATAGTCGAAAATGTTCTTTCCGGAACCATCAATCAACGCATTGCTTCGTGGTTAAGTCAAAACGGTGTACCCTGCAGCCGCATGTCAGGAAAAACCAAGCGGCTGTTTATCGTCGAGCCGCTAAGACGCCATGGCCATGACCTTGGATTTGTGGGTAAGATTAGACAGGTAAACCCCGATGTTGTCCTGGATGCGCTCAAAACTGGACTCGTGCCGGTCGTTTCACCTATTTCATGTAATGAAAGCGGAGAAAGTTACAACGTCAATGCCGACAGTGCGGCCGCCACTTTAGCCGCCAACGCACAGTGTACCGATCTTGTCTTTATAACGAATGTACCTGGTGTTTTAGTGAAAGGACAAATTTGTCTTTCCCTTACCGTTCAAAAAGCCAAAGCACTTATCGCGGATGGAACGATCAAAGATGGAATGGTAGCCAAAATGGAGTCTGCATTTGAGGCACTCGACAACAAAGTACCTCGCGTTCATATTATCCAGTGGCAGGGACATCGCACACTTCAAAATATTATCACAGGAGATTGCACTACTGGAACAACCATTCATAGATAAGGCCTTGAAGCTTAACTGTAAATATGAAGGATGTCCCGTATTTCTTTCGTATTTCCTGAAAAACCCATGATTTTTCCGCTTACAGCGGGATAGAAATCCGAGACGTTAAATCACCGCAAAAACATTTATGATGATAGAGCTTTGCAAAAAAAGGAGGTGCTTTAATGGGTTGTGAAACCTGTATGACCAAAGAAGATGTTTTAAAAATCGTCAAAGAAAAAAATGTCAGTTTTATTCAGTTCTGGTTTACGGATGTTCTGGGCATGCTGAAGAGCTTTGCGGTAACGCCAAGTGAGCTTGAGATGGGCATGGCTGAGGGAATGGGCTTTGATGGGTCTTCAATTGAAGGTTTTGCTCGTATTGAAGAAAGCGATATGGTAGCCCTGCCCGATCCTTCCACTTTTCAACTGCTGCCGTGGCGTCCGGATGAAAGACCCGTGTCCCGGATGTTCTGCGATATCGTCAACCCGGACCATACATCATATGAAGGAGATCCGCGATATGTGCTCAAAAGGCTTTTGAAGAAAATAGGAGATAAGGGATACACCTTTTACGTTGGTCCTGAACTCGAATATTTTTATTTCAAAAGCAACAAGGCACCTGAGGTTATTGATACAGGCGGATATTTCGACAGCCTTCCTCTGGATATGGCGTCCGATTTGAGACGGGAAACTATTTTTGCTCTACAGGCCATGGGGATTGATGTGGAATACAGCCATCATGAGGTGGCGCCGAGCCAGCATGAGATCGACCTGCGATATGATAATGCCCTCAGCATGTCTGACAAGACCATGACCTATCGGATTGCGGTCAAGGAAATCGCCCGGCAGCATGGTTATTATGCCACATTCATGCCCAAACCCATTTTTGGCGAAAACGGAAGCGGCATGCATGTGCATCAATCTTTGTTTCAGGGAGACAAAAATCTATTTTTTGATGGAAGCGATCAATACCATCTATCCAAAATGGCCAAGGGGTATATTGCAGGCGTTATGAAACATGCCCGGGAGATCATCGCTGTGACAAATCAGTGGGTCAACTCCTACAAACGGCTGGTTCCAGGCTACGAGGCACCTGTCTATATTTCCTGGGCCCAGCGCAACCGTTCAACCATGATTAGGGTCCCCATGTACAAGCCCGGAAAGGAGGTGGCCACCCGCATAGAGTTCCGCGCTCCTGATCCGGCCTGTAATCCTTATTTGGCTTTTGCGGTTATGCTGGCAGCCGGACTAAAGGGGGTGGAGAACGAATATGATCTTCCGGAACCGATCGAAGATGATATCTATGAGATGTCCGAAAAAGAAAGAAATGAGAGGGGCATTATAACCCTTCCGGGAAATCTGTATGAAGCGATCCTTGAAGTTGAAAAGTCAGAGTTGGTGAAGGAAGCTCTGGGTGAACATATTTTCAAAAAGTTTGTGGAAAATAAGAGGATCGAGTGGGATATGTATCGAACTCACGTCAGCCAGTATGAAATAGATAAGTACCTGCCGATAACCTAAGCCTGATAACCGGAAAGAAAAAAAAGCTTTCGGTTAAAACCATTCAGGAGTATAATAGCTGACCCGCAGGGGTGAAGCCATCGGAATCAAGGATCCTGATAGTTTCCGACCATTATGTCTTGAAAATTTTGGTGGTCATTAGATTTTGGCGTAAGGGTGAAACTTAATGGATGTTATCCTGTGGCATTTGATGAGTTTCTTTCCAAAAACTGCCTTGAAAGGAGGTAAAAATGCTTGAATCCAAATATCTGACAGATAATGTTCAGAATATACAGAAGCTTATGGTGATTCCCGCCTTAAGAAAATTTGAAACAAAAAACCTCGGGAAACTCCTCAGACTCAGCAAGATACGGCAATATGAAGATGGAGAGCTGATAATCAAAGAAGGCGATCTGGACAAATGGCTTTACTTTATTCTTTCTGGAAAGATACGCGTGGTAAAAGAAGGGGTAGAGATCAGCACCATTGACAAGATGGGTGAAATGTTCGGTGAAATGAGACTTATCGATAGTCTTAGCAGATCTGCCTCTATTTTCGCAGTCGGCAGCACCGTATGCCTTGCAATGGATACTTCAGCTGCAGGCCGGCGAGGTTTTGAAGATGAAAAAGCAGATTTTTTATTATTATTGTACAGGATGTTTGCAGAATTCGCTTCATACCGGTTGCGTTTAACAAACGACGAACTGATCAAGGCAAAAAAGGAACTCGAAGGACGCCAGGCCGGATGAAAAAAACCGTTGCTTTTTCTAAAGATGCCACAAATATTTTCTTTCATATTCTGACAAATTGCAATCTCAAGTGCCGGCACTGTTATATCAACCCGGAGCAGCACGGAGAAAAGCCGCTTCCTTCAGAAACCGTAGAAGCATGGCTCAAGGTGTTTGCCGAAAAGAGCAAGGAGGCCAACGTCATATTTCTGGGCGGAGAGCCAACAATGCATCCGGCCCTTTCACTTGTCGTAAAAAAGGCAAAAGTGCTTGGCTACAACTCCATTACCATCGATACAAACGGATATCTGTTTAATGATATCCTTTCAAAGGTCACTCCCGACGAAGTGGACTATTTTAGTTTCAGCTTAGATGGCACCACCCGGCAGACAAACGATATGATCCGGGGAAAGGGTTGCTATGACAAATGCATCGCGGGGATACGGAAGGCGATCACAAGAGGGTTTCACACCAGTCTCATCTACACTGTAAGCACGGATAATATTCTTGAACTCGACTTGATGGCCCCCCTCCTGGAGGATCTGGGAATAAACAGATTTTTCATACAGGTCATCGGCATCCGGGGAAAATCTGCCGAAAGAGGTCGTGAAAGGCTACAGGTTTCTCGATCCGAATGGTTAAAAATAATTTCTGTCGTGGCTCAAAAGGTCGCCCGTCTGGGTATAACGGTTATATATCCGAAAGTTTATTTAAGCCTGGACGAACCCTTTGAATGCGCCGGTCTGGTTGCAGAAAATTATTTCATATTTCCCAACGGCAGGGTATATCGATGCCCCTTGTGTGAGGACTTTCCTTTACACAGTAAGGTTTTTAAAAATAACATACTGCTTAACACCCCGAAGATAAACGAGGGTGATCTCTTCGAACTCAACATTCCTGAAGGATGTGTGATGAACAAACTCGTACAGCCTGATAATCTAAGCTATAAAAAAGATGGTACGCCTGAACACAAAGTCGCCTGCTGCATGTTAAAAGAAGAGGTGAGT
>SDBS01003716.1_pt1 | contig 14999 bp, 16 predicted proteins | sample 2277091 | NCBI WGS metagenome assembly SDBS01 (sample SAMN10404972, study PRJNA504765) | marine sediment metagenome | isolation source: marine sediment core GS10_PC15, 163 cmbsf | place: Arctic Ocean: Southern Knipovich Ridge | collected 2010 | reverse complement strand
GCATGAGCGACGGCGGACCGCTGGTGTACCTGATCGAAACTCCCGATCAGGCGATCTTCTGGCAGGACACATCCGGCTGCTGGACGGGGACGTTCGACGAGATCGAGGCCGACGTCGCGATCCTCGCCGCGTCCGGCCGCCCGAACGTCAACGGCGAGCCGATCCAGGGCTCGATGGCACAGTTCATCGCGATGGAGGCGAAGGCGCTTGGCGCGCGGCAGGTCTACCTGGGCCACCACGACAACTGGATGCCGCCCGTCACGCGGGAGACGTTCGACATGGCGCCCCTGCACGCGGAGCTGGCCCGCCAGGCACCCGGCGCGACGCTGACGGAAATCGGCTACCTCGCCGGCACCGTTATCGCGCCCTGAAGCACCCAGACCTCCGAAGGTCAGGCTTCAGCCTGACGGAGGGGAGCGCCTAACCAACAGCTTTGCTAGAATGGGTGTCGCCCGGCTCTCATACCTGAGAGCAACCGCGCTCGACACAATCGGAAGGACCCGCGCCCCGTGACCAGCTCCGAAGCAATCGAACAAGCGAAGACGCACTTCGGCACGCTCCTTGAGGGGCAACTCGCACGTATCGAAGCGATGAAGAGCGAGGGCGACTGGACCGACTTCTCGAAGATTGAACCGATCATCATCGGCGTCGCCGGAGGCGACGGCATCGGCCCTTCCATCACCGCCGCAGCGCAACAAGTACTCGAAACTCTGCTTGCGGATCAGGTGGCGGCCGGCAAGATCGAATTCCGCACGATCGAGGGGCTGACGATCGAGAACCGCGCCGCCCAAAACGCGGCGATTCCGGCGGACGTTCTCGAAGAGCTGAAGAAGTGTCACGTCATCCTCAAGGGCCCGACGACGACGCCCCGCGCCGGCGATCCGTGGCCCAACATCGAGTCCGCCAACGTCGCCATGCGCAAGGAGATGGACCTCTTCGCCAACGTGCGGCCCGTACGCGTACCCGAAGACGGCATCGACTGGATATTCTTCCGCGAGAACACCGAGGACCTCTACGCGCTGGGCAGCGACGGCATCGTCGTCGAAGACGACCTCGCGGTCGACTTCCGCGTTATCACGGCGCCGGGCTCCGAACGCATCGTCCGCCTCGCCTTCGAGCACGCCTCGAAGAACGGCATCAACCGCCTCACCGTCGTCACGAAGGCAAACGTGGTCAAGACAAGCGACGGCATGTTCCTCAACGCCGCGCGTCGCATCAGCGCCGACTACCCGGACGTGAAGTGGGACGACTGGTACATCGACATCATGACGGCGAAGCTGATCGACCCCAAGCGCCGCACCGAGTTCCGCGTCATGGTGCTGCCTAACCTCTACGGCGACATCCTCACCGACGAGGCCGCCGAGTTGCAGGGTGGCGTCGGTACCGCCGGCAGCGCGAACATCGGCAAGCGCTACGCCATGTTCGAGGCGATCCACGGCAGCGCGCCGCGCATGGTGGACGAGGGCCGCGCCGACTACGCCGACCCGAGCAGCATGATCCGCGCCGGATCGATGCTGCTGGCGCACATCGGCTTCGGCGATGCCGCCCGCAAGCTGGAGCAGGCGCTGGACATCTGCGGCCGATTCGAAAAGCGCCTCACGATCACCGGGCGCGACACGGGCGCGAAGGGCTCCGACTTCGCGGAGTACATCCTCGAAACGATGGCGGACCCGAACCTCGAATCCCGCTGGAACGAATACCAGAAGCAACTTGTAACAGGCTAACGAAGACGGGAGAGCGATCTCCCCGGAGGAGGAGGACCCAGTGCGCGCGAAAGTAACCATCGCCGGTGCCGGCATGACCGGCGGTACCATGGCCCAGCGACTCGTCGAGACCGGCTACATCGATGTCGTCCTGCAGGACATCATCGAGGGCATGCCGCAAGGCAAGGCGCTTGATCTGGCCGAGTCCGCACCACACGTCGGCTTCAACGCCACGCTCACCGGCTCCAACGACTGGGCCAACACAAAAGGCTCCGACGTTGTCATCATCACGTCCGGCATGCCCCGCAAGCCGGGCATGACCCGCGAGGAGCTGCTCAACATCAACGCTGGCATCGTCCGCGACGTCGCGACGGCCGCGATCAAGGAGTCGCCGGACGCCGTGTTCATCATCTTCGCGAACCCGATGGACGCGATGTGCCACGTCACGCTCGAAGCGACTGGCCTGCCGAAGAGCCACGTCGTCGGCCAGGGCGGCATGCTGGACAGCGCCCGCTACCGCACCTTCCTCGCCTGGGAGAGCGGCTCGTCCGTGCAGGACGTGCACGCAATAGTCCTCGGTGGCCACACGGAAGCGACGATGGTGCCGATCGTCAGCACATCGACGATCGGTGGCGTCCCCCTGGCGGCCGCGATGACGAAGGACAAGATCGACGCCTCCGTGGCCCGTGCCAAGAACGGCGGCGCGGAGATCGTCGCGCTGCTCAAGACCGGCTCCGCGTTCTACGCACCGGCCGCCGCCACCTGCGAGATGGTCGAGTCGGTGCTGCTGGACAAGAAGCGCGTGCTTCCCTGTGCGGTCTACGCCGAAGGCCAGTTCGGCATCAAGGACGCCTTCGTCGGACTGCCGATCAAGCTCGGCGCAGGCGGCATCGAGCAAGTCTACGAGCCACAGCTGGCCGACGACGAGGTCGAGGCGATCCGCGGCGCCGCGGACGCCACGAAAGAGCTGATCAAGCTCATCGAGTCGAAGTAGCGGCAACCACGAAGGTCAGGCTCAAGCCTGACCTTCGGTGGCTCCTGCAGGCTAGCCAGCCAGTTCCCGCACGAGTTCGATCGTGTCCAGGAAGCCCTGAACTGAGCCGCCCGACGCGTCGAAGCTGGGGTCGAAGTGCAATTCTTCGGCGCCGAGTTCGCGAACGGCGGCAATGTCGCCCTTGATCTCGTCTCGCGTGCCGCTGAAGATGAAGCCTTGATCCCCGCGCGACTCCGACCGTATTTCGAGGTTGGCGCGCACGATCATCTTCAACTCGCCTGGGTCGCGGCCGGCCTCCCTGGCCATGTTCTGAATCCCGCTGAACATCTGGCCCATACCCGCCGCCGGCACGCCAGCCGGTAGCCAGCCGTCAGCGAGCCGCGCGACGCGACTCATCGCAGCAGGCGCGTACGCCGCGAGGTAGATGGGCGGATGCGGCTTCTGCGCGGGCTTCGGTAGGATCGTCGAACTGGCGAGCTTGAAGTGCTTGCCGCTGTACTCGGCGGGATCATCCTTCCAGATCGCGTGCAGGACCTCGAGGAATTCGTCTGCACGCTGACCGCGCACCTTCATGTTCGCGCCTGACGCCTCCATCTCATCCTCTGACCAGCCGAGTCCCAGGCCAAGCGTGAGGCGGCCACCGGAAAGCTGATCGAGCGAACTCACGCGGCGGGCGAACATGACAGGGTTGTAGAACGGGATATCGAGGACGCTGGTGCCAAGCCTGATCGTTTTCGTGTGTGCAGCGACCCAGGCCAACGCTTCAAGCGGCTCGTAGACGATGCGGTACACGTCTGGAAGCAGGCCGTCAGGAGTGGCCGGGTAGGACGAGCGCGGATTAGTGGGGAAGAGCAGGCGTTCCGTCACCCAGACGGAACCGAACCCTACTTCTTCGGCCTTCCGGGCAACGGCGACCATGTTTTCACCGCTGGCAGCGGGCCCCATCTGCGGGAGGTTGATTCCGAGCTTCATCTGATCTCCTTCCGAAGTTAGTCAGGCAAGGTGCTTACGCAACGTAAGTAAGATACCGCGCATCTTATCGGCAACAAGGACTCGCGGTCAACTGCGCTATCATTAAAGTGATGCGCGAGGTACACGCCGACCAGATTCGGGACACCGTGAGCCGCCTCTGCCAGGAGGCCGCCTGCCTGCTGCCAGAGGACATCGTCGGAGCGCTCCAGACGGCGCGCGAGCGCGAGAAATCACCCGTCGCGGTCAAGGTGCTGGACCAGATCCTCGACAACGCCAAACTGGCCCGTGAGGAGCTGCTCCCTCTCTGCCAGGACACCGGCACGACCGTCCTCTTCCTGGACATCGGCCAGGACGTGCACATCACCGGCGGCGACCTGCGCCAGGCGCTCGTAGAGGCCGTCGGCGCGGGCTACACGGAGGGCTACCTGCGCGCCTCGATCGTCGACAGGCCGTTCTCTGCTCGCACGAACACGAGGGACAACACGCCGCCGATCGTACACACGGAGATCGTCCCCGGCGACGGCATCCGCATCCAGGTGATGCCGAAAGGTGGCGGCTGTGAAAACATGAGCCGCTTCACGATCATGCTGCCCTCGGCTGGCAAGCAGGGGGTCACCGATTTCCTTCTTCAAACGGTCGACGAAGCAGGCGACAACCCGTGCCCGCCGATCATCGCCGGCGTCGGCGTCGGCGGCAGCGCCGAGCACGCGATGTACATGGCGAAGAAGGCGCTCACGCGCAAAGTCGGCGGCGTGAACCCGGACGCCGAAGAAGCCGCGTTCGAAGCCGAGCTGCTCGAAGCCGTGAACGGGCTCGGAATCGGTCCCCAGGCGATCGGCGGCACGCAGACAGCGCTGGCCGTACACGTGATGACGCACCCAACGCACATCGCCTCGCTGCCGGTCGCCGTGAACCTGCAATGCCACTCGGCGCGGCTGAAGGAAGCGGTCCTCTAGTAGACGATGGCCGAGCACCAGATCACGCTCCCGCTCAGCGACGAGGTTATCGAGAGCCTGCGCGCCGGCGACTACGCATTCCTGACGGGACCGGTGCTCACAGCCCGCGACGCGGCGCACAAACGCATGGTGGAAACGCTCGCGAAAGACCAGGCCCTGCCGATCGACATCCGAGGCGAGGTGATCTACTACGTTGGGCCAACGCCGCCGAAGCCGGGCCAGGTCGTCGGCTCGGCCGGGCCGACGACCGCCATGCGCATGGACCCGTTCACGATCCCGCTGCTGGAAGCCGGACTGAAGGGCACGATCGGCAAGGGCGGCCGCGGGCCAGAGGTAGCGAAGGCTCTACAGGAACACCGGGCGGTGTACTTTCTCGCGGTCGGCGGCGCTGGTGCGCTTCTGTCGCGGCACATCAGCGCTGTGGACGTCGTAGCGTACGAGGACCTGGGCACCGAGGCGATGCGGCGGATGCAGTTCGACAGCTTTCCGGTTGTCGTCTGCAACGACATCCACGGTGGCGACGCGCTCTCCCTGGGCAAGGCCCGTTGGCGGAGGTCCGGTTAGTGCGGTAAATTCCCTACACGAAAAGTGTGATTCTTTCGTGTAGACCCGTTGACGGGGAGCGCAGCATTGGGCATCATAGTTTCTTGCGGGCAGGCCGTCAAAGGCGCTGTGGACTCACCCCCTCGGGCCAAGAGAGGCGAATCCTGCCCGCGCTTTTTTATGCCCGCAGATCAGACCGCCGAATCGTCGAGTTCCCGGTGGAAGCAGGTCCGCTCGCCCGTGTGGCACGCCGGCCCCGTCGGCGATACACGAACAACCACGGCGTCGGCATCACAATCGTAAAACACCTTGCGCACGTCGAGGAAATTTCCGGACGTCTCACCCTTTAGCATCAGCTTCTGGTGCTGGCGGCTGTATCGCCAGACTCGCTTGTCAGAGAGCGTGCGCTTCACCGCTTCCTCGTCCATGTAGAAGAGCGTGAGGACATCGCCGGAGTCATCGTCCTGAATGATCGCGGGGATGAGGCCCGCGCTATCGTACTTGAGCGCCATGTGAGAGTCCTTTCGAGTGGCCGGCGGCGGTTACGGCCGCACCGGGATATCGTGCTCCGCCAGGTAATCCTTGACCTCGCGGATGCGGTAAGTTCCGAAGTGGAAGATGCTGGCGGCGAGCACGGCGTCGGCCTTTCCTTCGCTGATCGCCGCCACCATATGCTCGGGCCCTCCGGCGCCGCCGGAAGCGATCACCGGAACCTGCACGGCCTCTGAGATAGTGCGTGTCAGGGCGATGTCGTAGCCTTCTTTCGTACCGTCTGCGTCCATCCCGGTGACAAGCAGTTCGCCGGCGCCCAGCTCAGTACAGCGCACCGCCCACTCGACGGCGTCCAGTTCAACGGGAGTGCCCCCGCCCGAACCACCGTAAGTGTGCACCTGCCAGCGGCCCGGCCCGACGCCCTTGGCGTCGATCGCGACGACGATGCACTGCGAGCCGAACTTCGCGGCCGCCTCGGCGATGAACTCCGGATTCTCGACGCCCGCCGTGTTGATCGAGACCTTGTCGGCGCCGGACTCGAGCATCACTCGCACGTCTTCAGTAGTACGGATGCCGCCGCCGACGGTGAACGGAATGAAGATCTGGTCGGCGATGCGCTTGACCATCTCGACGGCAGTGTCGCGGCGGTGCGGCGACGCCTTTATGTCGAGGAAGACGAGTTCGTCGGCGCCCTCGCGGTTGTACACCTGCGCCAGTTCGACCGGGTCGCCCGCATCGCGCAGGTCGACGAAGCGGATCCCCTTCACGACGCGGCCGTCGGCAACGTCAAAGCAGGGGATTACGCGCTTGGTCAGCCCGCTCTTCACGGTATCTGTCGACATGCGATTATGGTAAGGTAATCACCTGCGGCGGTCGATTAGCCGACGATCGCCAGCACCGTGACGCTGATGCTTGTGGCGATGAGGACGCCGACCACGGCGCGGCGAAAGCGCTCCGGGTTCAGGTGTGTCCGCAACCAGCCGCCGGTCAGAATGCCGGCGATCACGGCGGGGAGCGCCGCACCGGCGACGATCAGGACGTCTGTGCCGACCCTTCCCACAATAACTAGAGCCGTCACCGCGTAGACACCCGACGGCAGAAAGTAGGCCAGGAGCGTCGCGCGATATCGGTCTATCTCCGTCTCGCGCCCGAGCAGGTAGAGGACGACGGGCGGCCCACCCATGCTGGTCGCCCCGCTGAGCGCGCCGCCCATCGCGCCCGCGCCGAGGCGCAGAGCAAAGGGATCGTGGCCGGCATCGATCGACGGCTGCGCGTAGAGCAGGATCGTGGCCGCGAAGACGACAGCGCCGACCGTGATCTGCAGCGTGTCAGCATCGACCCGCTCCAGGAAGAGGACGCCCAGCGGGACGCCGATCAGCAAGCCCAGGTACAGGCCGGGCAGCCTCCGGACCGTCACCTCCCCTCGAACCTGCGTCAGCAGTGCGATGTTGGTCGCGAGGCCAAGCAGCAGCGACACCGGCACCGCTGCCTTCGGCTCCCAGGCGACCGCCAGCAGCGGCACCAGCGTCAGCGAGAAGCCGAAGCCGGTTACGGACTGCACGGTCGCCGCCGCGAAGGCAACGACGATCGCGAAGACAATGATCTCCGCGCTCATGGCGCTAGCATAAGGGCGGCCGTCCGGCCGCCCCCGTTCGCTCGTTGCAAGCTGCGTTGCCTAGAAGACCGTGTCGCCGCGCAGCAGCTGCCTCGCGATGGTGCGGCGCTGGATCTCGCCGGTGCCGTCCGGAATGCGGAGCGTACGCGCGATGCGGAAGCCCTCGTTCAGCGAAAGCTCGTTGGACAGACCCATCCCGCCGTGCACCTGGATCGCCTTGTCATAGGTCTCCTGCGTCTTTTCGACGGCGTAGGCCTTGCACATCGAGATCTCTTTCACGGGGAGCTTGCCGGTAGTCATAGCGGCCTCGATCAGCGCCGACGTCTGCAGCACCATGTACTTCATCGTGTAGATATCGATCGCCATGTCCGCCAGCATGAACTGGATCGCCTGGTACTCCGAGATCGCCTTGCCGAACGTCATGCGGTTCTGTGCGTACTCCAGCGAGCGGTCGAGCGCGTAGCCGCACATGCCCACGCAGTTAGCGGAGATCGACGTACGCCCTTCGGAGATGCCGAACATCGCGACCTGGAAGCCCTGGTTCTCGGCGCCGATGAGCCGGTCTGCCGGAACGCGCACGTCCTCGAACGTCATCGCGCCGCAGTCGCCGCCCGTGTGACCCATGACGGGCAGCACGCCGTCGAAGCTGTATCCCTGTGCGTCCGTTTCCACGAAGAAGGCGCTGATGCCGCCCTTGTGCTGTTTGACCATCTCTTCGTCCGTGATGGCGAAAACGATGGCGTAATCGGCGTACGGCGAGTTGGTGATCCACGTCTTGCTGCCGTTGATCACCCAGTCGTCGCCGTCGCGCTTCGCCTTCGTCTGTACTCCCCAGACGTCGGAGCCGGCGTTCGCCTCAGTTAGTGCGAAGCAGACTGTCTTCTCGCCGCTGGAAATCGACGGCATGAACTCCTTGCGGACCGTATCGCTCACGGGGACGAGCATGTGCGACGGGCCGTCCACGAAGGAGGCGATCGTCGGTTGACTGAGGAAGCCCTTCGCCCACGTGATGAGCGGCCGGCCGGGCCCGTACTTGCGGTACATCGCCTCCTCGACGAACAGCATGATGCGCACGCCCAGGCCGCCTCCACCGACGGCTTCCGGGGCGAACATGCCGTAGTAGCCGGCGGCGGCCGACATCATCCTTACCTGTTTGCGAGCCTCCATGGCTTCAGGTACGGCCTTGCCGTTCTCGTCGAAGAACTTGCGCTCATCGATCAGAAGGTCGCCCAGGTCCTGCTCAAGAGGCAAAACCTCGGCGTCGATGAACTGCGTGATGCCTGTGACGGCGCCCTTGACGACGTCTCGTATGTCTTCGGGGATTCCAACCTCTGACGCTCCGGTAACCATGGGGCAGACCTCCTATCGTGAAAGCGCTCACAGTATATCGAGCGAACGGCCCAGCTTCTACGTGCCGTTAGGCCTTTGCTGCCGCCAGCGCTTCGGCGATGTCCAGGGCGCCCGTATACAGGGCTTTGCCGATGATCACACCCTCGACCCCGATCAGGCGCAGCCGCTTCAGGTGCTCGACCGCGGAAACGCCGCCCGAAGCGATCACCGCCATCGGCGAAGGCAGGCCGGCCGCGTGCTCCACAACCTCCTGTATCGCAGGGAAGTTCGGCCCGCCCAGCATGCCGTCGCGCGAGATGTCGGTGAAGAAGATGCGCTCGACGCCGAATTCGGAAAGCTGTCCGACGAGGTCCAGCGCACGCACTGCCGACGTCTCCCGCCAGCCTTCGGTAGCAACCATCCCGTCGCGCGCGTCCACGCCGACGATGATGCGCCCGCGGAAGAGCGAGACGGCGTTTACCAGCGTCGTCTGATCCTTGACCGCAGCAGTGCCGATCGCCACGCGGTCCGCGCCGACCGTCACGTAGCGTTCGATCGCCGCGACGTCGCGCAGGCCGCCGCCGACCTGCACGGCGACGGATACCGCCTCGATCACGCGGCGGATGACGTCTTCGTTCTGTGGCTTGCCATCTCTGGCGCCGTCGAGGTCGACGACGTGAAGGCGTTTCGCGCCCGCCTCTTCCCAGCGCCCGGCCATCTCCACCGGATCATCGGCGAATACGGTCTCGCGGTCGTAGTCACCCTGATCGAGGCGCACACAACGGCCGCCACGAATGTCGATCGCCGGAATTATCTCCATGAGAGCTATTTTGCCACGATTACCCGCAACCAAACGGGCCTTCAAACGTCGTTACTTATGTGAGAAGGTTCGATTTACTACCCGCCGCCGTCGCGTTTTCGCAGCTCTCGTTCAATCATGCGGCGTTCCGCTTCGCGCCCGAGGAGAGAGTCGAAGAGGAATACGTTGACCAGGTGCACGCCAAGGATGACGCCCCAGACCAGCGCCACCCACTGCACCCAGAACTCCTCCGGACCCGTCACGATATCGATCACCAGTAGCCCGGCGATCACCGTCACGTAGGTCGAGAGGTGGCGAAAGAACCCCATCCGTCTGCGCACGGCGCGTCGCGCGGCACGATACTCGTCGTCCGCGTGGGAGCGCCCGGCCCGGAACGAACCGACCGGCGTATCGAACTCCACTCCCTCGAACCCTTCGTCGTCCTGAATCGTCATCACGCCACCGCCGCGCCCTGAGCGACGCGCAGGAAGTTTCCATACAGCTTAAGCCCGTTGTCGCCACTCTTCTCCGGGTGGAACTGCGTGGCCACGACGTTGTCGCGGGCCACCACCGAGGCGAACCTGATCCCGTAGTCCGTCTCGCCGATGACGACGGCCGGGTCGTCCGGCTGCGGGAAGTAGGAGTGCACGAAGTAGAAGTAGGAGCCGTCCTCGATGCCCTCGAAGATCGGATGGTCGCGCGTCATGTGCACCCGGTTCCAGCCCATGTGCGGCACCTTGAGCCCGTCAGGCAGGCGCACCACCCGCCCCGGCAACACCCCGAGACATTCGTGCTCCCCGCCCTCTTCGCTGACGTCGAACAGCGCCTGCTGGCCCATGCACACGCCCAGGAACGGGCGCCCGGAGTCGATATACTCGCGGATCGGCTCGATGAGTTCGTGTTTGCGCAGGTTGGCCATCGTATCGGCCGCCGCGCCGACGCCCGGTACGATCACCGCGTCGGCGTCGTCCAGGTAGCGCGCCGAGGACGTGACGAGGGGGCGCACGCCCTGGCTCGACACCGCCTTCGCGACCGAGTGCAGATTGCCCGCGCCGTAGTCAACGATCACCAGTTTCACACGAAAATTGTAGCACGCAGCCGTACCTGGGCTATGACGCAGCCTTATTCATAATTCGGTAGCTGGCCATATACTTGCGCCATGTGGAGCGTGCTTCGGCGAGCGGGGGGCGACGCAATGGTCGGACTGTTAGGCGTCACTGTTGCGATGCTGTCCATCGGTCTCTCTTTCGTGGCCTTGCAAGACGACAAAGACCTTACGGTACTCGAAATCGAGATTACGGTACTCTCACTCATACCGTTTAGCATCGCCGGAATTTTCCTGCTTCTGTTCATTGGGACATGGGTGCATCTCTCGGGACACGCAGCGAGGACAAGAAAGAGGATTACGGGCGTTCAGGGCCATATTAGCAGTGGCCTCAAGCTGCGAAACGACGTTCTAAAGAGCATAATTACCGGGGATGAAATAGAGCAATCGCGTGAAAACTGGCACGCAGGGGTAATGCTCTGGATGAAGAGCGAAGAGCCAGATTATCTCCTAGACTTCGAGCTTGCTGCACCGGGAGTCACGTTTTCTTTTGCTGGCGGGATTGGCACCAAAGCCCACACGGTGGTGCAAACCATAGACGCAAGCCTCGGCGCTCTCCGGGAATTGTTGAGCGATCTGAGAGCTCGCCTGTGATTGTCATGGCTGTTCGGCTAAGCCGCCCTTGCCACACAATGACGAACACGATCAGGGAACGCCAGCGCACGAGCCTCAAGGCAGATCGCCGAGAGAAGGGCGTGGAGCATTACCTTGGTGCGTCCACGTCCACAAGGCACAACAGTCCTACGAGCGAGTCTCTCAGGCCGTCTCGTTGGTGACCGAATTATGAATAAGGCTGTGACGCCAGTCACTCACCCGGCGGCAGCATCAGCTGCATCCAGACGACGTCCAGCCAGCGCTCGAACTTGTACCCGACCTCCCGGTCGCGCCCGGCCTCAACGAAGCCGAATCGCCTGTGCAGCGCCTCGCTCGCCGGGTTGCCTTCAGCTACACCGGCCATCACAGTGTGGAAGCCGCCCTCTTTCGCCCGGTCGACGAGTTCGCCCAGGAGCAGAGCGCCGATGCCTCGACCCCGGTGGTCCTCATGAACGTAGACCGAGTTCTCCGCCGTGAAGCGATAGGCGACCTTGGGCCGGTAGCCGCGCAGGCAGCCCCAGCCGGCCACCTCTCCCTCCTCCTCGGCGACGATCACGCAGTGTGGGGGCTTCGTCTCGCGGAACCACTGCAGCCGCTCGTCGAGGGTCTGCGGCTCGATGTCGAACGTCGCCGTCGTGTGCAGGACCGCCTCGTTGTAGATGTCGAGGATCGCCGGCACGTCGGCTTCGGTCGCCGGGCGGACTTTCGCGCTCATTGGGGAGAAGGATAGCGCACGTGCATGACGGCCGTATTACGCGCGCGACACGCCGACGTTCCCATTCGGCGGGCAGCACGATACGCTAGCGCCACGATGTCATGCAACATCGACGACGTCCGCGAAGCCCAGGTCAAGGCCGAAGAGCTGCGCTCGCAGGTCAACTACCACGACTACCTCTACTTCGCGAAAGACGCGCCCGAGGTGCCCGACGCCGAGTACGACGAGCTGATGCGCCGCCTGCGGGCGATCGAGGAGCACTACCCGGAGCTGATCGCGCCCGATTCGCCCACGCAGCGCGTCGGGGGACGGGCCGAAACCGCACTCGGCGTGGTCGAGCACCGCCTGCCGATGCTCTCGCTGGCGAACGCCCAGAACTACCGCCAGCTGGAGGCCTGGCACAAGCGCGCCGCCAACCTCGCCGGCCGCGAAGACTTCCAGATGGTCTGTGAGCCGAAGATCGACGGCCTGGCCGTGGCGCTCGTCTACGAGGACGGCCGCTTCGTCCAGGGCGCTACGCGCGGCGATGGCTACCACGGCGAGAACATCACGGAAAACCTGCGCACGATCCGAAGCATCCCGATGAAGCTGCGGGGAAAGAAGTATCCCGCCCGCTTTGAGGTGCGCGGCGAGGTCTACATGCCGAAGACAGTCTTCGAGCAGCTCAACGAAGACCGCGCCGAACGCGGCGAGCCGCTGTACGCCAACCCGCGCAACTCGGCCGCCGGTTCCGTGCGCCAGCTCGACTCACGCGTGACGGCCTCGCGGCGTCTCGACATCTTCGTCTACCAGCTCGGCTGGGCGGACGACGGCGCGGAGCCGGCGACGCACCATGAGACGCTGCACTGGCTGCACGAACTGGGTTTCCGGCCGAACCCGGACGCCGAGAGATTCTCGGACCTGGAGGACGTCCAGCGCTTCTACAACGGCTGGGAGGAGCGCCGCCACGACCTCGACTACGAGATCGACGGGATGGTCGTCAAGATCGACGACATCTCGCTCTGGGACGAGCTGGGTTACGTCGGCCGCGAACCGCGCTGGGCGATCGCCTACAAGTTCCCGCCGATGCAGGCGACGACGAAGCTGAAAAAGATCTCGATCAACGTCGGCCGAACCGGCAGCCTCAACCCGTTCGCGCAGCTTGAGCCGGTTCAGGTGGGCGGTGTCATCGTCAGACAGGCGACGCTGCACAACGAGGCCGACATCCGCCGCAAGGACATTCGCGTGGGCGACACCGTAATCGTCCAGCGCGCCGGCGACGTCATCCCGCAGGTCGTCGGGCCAGTCGTCAGCCGCCGCACGGGCAAGGAGCGCAAGTACAAGCTGCCGAAGAAGTGCCCCGTCTGCAAGAGCGACGTCGAGCGCCCTGAGGGCGAGGCGATGGCCTACTGCTCCAACATGACGTGCCCGGCGCAGATGTTCCGCTGGATCACGCACTTCGTCCACGTCATGGACATCGAAGGTCTCGGCGAGAAGTGGATCGAAACCCTTCTCGAGAACGGCCTGATCAAGGACCCGGCCGGCATCTACCGCCTCAGGAAAAAGAAGCTGCTCGAGCTGCCGCGTATGGGCGAGAAGCTCGCCGACAAGATCCTCGCCAACGTCGAGGCGTCGAAGGGGCGCAACCTCGACCGGCTACTCTTCGCGCTCGGTATCCGCCACGTCGGAAGCGAGATCGCCAGCCTGCTCGCGGACCAGTTCGGCTCGCTGGACGCGCTGGCCGCCGCGTCCGAAGACGAGATTGCGGAGGTCGAAGGCGTCGGCCCGCGCATCGCCGAGAGCGTGCGTGCCTACTTCCGTGACCGCAAGAAGAAGAACATCATCGAGAAGCTGCGGCGGGCCGGCGTGAACATGGAGCAGCGCCGCACGAAACGCGTCGAAGGCCCGCTAACAGGCGAGCGGTTCGTCTTCACCGGCACGCTGTCAGCGATGTCCCGCCCTCGTGCCGAGCGCCTCGTGACGGCCCTGGGCGCCGAAGCCGTGAGCAGCGTGACACGCAAAGTAACGCATCTCGTCGCCGGCACCGACCCGGGCTCGAAGCTCGCGAAGGCCGAGAGCTACGACATCGAGGTCATGGACGAGGCCGCGTTCCTGGCGCTGCTGCGGGAGCACGGCGTCGAGCTGTAGGCCAGGTGCGACTGCGGTATACTGGCACCGTCAATTTTCACGAGGGGGGACGCGATGATCGAAGAGCTGAGAAGAGCGTGGGAGCGTTTCTGGGCGCTTTCGTGGCGGTGGAAGGGTGGCGCGTTCGGTGTCACGGGCTTCATCCTGTTGGCCATCGTCGCGTCGGCCACTGGCGGCGGAGACGAAGCTGCAAACGACGCCACGACCACGCCAACGCCGACTCAGACCATCTTGAATTCCGAGACGGCCACCCCGTCAGCGACAGATTCGCCGACCGCGACACCGAGCGCAACGGCCTCGCCAACGCCAAGCGCTTCGCCAACGGCTGAATCAACGCCACCACCAACTGCGGCACCAACAGCTGCACCGACGCAGGCACCAACTGCCGCGCCGACACAGCCGCCTGCCCCAACGGTTCAGTTCACCTCGATAACGGGCGGCCCGCCAGGTGCCAACGCAAGCGCCACGGTTCAGGCCTCACCCGGAGCAGCTTGCTCGCTCACTTACAGGACGCCGTCTGGGACGGCCAGCAAGGCAGCTGGCCTTGGCGCGAAAACCGCAGACGGCAACGGAGTCGCCTCTTGGACATGGAAGATTGGCAGCAATACGAACCCGGGGACAGGATCCGTTCATGCCACGTGCAACGGAGTTAGTGTTAGCGGCAACATCATCATTGGATGAGAGAAGGCCTGATGCGTAGGCGCGGTCCGCGACCCGCCCTAAGGACCTTCGTCCTTGCCCTCGCAGCCGCCGTGCTGGCGCTGTTCGCACTCGCGGCGTGCGACGACGAGACGCCCCCGCAAGGCACGGCTGGGGCCACGCCAACGGCGACCGCGCCAACGGTGACCGCGACTGCGGTCAGCCCGACGCCCACGATGCGGCTCTCGTTCCCGGACGGCACTACGCCCGCGACGGTCGTCCGCGTCGTCGACGGCGACACGATCGAAGTCGAGATCGAGGGGGAGACGCACAAGGTGCGCTATATCGGTATCGATACGCCGGAGACGGTCGACCCGCGGCGGCCCGTCGGCTGCTTCGGCGAAGAGGCGAGCGCC
>SDBS01003714.1_pt1 | contig 15000 bp, 10 predicted proteins | sample 2277091 | NCBI WGS metagenome assembly SDBS01 (sample SAMN10404972, study PRJNA504765) | marine sediment metagenome | isolation source: marine sediment core GS10_PC15, 163 cmbsf | place: Arctic Ocean: Southern Knipovich Ridge | collected 2010 | reverse complement strand
GCGATAAATGCGGGGAGGAAGTATCGCTCTATATTGTCGTCGAAAACCAGCGAACTTGCCTCCAAAGAGTGCCGAGCAAACATGGTATCGCAATGAACGTGTCTATCGGCGAACGCTTGCCGCTGCACGCCGGTGCCTCAGGTCAGGTGCTGATGGCCTATATGGACGAAAAAACACGGCAGCGGATTATCGAAAATGAAAAACTAGAAAGATACACTGACAAAACCCTGACCGACCCGAATCAATTATCGGCCAAACTGCAGAAGATCCGTGAGCAGGGGTACGCCGTCAGCCGTGAGGAGCGGGAACCGGGTGCTTACTCGATCGTTGCCCCTGTCCGCGATGTTGCAGGGGGTGTTGTTGCCAGCTTGTGTATTACCGGTCCTGTTTACCGTCTGGATGACAATGCAATGCAAGCCAACATGGCCGATGTGCAAACTTCAGCCACATTAATATCCGAGAAGATCGGCTTTACCCCAAAGTAAAGAACGGGGACGGACTCAAACCACGACAGATACAGCCTCAATTTTTCGCATGGATCTCATGCATACCACGGAAAATCAATCCAAATCATATGCAGGGTTTCGTCCGAGGTAAACCGACCGGTCGCAATTTTGCAGGATCCGTGCGGTCCCAAAATTCGAGTTGGAGATATTCAAGAACCAAGCTTTCCTGCAAACTCGGCGCGGTTCCCTTCACGCTCTGGCCTATGCTCTCAGCAAACCGAAAGAATGTATTATTCATTACGGCAATCTAATGCCCGACAAACTGCCGATTATTCTCCCTGAAAAAGGCAAATCTCCAATTTAGCCGATTACCCTGAGTCTGCTATGACGATTAAATGCCCCTTTTTGCAATCGCAAATTTGCTAATTTCAGCAAAAATTGCATTATATGCAATGCTATAGCATATAATGAAAAAAATGCTTGACATGCTCTATTTAGAGTATTAGGTTTTGCGTTATAAAGAATAAAATTTCATATTATGCAATTACGGTTTAGGCGAAAGTGCCAGTTGGTATCACGATAGTCCTGTTTCCATTCACATCCAAGAGTGAATGTAAACATCAGCGCTATCGGCAAGCATGTCGCCCAGGCAACCTGCCGTCTCCACCGATGTAAGAAAATGCTTTCATCTATAGAATAGAAAGGAGAGAAAACCTAATGAGTACCAGACAGATTACCAAAATTTGTGCCCGTGAAATTATCGATTGCCGGGGCTGGCCGACCGTTCAGGCGGACGTGTGGGTTGACGGACATTTGATGGGCCGCGCAGACGTACCTGCGGGCCGTAGTACCGGAGGCAATGAGGCCCATGTACTGATAGATAGTGATTCGCAGCGTTATCGAGGGCTTGGGGTTCTTAAGGCGATTGCCAATGTAATTGAGGTCATCAGTCCCGCCCTCGAGGGGATGGAGGTAACCGATCAGCGCAAGATCGACTTGGCCATGATCGATTTGGACGGTACCCCTAATAAGAGCAATCTTGGCGCCAATGCTATTCTGGGAGTTTCCTTGGCCGTTGCCCGTGCGGCTGCTGCGGTTTGCAATGTACCTTTGTATCGTTATCTCAACCCCAACGCACATGTACTACCGGTCCCGCTGATGAATTGTTTAAACGGCGGCAAACTGACTGCCAATGATTTGGAGATCCAAGAGTTCATCATTATGCCGGTCGGTGCTGAGAGTTATATCGACGCCCTGAAAATGACGACGGAGATCAACGAGCATCTGCGTGAACTGGTTATTGAGAAATACGGAATTTTGGCGACCAATACAGGCGATGAAGGTGGTTTTGCCACGCCCATGCGGGGTATCTGGGAACCGTTTGAGTTTATGGCCAAGGCGGTCGAAATGGCCGGTTATACGAATGACATTGTCTATGCCATGGACTTGGCGGCTAACTCCTGGTTCGATTCTCAAAAGGGAATCTATAAGCTGGATGGCGAAAAATACGATCGCGACGCGCTGATCGACTTATACAAACAACTGTGCGCCAAATATCCGGTCGCTTCCATGGAGGATCCCCTGGAAGAGGAAGATTTTGAAGGCTTTGCGATTTTAACACGTGAACTGGATACCCAGATTGTGGGCGATGACCTGTTCGTAACCAATGTGCAACGATTGCGTCAGGGTGTTAAAAAGAAAGCGGCCAATGCTATGTTGTTTAAGGTAAACCAGATCGGAAGCTTGTCCGAAGCTTTGGACGCTGCGGAATTCGCCTATCGGAATCATTACGGCGTGCAGGTTTCCGAGCGCTCGGGTGAAACCGAAGATCCCATCATCTCAGATCTGGTAGTCGCCTTAAATAGCGGGCAGATTAAAACCGGTATGCCAATCCGAGGTGAGCGGACCGCCAAGCACAATCGCCTACTGCAGATCGAAGAAGAACTTGGACGCGCTGCCACCTATGCCGGGCGCAACTTTCGTCGTCCAGCCTAACAATAAATTTGCAACCGCCGATAATATGATGCGTTAGAATTCCACTTTGTAGAGCAAATAGGCAGATGGCAGCGCTAAACCTAGTTAACGTCACCCCTGTGATGACATCGGCGACCGCATTCAACACTTTTGATTTATAGCTGTTATCATGAACTACGTTAAAAACACAACGCAGTTGCTGGCCCATGGCAATAAGGCCCTTCGTGAAATAGTCCTTGCCATCATTGAACATGCCCTGGCCGGCGCTGACCCCTATCGCGCCACTCGCCGTCTGGTGACTCTAAATGGCGACCAATTGTGTGTCGGTAATGTGATGCACGATCTAAGCGATCATCCCCGGATCTATATCCTGGGAGCCGGCAAAGCCACTTTTCCAATCGCCAGGGCTTTGGAAGATTTGTTGGGTGATCGCATTACTGACGGGATCGTTATTTGCAAATATGGTCAGGAAGGGACGTTGGATCGGTCCCAAATGGTACTGGCTTCGCATCCCATTCCGGAGGAAGCAGGTGTGGAAGGGGCTAAACAAACTCTGGCCCTGGCGCAGCAAACACGCCCCAGTGATATTGTTTTATGTTGTTACACCGGCGGAAGCTCAGCGTTGTTGCCCTATCCTGTTGAAAGCGTCTCTTTAAGTGAAAAAAAGGTGCTCAACCAGCTGTTACTCTCATGCGGGGCCAACATCATTGAAATTAATGCGGTGCGTAAACATTTGAGTCGCATTAAAGGGGGCCGTTTGGCGGCGGCAGTCCATCCGGAGGCACACCTTATCAATTTGACGGTTTCGGATGTCATTGGAGATCCTCTGGATTATATCACCGATCCGACCGTACCGGATACATCAACGCTGGATGATGCCCGAGCTACACTTTCCAAATACGGCCTATGGTCCCGCATACCGATCTCGATCGCAAATTTCCTAAAAGAAGCCGGCCTAATTCAAGAAACGCCCAAAACAACCGATTTGGCTGGTAGGTCTATCCATAACTTTATTCTCTTAGCCGGGGATTCGGCTTGTGTAGCGGCGGCTGAAAAGGCCAAAGCGCTTGGTTTTGATACGATGATTTTATCCACTATGTTTGAGGGAGAAAGCAGTGAACTTGGACGTACATTCGCTGGCATCGCCAAGGAGATCGTTCAAAACCATCGGCCACTAAGGCCACCTTGTGCGATCATCGGCGGTGGCGAGACCATCGTCAAAATTGACGATGAGTTCGGATTGGGAGGACCCAATCAGGAGTTTGTTCTAGCGGCAGCTTTTGATATCGCCGGTCTTAATCAGGTGCTGGTTGCAGGAATAGATTCCGATGGTTCCGATGGACCCACCGAAATCGCGGGAGCAATAGTTGATGGCCAGACATTGGATCGGGCTCAAGCGGCTGACATCGATCTGTGTGCCAGCTTGAAAAATCACAATGCCACTAAGGCGTTCCTAAAGCTTGGTGATGAGATCAATACCGGAGCAACTGGGACCAATGTTAACGACCTCAAAGTAATGGTTATCTTGAATGACGGATGAGAAAATAAACGTTTATCAAAGATCGATGATAGAGTTTAACTCAAAATATAAAGGGAGGTAGGATGTGGAAACCATCTTCATATTGATATTATTTCTGATAGTCGGCTTGATAATTAAAGTCCCTGCTATATTCGCCTTAGCATTGGGACCAGTCGCCGCGTTACTTTATATGGGCGATTTTCCTATAGCCACCATCCCTCAAAAGATTTATGAGACGATCAACAGTTTCCCTCTAATGGCAATCCCTTTTTTCGTCATGGTTGGTGTGGTCTTAAACAGGACCAAACTCGCCGATCAACTCCTTGATGTGGCGCAGGATCTTTTAGGGCACCTCAAGGGAGGACTAATCTACGTAAACGTATTGGCTAGTATGGTTTTTGCGGGAATGTCAGGTGCCGCTTTGGCCGACATCGCCGGAATAGGCCGAGTGGAAATTCACATCATGATAAAGGCGGGTTATCGCAAAGGCTTTGCAGCTGGGCTGGTTTCGGCATCCTCTTTGATCGGACCCATCATCCCTCCAAGCATTGCTTTCGTAATCTTCGGGGCGATGACGGGTACTTCAGTGGCCGACCTGTTTATCGCAGGAATCATTCCCGGGGGCCTCATGGCTGTATCGTTGGCCGGCTACAGCCGTTTTTCCGAATCTGTCCACCTTCCTGAACCGCTGCCAAGAAAATCAATCCGCCAGATTTCCAGAAGTTTTTTCGTGAGCTTACCGGTGCTGCTTCTGCCGGTGCTCCTGTTAGGTGGGATTACCGCCGGGATCTTTACTCCTACAGAAGCCGCATGTGTAGCCATTGTTTATGCCATCTTCCTAAGCCTTATATACCGCAAACTCGGTGCGAAAGATATCTGGGAGATTTTAAAGGAAACCATCTACGGCTCGGGAGAAATCATGGTTCTGACTGGTGTTGCAGTTCTGTTCGGTTATGTCATTGCTCTCGAACAAATTCCACAGATGCTCGCCGAAATGGTCACCACCCTTACCCAAAATCCAATCCTTATACTTATTTTATTCAATATAGTGGTGTTGGCAGGAGGCTGTTTCATGGATAACATCCCGCTGATGCTTATCCTGATTCCAACTTTCGCACCGCTGATGGAAGCAGCAGGTGTTCCATTCATCCAGTGGGGTGTTGTCTTAGTAGTAGGTTCCTATATTGGGCTTTTGACTCCTCCGGTGGGGCTTTGTGTTTACGCTGTCGCAAAAGTAGCCGAAATGCCACTTCACGAGGCAATAAAAGAGACTTTTCCATTCATCATTCCGCTTATGATCGTTTTGATCCTGCTTTCAATTTTTCCCGAGCTGTCATTGTGGCTGCCGGGGTTGTTTTAAAACTGATGTTTTTAAGGAGGTGTCAAATAAAATTAGTTGAAGGATTTAAGCTAAAGCCAGTTGAATAAAAAGAAGGAGGTGGTTGTTCCCAAAAAGCTACTTTGGCTAGCGACTTGAAGAGTCAATTGGATGGGCAGAAAAACTGTAACTTGAAACTTTTTTAAAAAAGGAGAAAAACATGCTAAATCTAAGAAAAAAAAACGTTATGGTTGTGCTATTAGCAATTACTACTTTGGTTTGCACAGTTTTGGTCTTTCAGAACGTTGCTTCAGCCAAAACAGTTCTTAAATTTGCCAATGTAGCTAGTAGCCAAGACTTGACACAAGATGCATCTAAATTTTTTGCCGAAAAAGTAAAAAAACTCAGCAATGGAGAAGTCGAGATCAAGATCTACCCCTCCGGTCAGTTAGGTGGAGGTACTCTGGACCACGTGGAAGCTGTACGGATTGGCTCCATCGACATGTTCACTGAGGATTTTACTTGGTATTCAGTTTACAATCCCAATTTTTCGATTCTTAACGTCCCCTTCCTCATCAAAGGACAAGAAAATCTTCAGATGATTCTTGATGGTCCCATTGGAAAATCTTTGGAGGATAGTCTTCATGAACATAACTTGATGATGCTGGCACACAACTGGGTCTATGCTCCGCGAGTACTCGTGTTAAAAAAGAAGGCCACCTCTCCTACCGAAATTAAAGGCATCAAATTACGGGTACCAGAGATGGAACCGTATCTCGTGGCTTGGAATGCTATGGGCGTTAAAGCCACACCCATAGCGTGGACTGAGTTGCTGTTTGCTTTGAAGCAGGGGGTTGTCGACGGTGCCGAGCCGCCATTCGATGCGGCATACACTGAACGTTTCTTCGAAGCAGCACAGTTCATCGTAATGACACGCCATTTGGAGACAACAGGCAGTGTCGTAATGAACAAGAAAAAATTCGACACGCTTTCTCCAAAAAATCAAAAAATCCTTTTCCAAGCAGCTTACGAAGCAGGCCTGCATAAGCAGAAGCTGATGGCCGAAGAGATGAAAACCTATGGCCAGAAAATGATCGATGGGGGGGCTACTATTATAGAGGTCGATGTCGAGCCATTCATGGAGAAGGTAAAAGACGTGGGTTACGTGCTTGAAAACAAGGGCCGTTGGGAAAAGGGTTTGGTAGATAAAATCAAAGCCGCCCAAAAATAATTCATTCTACCGCATTCATCTTCTTGATTAGGGCGAGAAGATGAATGCGACAAAGGAGCGTTTTCTAAGATGGCTCAATTTGAAAAAGTTCTCGAATTTTTAGAGTATTTAATAGCCAGCACTTTCATTTTGATTATGGTCGTTAGTATCTCTATAGAAGTGTTGTTTCGTTATTTTTTCAACATGCCATTAAGTTGGTGTGAAGAGCTTGCCCGTTTTGCTATGATTTGGATGTCATTTATCGGAACGGCTGTCGCATACCGCCACCGCGATTTGGTCACTATGAATATTATTGACAGAATTGTGTCCAGGCGAGTTTCCATCGTCTGTAATATTTTGGCCTCGGTGCTGGCACTATCGTTTTTCGGTATTCTTCTCTACGGAGAGATACAGCTCCAAATCATCGCTTCAGCCTCTAAGAGTTTGGCACTTGGAATCCCCATGAATATCTGGTCCCTAGTGATTGTCTTTGCCACGGTGTCAATGATTATTAGTGCTGTCAAGCATACGATTTCCGACATCAAAGAGCTGCTATCGGTCTAACACCCTTTTTGTAAAAAACCTAAAGTGGTTTTTTAATACCTGAATTTTGGTGCAAAATTCAGGTATTAGTAAATAACAATTGAAAAAACATCTGGGGGTCCTGTAACAATTGGGTTTAGGATAAACTAAATCCAAAAACAGGAGGCACCCATATGGTAATACAACGCAAAAAAATAACAAAAAAAGGTGTAATGGTAAAAGTTTTAAAACAAATGGCGCAGATGCCAGAATAATCAATGCGTCAACCGCATATGAGAGCTGCACCGAGCAATTAAGCTAAGCCCATTTGGCGGGCTTTTAGGTTTGATTGAATTTTTTGATTTAGTAAAATTCAAAGCAATTTTTAATTTTGCCTATCATCGGCCTTTCCGAGATCTTAAGCTGGGTCACTATTTGATCCTCGTAGGCATTTTAATGCTACTATTTATAGGCTTTAATCGGCTTTGGCATTTTACTTATATCCGCTTGGATGCCATGCTTTGCGGATTTTTCCGGCTCACCCGCTTGCCGGTAGCCAGTAGCTTTTGGCGCTATGTGGACAGCCTGGGGATCAATCAGGCCAATTCAGTTTTAAACATGATGCGCATCCTGCGGGAACGGCTTTGGCAATTGTGCGCGATTGACTATCGTAAGCTCCACCTTGATATCGACACCACCGTGGAGACCGTTTTTGGTCACCAACTAGGTGGTGCAAGGGACATAACACAAAATATCGGGGCAAAAAGGGCTTGCGGCCCATACGGTGCTTTATCCATGAAACCCGAGAGTATCTAATGGGCAAACCTCGTAAAGGCAAAACGTGATATAAACTGCGCCCAGCGGTTTAAAACAATAACAGCCCCATAAAATCGATTTAGGAGGTGCTCATGAGCGTTAAAATCCCGGATCAAGCCCAACTCGTCATCATCGGCGGCGGCATCGTCGGTTGCAGTCTTGCCTATCATTTGACAAAAATTGGCTGGAGCAACGTCGTGCTTCTTGAACGCAAAGAATTAGCTTGCGGAACAACCTGGGCCGCCGCCGGATTGTTAACTCAACTGCGGCAAAACCCGGAGATGACCAATCTGGCCAAATACGGTATTGAATGCTTTGCCGGGCTGGAAGCCGAAACCGGAATGGCCACCGGATTCAGGCAAAACGGGGCTTTGGCGGTTTGTCAGACAGAAGCTCGAAAAAAAGAATTGCTGCGCGCAGCAGCAATGGCCCGGGCTTTTAACATCGAAATGCATGAAGTCAGCCTAAAAGAAGCGGGCGATTTAGTCCCCGGGATGAGTACGGATGATCTGCTGGCCGCATTTTATCTTCCGAAAGATGGTGTGACCAATCCAATCGAGACCACTCGGGCTTTGGCTAAAGGCGCCAAAATGGGCGGCGCCAAAATTTTTGAAAATGTGATGGTAACCGACATCAAATTGGAAAAAGGGGCGGTTTGCGGCGTGACGACCGACCAGGGCGATATCAAATCTGAATACGTGGTCAACTGTGCGGGCATGTGGGGCCGACAAATCGGACAAATGGTTAACGTGAGTGTCCCGCTGTATGCCGCCGAGCACATGCATGCGGTGACGTTGCCGATTGAGGGCTTAAAAAAGCATTTTCCCACGGTACGCGATTTTGATGGGGTGACCTATTTTAAATCCGAATCCGATGGCATCCTGTTTGGCGGCTTCGAAGCGGTTTCAAAACCCTGGGGGATGAAGGGCATCTCCAACGATATCATGTATCACGAGCTCCAGGAAGACTGGGATCAGTTTCAAACCTTTATGGATAGTGCCTTGAAACGGTTCCCGGCCATGGAAACCGCCCAGATACGCCACCTATCGGTTGTACCGGAGAGCTTTACGCCCGACTCGGCGTTTATGATTGGAGCAGCGCCGGGGATTAAAAACTTTTTTGTGGCCTGCGGCATGAATTCGGTCGGTATCCAAAGTTCCGCCGGTATCGGCCGCGCCTTGTCGTATTGGATCGATCAGGGGCACCCCACTGAGCAGCTCTGGCCGGTCGATGTTAAACGCTATTTTCCCTGGCAGCAAAACGCCCGTTATTTACATGATCGCATTGTTGAGGCCGTCGGCGTTCTTTATCACCATCATTATCCCAATCGGCAACGCACCACCGCCCGGCCGGTGATCTGCTCTCCCATTCATGATTGTTTGGCGGCGAACGGGGCTGCTTTTAGCCAGAATGCCGGCTGGGAAAGAGCGGATTGGTTCGCACCGCAGGGCGTTGAACCGGTTCATCAGTACAATTGGGGAAAACCGAACTGGTTCGAATACCAGGGCGAAGAGCATATGGCGGTTCGAGACGGTGTCGGTCTGTATGATTTAACTTCCATGGGTAAATTTCTGGTTCAGGGTCGGGATGCCGAGCAAGTCCTGCAAAAGCTTTGCTCGAACGATATCGCCGTGCCCGTTGGAAAAGTCGTCTATACCCCGGTATTGAATGAAAGAGGTGGATTTGAAACCGATGTAACGGTGACCCGTTTTTCGGAAGACACCTTTTTTATCGTCACCGCTGCCGCGACAGTGGTGCACGATTATGACCATTTCAAACGCCCAATACCCGAGGATGCCCGTGCGGCCATAACCGATGTGACCCACGCCTATGCCATGCTGGCGATCATGGGGCCCAAATCTAGAGACTTGCTGCAGGCGCTGACCCCTGCAGATCTTTCCAACGATGCTTTTCCGTATGGCACCGCCAAGGAAATCGACATTGCCTATGCCCGACCATGGGCAATGAGGATGTCCTATGTGGGCGAACTCGGTTGGGAATTTTATATCCCAACGAACTTTACACTGGCGGTGTTTGATGCCATCCTGGAGGAGGGTAAAAAAATTGGATTGCGCCTGGTCGGCATGCAAGCGGTTAATTCGCTGCGTCTGGAAACCGGATATCGCCACTGGGAATCTGATATTACACCGGATGACACACCCTACGAGGCCGGCCTGGGATTCGGTGTCAAGCTGGACAAGGATGACTTTATCGGAAAAACAGCACTGCTGAAGCAAAAGGAAGAAGGGATAAAGCGTAAGCTGGTCATGTTTACTTTGCAAGATCCAAATATCATGCTTTACGGCAGTGAACCGATTTATCGAGACGGGGTTTGGATGGGAAACATGACCTCCGGCGCTTATGGCTTCAAGGTGGGTTCTGCGGTGGGCATGGGGTATGTGAAAAGTGAACAGACGATCACTGAGGATTGGATTTTAAACGGCAAATACGAAATCGAAGTTGAAGGTAAAATGATCCCGGCTAAAGTGCACATCAGATCTCCTTATGATCCCAAAAACGAAAGAACGAAAATGTGAATGTTAAACCGCAAAGCCTCAAAGGAAATATGCCGGAAAAGTCGGCGATGTGGAAAACCTGAAACCGTTTCATCGGATAGTTGTTACCTGAATCTTGCCTGAAAATTAATGAGATGGTGAGATTAATTTTAATGACACCAGGTTAAGCAAAAAATGACCGTAAAACAAAATACAGATCAGGTAAAGTGGATGAAAATCATTTTATCTCATCACTTTTCACCCTGCGGGCTAGCCGGAGGCTGCCATCTGCTGCGTTATTAAGGGCTTGCATATGAAAGCCTCGGACTCGGGCAAAATTCAGGTAATAATTTGTCTGCAAAAGGCTCTGCAATTCATGATAGGGAATCCGTAACGAGAGCAATTGTAAATTTTGCTGTTTAGCTTCAATTCCCTTTGACATTAGAGAGCGAAGTAATTTTTAAACGACCTTATAACAACCCTGTGTACGCAATCAAGCTGCGAATAAAACATCCTTAAAGGAGGAATGCGTATAATGTTGAAGAACAAAGAAAGAATGCTGTTGGCTGCAAAGGGTAAGCCCGTCGACTATATCCCTTACGCGCCAAGGCTCGAAATTTGGTACAATGCCAACAAATATAACGCTACCTTGCCTGAAAAATATCGCGACTGCACCATGGACGATATCGCACGTGCGCAAGGGTGGGCATTATATAAAATCATTCCCCAAGATTACGATCGAGAGCGGCGAAGCGAGTATGCACTGCATCGCGCACTTGGCGTTTATCCAATCAAGGAAGCTCCCTATCGCGTCCGCTTTGATGATAACATAGAAGTTAAAAGTAAAATCGAGGGGCTTACGACCACGGTCGAATACCACACTCCGGTGGGTGAAATAAAAACTGTTACAGTGTTTACCGATACCATGCTCAAAGCCGGCACAACCGAATCTTGGATCAAAGAGCATGCTATTAAAAAACATAAGGATTATCATGCGCTTGCTTACATCTACGAACATATTGAGGTAGTTTCGGCTTACGACGAATTTTTAAAATGGTACGAAGAAATCGGCGATGACGGGCTGCCTGTCGCCTTTGGCATGGCAGCCTGCTCCCCCATGCATCTGATTCAGAAGGTTCTAATTGATCCGACTGATTTCTTTTACCACTACAACGATTATGCCATTGACCTTCAGATTTTGGCCAGCTGTATCGAAAGCTACTATGATCAGGTGTTGTCCATATGTTTAAATGCCCCGACAGAGGCTGTTCACTGGGGTGAAAATATTGACGCGACCCTCACTCCGCCGCCCTTTCTAAAGAAAGAGATCCTGCCCTGGATCAAAAAAGCCACCGAACAGCTTCATGCGGCAAGCAAAATTGTATTTTGCCACACCGACGGTGAAAATGCACAACTGATGGATCTGATCAAATTCTGCGGAATCGATGTGGCCGAATCGATCTGCCCTTATCCTATGACCAGAGTGACTATCGATGAATTTTACAGCCACTGGAGCGATCAAATGACGATCATGGGAGGGATTCCCTCGGATTTTCTGATTCCTGAAATTATCAGTGAAGAGGAATTTGAAGGATATTTAAACTATCTTTTCAAAGCTGTCGCCCCGGGGCAGAGAATGATTTTCGGTATAGCCGACAATGTACCGCCGGCGGCCGATTTCAACCGACTGATCCGGATCGGAGAACGGGTACGCAACGAGTGCAAGCTGCCCTTGAAAAGCGGGGCCTTCAAGTCTATTCGCAAGGAAAGTCAGGAGCAAAAGAGTCCTGTATCTGCTGAGTCCCGACCGGGCGTATCCAACGAATTGCAGCAGGTTCAGGAGGCCATGTACAAAGGCGACAGCGTAAGGGTCTGTGAGCATATTCAGAAGGCGCTTGACGTTCATATCGGAGCTGAAGATATCCTTCAAAACGGACTGATCGCAGCTATGGAGGTGATCGGGGTCAAGTTTAAAAACGATGAGATCTTCATGCCGGAAGTCTTGCTTTCCGCGCGAGCGATGAACTCCGGGCTTGAGTTGCTGAAACCACACATGGCTGACAATAAACAAAAAAAGGCCGGTAAGGTTGTTATCGGCACAGTTTACGGCGATTTACACGACATCGGCAAGAATATGGTCACTATTATGTTGCGTGGGGTTGGTTACGAAGTTGTTGACCTAGGAGTAAACGTCACGGCTGACACTTTTGTAAAAGCGGTTGCTGAACATCAGCCTGAGGTACTGGCACTCTCTGCGCTTTTAACTACAACGATGCCTGAGATGTCCCAGGTGCTCGATGCCCTTAGCGAGGCCGGACTGCGAATGAAAGTCGCCGTCATCGTGGGCGGAGCACCGGTCAGTGCCAACTTTGCTGAAAAAATTGGCACTGACGGCTATGCCGATTCAGCCGGTGAAGTTCCAGGACTTGTTAAAGAATTGATTCAATAGCTTCGGATGCACTTTTTGGAGGAACCATGATTATTGTCGGAGAACTTATCAACGCCAGTCGAAAGGATGTTGCTGCAGCCATCAAAATAAAAGATGCTTACACCATTAAAAAATTAGCTGCAGATCAGGCAGCAAACGGCGCGGCTTACATTGACGTCAATGCCGGTGTGTTTGTCGGCCAGGAAACCGAATACCTGACTTGGCTGGTAACCAAGGTGCAATCGGTCGTGGATGCCCCTTGCTGCATTGACAGCCCCGATCCAAGGGCGATTGAGGCGGCTCTGGCCGTCCATCGGGGCTCTGCCCTGATCAATTCTATTTCTTTGGAGAAGAACCGCTATGATGCGCTTCTGCCGGTTATCGCGGGGACAGACCTCAAAGTGGTAGCCTTGTGTATGAGTGATGGAGGTATGCCGGAAACCGTCGATCAGCGTTTTGCAATCGCCGATAAGTTGATCAACCGGTTGGTAATGAACAATATTCTGATGGAAAACATTTACGTGGACCCTTTGGTGCAACCGGTTTCGAGCCGATCGGATTATGGATTTGAGTTTTTGAAGGCCATTAGTCGCATTATGACGGAATTCGCAGGCGTCCATACGATCTGCGGTCTTTCCAACATCTCATTTGGTCTGCCGAACCGGCCCTTGATCAACCGCACCTTTTTGTCCATGGCCATCGCCCTGGGGCTGGACAGCGCCATTGTTAATCCATTGGACAAGCGCATGATGAATGCTATTTTGGCGGCCGAGGTGTTGATCGGACATGACGAATTTTGTACGAATTACTTGGAATACCAGCGTAAGTACCGTTAACAAGACTTACACTTGGAGATGGTCAGTTAGATTTTGATTAAAAAACTGCTTATGAAAATTCCAGAATCTGTTGTTCGACGTCACCAGCACAGTCCCAGAATTCTGGAAGTGGCAGTGATGATCTGGTCCGCTGGATTGCTATGAAAGCCGCTAAGCACAGTGCTTTCCACGGCGATTGCCGGGGAAAGACCGGCGACTTTGATGTTGAACTGATTGAGGGAGCGTCTGATCCACGTCAAGGTAGGTATTGAAAAACCGATTCGCTTCTTTTCGATCAGTTTGGATTGTCCCCATACATGAAGTCGAACCTACACCAATTCTATTAAAATATCATTTTAATATCAAAAGCGCTGAATTCGCATTGAAAAACGCCAACTGAAAAACCTTCTGAATCCCTATCCCGATATCTGGTATATAATCTTTTCTCTGACTTTTTCTCCGCTATTGAATATTAGGTATGCACAATCCACAATTTCAATGAATTGTAACATTCGGCTATGCTTACACAATCCGTTTTATGAGTTTTTAGTATTCGATTGCGCTTACTAATCTGCAATGAGATTAACAGACCGCACCCTTCGAAATGCACCGGATATCCACTCCTGGAAGAATCCCTTACATCACTCTATTTTGTCCGAACTACTTCTAAAGCTATACCGGAACTAATCCTTTATTTCTAAATATATCAGTAAATTACATGTTGACATCCTAATATTTCTTTGATATTAATTGAATAAAAAATCATGATATTTTTTTGCAAATGGGAAGGCCAACGGTCTTCCTTTTGTATTTTCTGAGATATATAATTTCTCACATTTTCATGGAGATCACATGGCCCCGGATCGAAAATTCAAAATGTTGTATGCAGCTGCCTACGACTACCTCGAATCCAAAATTGGAAAGGAAGCACTTGAACAAAAGCTGGATCATTACCGGCACTATAAGGTCGACAACATCCACGACGTGTTTTGGCATTTGTTAAATTCGCTCACCAATAAGGTCGGTATGCGGGCAACCATCGGGGATATTGATCCCCTTGAGCCTTTTCTGTTTAGCTTTGATCCTTGGCAAACCCAATCCCATTATCAGGATGATTGGAAACAGCTGCTTACTGAAATAAAGAAGAATCATACCGCCCCCGGCCCAATGGATATAAATATGCCTATTAGCTATTGGGCTATTTTTTGTAAGGGCATTCTATCCGGAGCTGAATTTCTATCCCAGTTTGAATCTTTTAAATCCTTTGATGAATTTGTGAATAGTTTTGCCTTTAACGATTTATCGATCGCCGCGCTTCCGATTTTGTTGGATCAGGTTGCGGGACGTACCTTGATATATTGATATATCGATTTATTCCTGATAGCTCGTATTTCGGGACATCCTTTAGATTTAAAGTTTCCAAAATTAATCTTATGTAATATAAGCTTCGCGCATGT
>SDBS01003713.1_pt1 | contig 15007 bp, 16 predicted proteins | sample 2277091 | NCBI WGS metagenome assembly SDBS01 (sample SAMN10404972, study PRJNA504765) | marine sediment metagenome | isolation source: marine sediment core GS10_PC15, 163 cmbsf | place: Arctic Ocean: Southern Knipovich Ridge | collected 2010 | reverse complement strand
CCGTGGGATTTCTCTGCCGGAGCCCTCCTGGTAGAGGAATCTGGTGGCAGGGTAACGGACATGGAGGGTCGCTCCTGGAGTCCTTATATGCCCCGATACATCGCATCCAACGGAAAAATCCACGATGAGGTCCTCAGGATGTGGGCCCGGAAAAACATAGGAACTTGATTCATTCGGATGAAGGTTACGCTAAACAAACGGGAATATGAGGTTATAGAAGAGCCGGACAGGCACATAGTGGTTGCCAGCAGAAAAGAAATTCATGGATGGTGGCCGGGCAGGAGGGAATGTAGTGCTGAGAGAATGCTTATCAATCCCTATAACGGCTGTGGTATAGGGTGTTTTTTCTGCTATAGTCTGGCCTTTCCCGGGAATTTTCGGGTTTTTCGAGAAAAAGGGGTAGTGGTGGTGGCCAGGGATTTTGACCGGGCTGTGGCCCAGCAGCTTGATTCTACAGACCTTGCCTTTCCTGGATACCTTTCTCCTGTTGCCGATCCCTTCCAGCCCTTGAATGAAAGATACCACCTCTCGGAAAAAATAATTCGGGTGTTTGTGGAAAGGAATATTCCCATCGAATTCATAACCAAGGCTAAGGTTCCCCAGGAGGCTGTTGAACTTGTTAAATTGCAAAAACATTCCTTTGCTCAAATTTCTATTCTCACGGTCAATGAGGAGTTGAGAAAGAGGCTGGTGCCAAGAGGAGCCTCCACTTCTACTCTCTTTGAAAACGTGGAACGACTGACCAAGGAGGGTATATTCTGTGTCTGCCGCATCGATCCCATTTTCCCCTATCTTACGGATAAGAAAGGGAAGCTTGAGGATCTGGTTGAAAGGGCGAAATCTTCAGGCTGTCCCCATATAGTCGCCAGTGTTCTAGACATTCCTTCCAGGATAGACAAGGAGGTTTTTTCCAGCATAAGAGCAATCTTTGGGCTAGGCGTAGAGTCGGATTATCGCCGTCTCTACACCGAAAGAATCAACGGGTATTTTCACGCCCGAATTGGTTACCGCAAAAGAATCTTCGATCTTTTGAGGAATATCTGTGAGAGGAAGAATCTTACTTTCGCTTTGTGTATGGAATACGAGCTGGTAGAGGGGGAGTGGAGGGGCCTGAACCGGGAGTTCATGAGTTCCCGAAACTGCGAAGGTATAGATATCCCGGTTTATGGGAAGTCAGATTCCCTGTTTTATCCACTCCTATCCTGCGCAGGAGACTGTCTTTACTGCCTCGACCCGGAGTGTGGGATTGAAGACTTAGCCATGGGAAGGGAGGGAGCAAAAAAGGATTGGAAACTCAAGGATTATCGAAGATGGTCAAGGGCCGGGAAACTACATGAGTAGCATGAGGAGATTAAAGGCTGATTTTCACATTCATACCCAGGAAGACCCAAAGGACAGGATAAAATACACCGCCAGGGAGCTGATCGATTATGCTTCATATAGAGGATTCGAGATCCTGGCCATTACCAATCATGATGTAGTGACCTGCGGTAGAGGATTAAGGGAATATGCTCGCCGCAAAGGGATTCTCCTCATTCCAGGAATAGAAGCTTCGGTGAGTCATAAGCACGTTATTCTCCTCAACGTGGAGGACTTTAGTCCGAAGCAAACTACAACTCTGGAGGAGATAAAGCGCTACAAAAATGACCATAGCCTAATAGTAGCTCCTCATCCCTATTTTCCCATGCTTCAGGGGCTAGGATCCAGGCTGGATAAAGCCATTGATATTTTCGATGCTATCGAATACACTCATTTCTACTTCAAGGGAGTCAACTTCAATAGAAAAGCCCAGCGAAGAGCCAAAAAGCACAATCTTCCTCTCGTAGGTGTCTCGGACGCTCACTTTCTCTGGCAAATGGGAATCACCTATTCTTTGATCGAGGCGGAGAAAAACATCCAAAGTGTAATTCGCGCCATCAAGAAAAACAGAGTTGAGATTGTCAGCTCTCCCGTGAAATTGACTGGCCCGAGTATCCTGCTGGCCCTGAGGCACCTGAGCGGTCAGGTGTTTAACCATAAATATTGGTCCAAGACCACATGTTGAGATTCCTACCTTGTCTTAAAGGAGAATTTGGGACAAAAGGAATGGATAGCCTGGAGGGGAAAAAGAAGAGGACCCTTTTTGCAAGAGAGTGGATGGGGAGGCCTCTATTCATCTATATTCTTCTCACTCTATCCTGCATACTCGTCGTTTTGTTCTCCTTTGGCTTTCTGGAGCGTGCTGCATTGTCTGCATCTGAGTCCTCGCACTCTACCAAGGGGGGCATCGCCGTCGCCATAGAGGAAAAATGCATGGATCTCATCCAGTCCTCCACAAAAAGATATGAGGATATTTATTCCCTGGATCCTCTCTTTGTTCTCGCCGTGATCAAAACAGAATCTCATTTTCGAAAGCATACTATCTCCTCGGTAGGAGCAGCTGGAGTTGCTCAATTTATGCCCGTCACAGCAAAAGGAATGGGGATGAAGGTGTTTTTGCCTTCCTACTACACCGCGGCATGGCAAGAGCTGAAGATCGCTGGGCGGTACTACAGGGAAGCCGAGGAAATAGTTGCTAAAATCAGTTTTAAGGAGTCCGAAGAGTATAACCGGAAGCAGGCTCTGGAAATGATACCATATAGAAAACTAGCTATGCGGCATCGGGAAAACGCCAATAGACTTTTCCAACGCTACAAAGAAGAATTGCTGGCTCAAGTGGAAGACGCAAGCGATGAGGAATTAATGGAGATAGACCAGCGCTTCATTATTTCCATAGCCGTTGATGCCTGCGTGAAGCTGCTGGCGGATAATGCCATGAGGCTTGAGAGACCCGACGCCAGAGAAATTGCCTCTGCCTATAACGCAGGTTTGGGCAGAGTACTAGAGTTTCAAGGTATTCCTTTTATCGAAGAAACAGTTACTTTCCAGAACAGGGTTATAAACTACTACCGTGAGTACCTTAGTAGGAGTTCTTTTGACTCTTCATCTTCCCAATTCTCAAAGGAAGATTCTGGGTGATTAGGAACGTACTTTGGACTTTCTGCAATGCTGCCTTTGAAGCTCCGAGACCGACCGCCATAGGTTTTGACCTTGATGTCGCGATTGATATAATGAACCCGAGAGAATGAGGAAGAATTGAAAACGGCCATTGTAGTGCACTGGGTGGTAAACTCATCGTTGATGGTGGAGAGAAAAGGCCATCTAATCCTGAGAGCTGACAAACGAAATTTACAAATAGGTAAAGGAGGTATGGTAAAATGGATTGGGGAATCAAGAACCGTTTGGCAAAAATAATCAAACCAAAGACTGGCCGCACTGTTATGCTGGCGGTAGATCATGGGTATTTTCTGGGGCCTACCAGCGGACTGGAAGTACCGTCAAGGACAATTGAGCCTTTGCTCCCCTATGCTGACTCATTGATGGTTACCCGGGGAGTGTTGCGTACTTCAGTAAATGCCAATACTCCTATCCCAATCGTTCTTAGAGTCTCCGGAGGAACCAGCATTCTGGGAGATTTATCTAACGAAGGAACTACCACCACCGTTAAAGAGGCTATTCGCCTGAATGTAGCTGCGGTAGCTCTTTCTATCTTTGTGGGTTCAGATCACGAGAAACAGACACTTCTGAGTCTCGCAGATCTGATCAATGAAACGCAAGAATACGGCATCCCTGTTTTGGCTGTGACAGCGGTGGGCAAAGAGATGAGCCGAGATTCTCGCTATCTGGGTTTATGTTGTCGTATCGCTGCAGAACTTGGGGCACATATGGTAAAAACCTACTATTGCGATGGATTTGAAAAAGTTGTGGAGCAATCCCTTGTTCCGGTGGTTATTGCTGGCGGAAAGAAAATACCGGAGCGCGATGCACTGAATCTGGCTTTCAATGCAGTTCAAAGCGGTGCTGTGGGTGTAGATATGGGGAGAAATGTCTTTCAATCGGAGCATCCTGTGGCAATGATCAGGGCAGTAAGAGCCATCGTTCACGAAAATATGACTCCCGAGGAGGCTTATAGGCTGTATAGCAGCATTTCAGGAGACGAACAGAAGTAGTTTCAGGAAAGCTCTGGGGGTATTCGTAAGCTGAGCAGTCCGGAGGAAGACATTTGCGGGTAGCTATGTATCATAATAACAAGGACGTGAGACTAGAGGATGTGCCAATACCGCAAATTGGCCCTGGTGAGCTCTTGGTCAAGGTATTGGCCAGCGGTATCTGCGGTAGCGACGTAATGGAGTGGTATCGCATTAAGAAGGCGCCCCTGGTGCTAGGCCATGAGATTACCGGAGAGATCGTCAAGCTTGGAGAAGGCGTACATGATTACAAAATAGGTGACAGGGTCTTCGTGTCCCATCATGTTCCTTGCAACACGTGTCGTTATTGCCTGGGTGGCAATCACACTGCGTGTGAAACCTTGCATAAGACCAATTATGATCCCGGAGGCTTTGCCGAATATATACGGGTGCCGCCAGTCAACGTAGAGCGGGGCCTATTTGTCTTGCCCGACGAGGTGTCATTCGAGGATGGGACATTTATTGAGCCTCTGGCCTGTGTGGTACGCGGACAAAGACTGGCGGGCATACAACCGGGACATAGCGTACTGGTGATGGGTAGCGGCATTGCAGGCCTGCTTCATGTGGCCCTGGCAGGCATGCTGGGAGCTGGGCCAGTGATTGCTACGGATATTAATGAATATCGCCTGGAGACGGCCCAGCAATTTGGGGCAGATTCGGTGATATATGCCGATGAGGATGTACTGAGCCGTCTGCGCCAGGTCAACCAGAATAGAAATGCTGACTTTGTCATTATATGCACAGGAGCCTTTTCCGCTTTTATCCAGGCCTTGCGGTGTGTGGATCGCGGAGGTACTGTTATGTTTTTCGCCCCTACAGATCCTGGGGTCGACCTTCCTGTTCCGGTCAACGATTTGTGGCGCAAGAGCATAAAACTCATGTCCTCATACGGCGCCAGCCCACTAGATATCACCATGGCAATACAGCTAATCCGCGCTGGCAAGGTACTTGTGCACCAGATGATCACCCATCGTCTAGGCCTTGGAGAGATTGATCTGGGGTTCCGGCTGGTGGCGGAGGCGAAGGAATCTATCAAAGTGATCATCGAACCCCATAGATAAGTAGTATGAGGAGCTATGTACTCAAAGCTTGTGCAGATCATTTTTGGTCAGGAAAAGGATGTATCCTTTCCATTTTCTCGGACTTTGTCTTTTGTATCTCTGGAAATCTTTCCAATAGCCACACTCCAGACTAATTGCGAGCGGTCTAAAACGTCAATGACCTTTTTTGGATCGCGGGTCAAGGCGAAAACGCTTTTTCCGTTGGTGAGAAATTTAAGCTGAGAAAGAGGCTCTTCTATCTCTGGCTCGTGTTTTTTCAGATAAGCCACGCTTCTTCTTATCTTCTGGAGTGAAATTCCGCTGTCCAGCAGGCTTTTGGCTGTATTCAATCTTATCAGGTCCACAAAGGAATAAAGCCTTCTGCTCCCTCCTTTGACACTTTTTAGGCTGGGTTTGATGAAGCCGATCTTGTCCCAATATTTAAGCTGGTTATAGGAGAGTCCTACCACCTTCAAGACCAAACCGGCTCTATATCCTTTCGCAGCGTCCGATTTCATATTTCCCTCTTATCAATCAGCCTTTTTGCCTTGCCTGTGGTTCTGGGCAGAGTTGCCGGTTCCACCAGCTCTACCTGGGGAGTCACCATGAGCTCAACTTTGAATTTAGTCTTGATCTTATTCTGTAGTATTTTCAAATCTTCGAAGGAGCCTCCGAAAATTTCCTTCTTAATCTCCACCCTCACTTTCATATGGTCAAGACCCCCTTTTCTCTCCAGGACAATCTGATAGCTTCTTCCTACCTCGGGCAGATTCATGAGAACTCGTTCCACCTCAGAGGGAAAGATATTCACCCCTCGAAGGACAAACATGTCATCCACTCTACCTTTAATTCGGGATATGCGACGGTGGACTCGTCCACACCTGCACTCCTCAGGATATATGTGTGTCAGATCCCCGGTCCTATATCTCAGAATAGGCATTGCTTCTTTATTTATAGTACTGAGCACCAGTTCTCCCTCTTCACCATCTCTTTCGACCTGGAGAGTCTCAGGATCAATAATCTCCATAATGAAGTTATCTTCCCAGAGGTGCATTCCCTGCTTTTCCTTGCACTCAAAGGCAACCCCAGGACCGTTCATTTCAGAAAGGCCATAGGAATCGTAGGCATCCAGCGAAAAGATTTCCTCGATTCTCCTTTTTGTCGCGTGCGAATATGGCTCTGCTCCTAAATAGGCTATGCGCAAGCTAAAATCATCTCGGGGGCTAAAGCCCATTCTTTCCATAACTTCGGCCAGGTAAAGAGCGTAGCTCGGAGTTATGTGAAGAATGGTAGTCCTAAAGTCATGCATCACCTCTATTTGCCGCTCTGTGTTGCCAGTTCCGCCTGGAATTACCAACAGCCCCGCTCTTTCCGCGCCATAGTGGAAAATGAGGCCGCCCGTAAAGAGCCCATAACTCATCATGTTTTGAAAGACATCTTCAGGTCGTGCTCCGGTCATTCTCATGCAACGAGTTATGAGCTCGGCAGCTTGGGTGATGTCTTTCTGCGTAAAGAGAATAGCTTTGGGTTTGCCGGTGGTACCGGTAGAGGTGTGCAACCTTACCAATGGGGACAGGGAGCAGGCCAAAAACCCATACGGATATCCTGCACGTAGGTTTTCCCTGGTGGTAAAAGGAAGCTTCTGGAGATCGTTAAGACTATTTATATTTTCAGGTCGTACCTTACATGCGCGGAACGTCTCTCGATAGAAAGGTACTTTATGATAAACCCTCTCCAGTACTTGTCTCAGCTTTTCTAACTGGAGCCTCTCCAGGCATTCTCGGTCAAAGTATTCTCGATTTTCTTCTTGAGAGTTCACCAAAGCTCTCCTTCAGTTTCTCTCTCGTTTGTCGATTACTCTTTTACCTTCAGTCTTTCTGCCAAAAGATTCAGGTTCAGCCAATGTGACCTTGGCACTGATGCCCAAATCCCGGTAGATTTCTCTTTCCACTCTTGATTTCAAGTCCTGCAGCTTCTTCATTTCGTCAAAGAATACTTCTTCCGAAACTTCCACCAGGACTTTGAGAATATCCTGGTCGCCTGTTCGGTCAATCACCAGGCAACTGCGGGCTTCAACACCCCAAATTTGGGAAAAGATATGTCCAATCTGTGAAGGAAAGAAGCTCACTCCGTCTATGGTGACCATCTCATCGGTACGAGCAGCCACTTTTTCCATTCGGATGAGGCTTCGCCCGCATTCGCACGGAGAGGAATCAAAGCGGGTGATGTCTCCTGTTCGGTATCTAATTAGCGGAAATGCCTCCTTGGTGACGGTAGTGAGCACTAATTCTCCTTTTTCCCCCAAGGGAAGCGGCTTCTCAGTCTGAGGATCAATTATTTCCGGGATAAGCTGGTCCTCAAAGATGTGGAGTCCCTTCTTCTTTTCACATTCTGCCGCCACTCCTGGCCAGGCTATTTCGCTTAAGCCGTAATTATCGGTTGCCTTTATGTTCAACTCCTGTTCTATCTCTCTCCGGGTTGCATCGGAGAAAGGCTCACCGGTAAAAAGCCCCCTTTTAAGGTAAATGTCAGCAGGGCTCAAGCCCTTCTTTCGAATGGCTGCGGCGAATCTCACCCCAAATCCCGGGGTGGCTACCAAGGCTGTGGTGCGGTAATCCCGAGCAATTAGTACCTCTCGTGCTGAGTCAAGGTTGGAGCCAGGGATGACTGATGCTCCTATTAGTTCAGCACCATAGTGAAAGCCTAATCCTCCGCCGAATAGGCTATAATCAAAGCAGATCTGTACCACGTCATCCTTGGTAACGCCCCCCGCGCAAAGTACTCGAGCACTCACCTCGGTCCAATGGATTAGATCATTTCTGGTGTAGCCTACAACAATGGGCTCGCCAGTGGTCCCGGAAGTGTATTGAAGTCTCACCACCTCTCGGAGGGGAACAGCAAACATTTTATAGGGATAGCTCTGATGTAGAGTTTCTTTGCTAGTGAAAGGGATTCTGGACAGCTCCTCAAGAGAATTAATCTCTTCCGGGATCAGTCCCACCTGATTAAACAGCTTTCGATAGAAAGCAACACTTCGATAAACTCGGTTAAGAGTAGCCTGGAGTCTTTCTAGCTGTAGCTGCCGTAGTTCATCCTTTGCCATACCTTCAAAATGAGGATTCCAGATCGACATGTGCTTCCCCCTCCTTATCTCTGTTGTTTGGCAAACCGCGGATTTCCCTTCCCCATTTTTCCTGGTGCCAATCAACCAGCAAAACTGCTACTGCCGGACATCCTTATATTCCCTTCCCAGATACGCTCTTCTTACTTCACGGTTGTGCAGAAGTTCTTCCGGCGTTCCCTGAAGGACCACTCTTCCGGTCTCGAGGACATACGTTCTATTGGACACCTTGAATGCCCCTCCAGTATTCTGTTCTACCAAGAGGATGGTGGTACCCTGGAGGCGGAGCTCGGATATTATTTGGAAAATTTGGGCAGCTACTAGGGGGGCAAGTCCCATGGACGGCTCGTCCAGCAAGAGAAGCTTTGGCCTTGACATGAGAGAGCGCCCAATAGCGAGCATTTGCTGTTCACCCCCGCTGAGGGTTCCTGCCACTTGCGATTGTCTTTCTCTCAAAATAGGAAAGCGTTGAAATATTGCCTCCATGTCACTCTTAATTGTGAATTTTTTCTCTCTTCTATGCCGGTGATAGGCTCCCAGTGTAAGATTATCCATAACGGTCATAGGGGCGAAGAGCTGTCTGCCCTCCGGTACCAGGCTGACTCCTCTTCTGACTATTTCTCCGGAGGAGTGGTGTGTAATGTCAAAATCTTCCAGGAGAATCTGCCCGGTGACAGAAGGGACCAACCCCACGATGGAGTTAAGTAAGGTGGTCTTCCCGGCGCCGTTTACACCGATTAAAGCCACTATTTCGCCCTCTTTCACGTGCAAAGAGACTCCTTTCAAAGCTTGCATGCGCCCGTAGTAGCTTTTAAGATTTCGTATGGTCAACATTCTCTTCTTCTCTTTCACCGAGGTAGACAGATATCACTGCTTCATCATTTTGCACTTCCCTTGGAGTTCCTTCAGCGATAATCTTGCCGGAACTCAGAACAGTTACCTGGTCGGATACCTCCATTACCAGCCCCATGTCATGCTCTATCAAAAGGATTGTGATTCCAGTTTCTCGAATTCGGTAGATGAGCTGGGCCAGCTCATCAGCCTCAGGAACGCTCAAGCCCCCTGCTGGTTCGTCAAGTAAGAGCAGCTCCGGCTCCGTGGCCAAAGCCCGGGCAAATTCCAATAACTTCTGTTGCTGAAAGGTAAGATTGGAGGCCGCCTCGTCCTTCTTATCCTCTAGCCCCACGAAGGAGAGCATTTCCAAGGAGTAGTCATGGGTACTCTTTTCTTCGCTACGGGTGCTTTTTAGGTTCATAATGGCAGCGAAAAACTCTGATCTGGTTCGGCAATGACGCCCCACCATGACATTCTCCAGAAGCGACATGTTTTCGAACACCTGCACATTCTGAAAAGTGCGAGAAATTCCCTTTTCGGCAACAACATAGGGTCTGAGTCCGTTGATGCTGTGCTGTCTGAACTTGATTGTGCCAGAGGTTGGTGGATATATTCCGGAGATGAGATTGAAGATGGTGGTTTTGCCTGCTCCATTTGGTCCGATAAGGGCCTTAATCTGATGGAGATTTACCTCAAAATCTACCCCATCCAGAGCAACCACTCCCCCAAAGGTTTTCCGTAGTTCTCGAGTCTGGAGAATGGCGTCCATCATTTTCTTTCTTTCGTCTTTTGGCTCACGACCTGAAGCTTTGTTTTTTTCAGCAGACCAAGAATTGCTGGAAAGAGTCCCTGAGGTAGAAAAATCACTATGAGTACAAGAATTGAACCGTAGATAAGAATATCATAATCGTGAAATACTCGCAAATATTCAGATAGAAGGGTTAAGAGTGCCGCGCCTGCGAGTGCTCCCCATACGCTGGCCATTCCCCCCACCACGACCATAGTAACCAGGACAATGGAAAAATGGAATCCAAAAGGAGTAGGGTTGAGAAAGGTGATAAAATGTGCATACAGACTCCCAGCGACAGAGGCGTACACTGCACTCAACACGAAAATCTGGATCTTGTATTTGGCGGTATTCACCCCCATAACGTTAGCTGTTAGTTCGCCTTCGTGGATGGACCGTAGGGCCCGTCCGACGCGGGAGTGAATGATGTTCAGGGATATTAGTAGCGCAGCTATCACCAAGCTCCAGACAAAATAGTAGTAGTGGAGGTCACTGCGGAGCACAAAATTTCCTATTCTGAATCGGGGAATCTGCCCAAACCCCGAGGGACCACCGGTGAAGAATGAGGCCTGGTTGAACACGATATAGACAATGTGGCCAAAGGCCAGGGTGGCCATGGCCAGGTAGTGTCCTTTGAGTTTGAGGGCGGGGGCTCCGATGAGGAAAGCAATCCCTGCGGTGACAAAAACAGCAGCTGGAAGTGCAAGCCAGGGTGAGACACCAAATTTAGCACTAAGTACACCTGAAGTGTATGCTCCAAGCCCAAAAAAGGCAGCCTGTCCCAGGGAAATCTGTCCTGCGTAGCCCATGAATAGGCTCAGGCCAATGGTAATGAGGCTGTAGATACCTACGAAGACTAGCACAGACAGGTAGTAGGAATTGCCCAGTCCTAGCGGTAAGGCAAGCATCACTACCGCTAGAGAGAGCAGCGAGAACATATTCCTTTTTCCCATCACTTCCCCTTCTCGAAGGCTCTGCCGCGAAGATCAAGCCTGCACATTAGAACTTCCTGAACTCTCCTCTCTCTTTGCTTCCCAGAAGTCCCCTGGGCCTGACAAATAGGACTATAAGAAGCACCACCAGAGCGATGGCATCTTTATACCCGGAAGATATGAAACCCGCCCCCAGGGACTCCATGATGCCGATGATGAATCCAGCTAGTATGGCTCCAACGCTACTTCCCAGTCCTCCTAATACTGCGACGCTGAATCCCTTTACTGCTAACATGGTTCCCCGATCGTAGTTCATGAGAGCAATGGGGGTTATGATAATTCCGGCTGTGGCCCCAATGCCTGCACTTAAGGCGAAAGACAAAAGAACCATGGTCTTTACATTGATTCCCACCAGACTGGCCGCGGTGCGATTCACTGCGCAGGCTCTCATTGCTTTTCCAGTTATGGTAAACCCGAAGAAAAGAATGAGAAAGACTACGGTTGCTCCCATGATTCCCAGTATCCATAGGGTTTGGGGCAGGATGGTGGCTCCCAGCACGCTCACCGGCTCTTCTCCGGAAAAGGCAGGGAGGGCAAAGGTATATTTGCCCCAGGCAAACATGGCACCACCCTTGAAGAGAATGCTAGCGGCCACGGTGATAATAATGAGTGTAATTACAGAAGGATCTTTGAGAGGATGAATAGCCGCTCTCTCGAAAGCAGCTCCTATGGCGGTAACTATTAGGATGGAAAGAAAAAAACCTACCACCATTGGTAATTTGATAATTGTCGTAAGATACACCATGGTCATTCCGCCCAGCATGACGAATTCCCCCTGGGCAAGGTTGATAATCCCGGTAGAGGAGTAGATTATGTTGAATCCGAGAGCAACCATCCCGTATATTGTACCGATAGTGATGCCAGTAAATAAATACTGCAGGAGTTGATCCCCAAGACTCATTGTGCACCCTCCCTTCTGTTGAAAAAATGGCGCCAGATCCTCATACCTTGGACCTGGCGCCTTGTTGAGCTAGTTCTCTCTAACCTATTCCAGCACTACAAATCTTTCGTTCTCAATGGTTAGCATTTCGAATGCATCCTTGGCCAATCCGTTGTGGTCCTCTGGTGAGAAGTTAAATACTCCCCCCGTACCCACAAAATTCTTGGTATTCTCAATGTAGCTCCTAATTGCTTCCCGGTCCGGCCCCACTTCTCTTAGTGCCATGATTACGAGTTGCAGCGCGTCCCAGGCGTGTCCTCCAAAGGTGCTGACATCCTCGCCATACTTAGTTTCATATTCCCACTTATAACGCAGGAGCACCTCTTTTTGAGGGTGGTCGTCGGGAAGAGTGGCTAGAGCAAGCAGCCTTCCGCAGGGAAAGATTATTCCCTCGCCCGCTTTTCCCGCTGTTTGGGCATACTTGATGTTACCAAATCCATGACTCTGAAAAAGAGGAATCTTCATTCCTAACTGCCGGAGATTTTTCGCTACGATTACCTGTCCTGGCACTATGGACCAGTTAATTACAGCCTGAGCTCCCGTAGCTTTAATCTTTGTCAGTTGGGCCGTCATGTCGGTATCTTGGGGACCGTAAGTTTCGTCAGCTAAGATTTCGATCCCAAATCCAGCCGCCAGTCTCTTCAGTTGGTTTCGCCCTTGGTCACCAAAACCGGTGGTGCCGGTTATGATAGCTATCTTTGATATCCCTTGGTCCTTCATGGTTTCGTAGATTCGTATCGCAGCATCGCTGTCCTTCTGAGGGGTCTTGAATACCCAGCTCTTGACGGGTACTACAATGGCCTCGGCAGCTGCACAAGAAACAAGCGGGACCTTGGCCTCTTCTACTATGGGGATTACTGCCAAAGTGGTACCACTCCGGGAGGGACCAATTATTGCCAGCACCTGGTCCTTGGCAATGAGTTTCTTGGCCGCCGTCACCGTCTTGGTTGGATCACCAACAGTGTCCTCAATGATAATCTGCAAGGGATGACCGTTGATACCTCCACCCATGTTTACCTGCTCCTCAATCATTCTAGCAGTGTTTCGCTCCGGAGTTCCTAGCCAAGCCGCTGGACCGCTTATGGCAAACAAAGCGCCCACTTTGTAGGGCTCTTTTTCTGCCCATGCACCCGAGATCAATCCCTGACTCAGTAGCCCCGCTGCTACCAGATAGAACAGCAGCAACCTTCCCTTCTTTTTCATTCCTTTTCCTCCTTTTGTCCGTCTATGCTATATAGGCTCATGGTAACAGCTGACAATCATAATCTAGCAAAAAGAATTGTCAAGAGATACCTAGCTCGAGTAGATTTTTTTTCAAGTTCTCAACCCTTTTGCCCAGGTTCTTCATAAATTCTTGACCCTCTTCGGTTGCAACGGCTCCCCGAGGTGAAGGTCTTATGAGGCTACTCTGTTCCAGAACTCTCAAAGAATATCTAACCCGATGCTGGAGAAATCCACTAACTTCAGAAAGTCTTAGGATGCCAATTGGTCCATGAGCGATAACGAATCTCAGGATAGCCGTATGTCTTACTACTCGCTCGATCTCTTCTTCTAGTCTAGCCAGCATTATAGTTTGCTAACCTCCTGGGCAGAGAGAATCTTTACCTTCTTTTCTTGCAGCAAGCCCATAGTGTCTTCTGGTTTTTCTATTTTTAGCACTACCAGAGCACTCCTGCCCTTCGGGGCTACGAAAGCATAAAGGTATTCCACATTGATATCTTTTTCTTTCAGGATAGCCATAACCTGTGCAAGGCCACCAGGCTTATCTCCTACTTCCACTACTACGACGTCCGTTTGGGATACCGTGAATGCTCTTTTCTGCAAAGCTTCGTACGCCTTTTGAGGTCGGTCGACTATCATTCGCAGTATCCCAAATTCTGCGGTATCGGCAATCGCCAAGGCCCGGATGTTGATCTCTTTATTTCCCAAAATCTGAGTGATTTCAGCTAATCTACCGATCTTATTTTCCAGGAATACCGAGATTTGCCTTACTGTCATCTGAGCCTCCTATTTCAATTTTCTCTTATCTATTATGCGTTTTGCTTTGCCTGCACTTCTTTCAATAGTCCTTGGCTCAACCAGCCTCACTCCCACTCTAAGGCCCAGTGTTTCTTCAATTTCTCTTTCAATCCTGGCCTCGATCTCTTCCAATTTTCTTACCTCATCAAAGAAAATGTGGGGAGAAGTCTCCAGCTCCACTGTCAGCTCATCCAGCCCTCTTGTTCTTTCCAAGATTAATTGATAGTGGGGCTCGGCTTCGTCTACTTGAACTAATATGTTTTCTATCTGGGAAGGAAAAATATTTACTCCTCTTATGATTAACATATCGTCCGCTCTCCCTTTTATCTTACTAATTCTGGCCAGAGTCCTTCCACATTCACAGGGCTGATAGTTTATGTGGGTCATATCCCCGGTCCTGTATCTTACCAAAGAGGTTCCTTCTCTGGTGAGAGTGGTCAAGACCAGTTCCCCTTCCTCCCCTGCTCCCAGGACGTTTCCGGTTTTGGGATGAATTATTTCAGGCAGGAAGTGGTCTTCGAAAAGATGCATACCTTTTTTTCTCTCACACTCCTGGGCTACTCCTGGCCCGATAATTTCAGTTAGGCCATAGATGTCCAGAGCGTCTATACCTAACCGAGATTCGATCTCTGATCGCATGCTCTCTGACCACGTCTCCGCCCCCAGTACCCCTACTCTCAGGGGCAGACTCCTGGGGTCAACTCCCATTTCTTCTGCCACTTCGGCTATGTGCAGGGCATAAGAAGGGGTACAGGTCAGGATTGTGGACTTAAAGTCCTGCATGATTGTGATCTGACGCTTGGTCTGTCCACCGGAGATGGGGATGGTTTTTGCACCAATGAGCTGAGCACCGTAATGGGTACCCAGTCCTCCAGTGAAAAGACCGTAACCGTAGGCATTGTGGACTACATCTTTCGAGGTAGTTCCGGCACAGGTTAAGGCTCTAGCCATAACTTCTGCCCAAATCTGGATATCGCCTCTAGTGTACCCATTGACTACCGGTTTTCCCGTGGTACCGGAGGAGATGTGAAATTCAACTATTTCTTCCAAGGGGGCAGTGAACAAACCGAAAGGGTACCCCTCTCTTAGATCTGATTTGCTGGTGAAAGGGAACTTCTGTAGGTTCTCCAGTGATTTTATCTGGTCTGGGTGGACCTGGCTTTCCTCAAATTTTCTTCTGTAAAAAGGCAGGCGCTCAAAAACGCGGTGAGTAACCTTTTTCAACCTT
>SDBS01003712.1_pt1 | contig 15010 bp, 13 predicted proteins | sample 2277091 | NCBI WGS metagenome assembly SDBS01 (sample SAMN10404972, study PRJNA504765) | marine sediment metagenome | isolation source: marine sediment core GS10_PC15, 163 cmbsf | place: Arctic Ocean: Southern Knipovich Ridge | collected 2010 | reverse complement strand
TAACAATATTAAGGAAATAAATTGCTTTCACTCAATTACGAATTGTTATTCTTACATTATCAATCGCTGCCCCTTAACCATTCGCATAAGAAGTACATTTCTCTCCAATCTTAATGAAACCAAACAACAAAAACCCCATAAATTACTGCAATATTGCGTCCGTCTAATCCATGCCCCCCCTGAGGTCGATTTATCTACTATTGAAGGCGAGATAGCTCTCGCTAAACATAAAGCAGAAATATCAGTAATCAAACAAACCCTTCTTAGCGAACCAATCTTCAGTAAACTCTCTAATTACCATTTCGTTAAGCTCATATGTCTATTCCCTGACCAACTTAAAAACCAAGAAGACTTTAATAATGCATTGCAGGAATTCAAAAAGGACCTAGACGCTTCTCCAGATGATGAGAAAATGCTAAAAAGAGCGTCCAAAATATCCAAAGCTCTCCTAGAGCATGATTCACTTTCTGCCTTTGCTTCCATTCTAGACCCTTTAATGACTATAACGTCCTACGATGGGAGTGAAATTAAACTAAATCGTTTTACTTGGGCGGTAGGTCTCCGCGCATGGCGGCCATTTTTATTAAAACAAATATCACAGAGCGGGCCTGTTGGCATTTCTAAAGAAGGGCTGGAATTTATTGGCCAAACGTTTGATCAAAATGCTTTGCCACGACTTTCTTACGATAGCCTGTTACAAGTATACGAAGAAGCTGAGCATTTAGATTATAGAGAGATGAAATTTGCCTGTACAAAGGGATTGATTCATGAAATGAATGAAGAGCGACTCATGGAGCTACTAGAATTTGCTACCAAATATAAAGATGACGTGCTTTTTGATGCCTGTCTTGGATTCTTCTGCGGAATAAACGAAATTAATATCGACATAAGCAAAAGTAACGGAAAATACACCCTAAAAATATATGAATTAAGTGATCGAAGTGTAATTTTTTTAAAAAAAATATCAAAAATATTTAATGAAGTTAAGTTTATCCAAAACATGGTAAATCACAAATCTCTTAACACCCACAAAGACTTGATTTTTCCCAATGCAACTCTCATAGAATATGAGAGCAAGAAAAATATTTCCTCAAGGTCTTTTCAACTCCTCGGCACTCGTTGTCCCAAGGCAAGAATATGCAAAATCACACAAGCTGAACCAGACGAAAAACCCGAATCACAATGGGGCAATGTAGAAATCCTCTATCTATCATCTCCAACAGAATTTCGTCACAAAAACTTCCCTAAGCTTAAGTTTTGTTGTTTCAATACATCACAAGCTGCTGACGTGACAGAGGAAACTTGAATCTTATATATTCCTAGCGAGTTTAAATCTGACCAAGAGTACTACTCTTTTGCTCCGTTTAAACATCTGATCACAGATGAATTCGTACTTGAACTCTCGCGTTCATATTTTGGAGGCCGAATGGACTTTTCGGAATGCAAACTTTCTCAAAGTACAATCGAGGAGTTGCAAAAAAAGAATGAATCTCAAAGATTTTTATTACCCTCTCTTAAGCGCACATTAGAAGAGACCCATGAAGCCTCCGATGTAAAAAAACAAAAAACAACTCAAGATTCTAAATAAGAAACTTTGGGAAGGGTGCGCCCTTTCCATTTCTCTTTGAGTTCTGGGGTGGGGAAGTGGAAAGCTGCGCCCAGCTCGAAGATCTGCTCATCGGGCTCCATACCGCTTAAGCTGAAGAAGGCTTTGCGATCCCGCTCGAGCAGCGCACGCTGCACAGGACCGACATCTTCCCGATTCTTGAGAGGGGCAAAGGTCGCCTCGCGAGGATAGAGGATGATTTCCGTTTTTTCCTGCATGGGCTTTATCTCCTATTTTTCTAGTTACTTGGGTTTATAAAATATTTTGTATACATTAACTCAAAAAAACATTGACTTAAAATCACATGTATTGATATAATAATATGACATTTTAACCGTTTTTTAAAAAGAGACAAATTTTATGATAGTTAATTCTACTTCTTCTCCAAACAATCCTCAATGGTGCGAAAATTGCGAGAAACCACACATTTACAAAAATACTCCCCTTACATATCACGGGAGCAACCTTAATCGCAACATGTCAACTATGGACAAGTATTCAACCATTATGGTGCACTGCCCCTTAACTATTCACGAAACAGGTATCCCTCACCACTTTAACCGTTTTCATAATATCGATAAACTAGAACCCTATAAATTACTGCAATACGCTCGAACCCTTACACCCCCTAACGTCGATTTATCTACTATTAAAGGAAGGATAACTCTCGCTGAATATGATGCAAAATTATCAATACTCAAACAAACTCTTTTTAGCGAACTAACCTTCAATAAACTCTCTGATTACCATGTCGTCAAGCTCATATGCCTATTTCCCGACCAACTTGAAAGCAAAAAAGACACTTTTATAAATGCATTACAGGCATTCAAAAAGGACCTACACGATTCTCTGGATGATGAGAAAATGCTAAAAAGAGCGTCCAAAATATCAAAAGCTCTCCTAGAGCATGATCCACTTTCTGCCTTTGCTCCCATGCTAGACCCTTTAATGACTATAAAGTCCTCCGAAGGGAGTGAATTTACACTAAATCGTTTTACTTGGGCGGTAAGTCTCCGCGCATGGCGGTCAATGTTAACACAAAAATTCGAGCAGAAAAATCTTGTTGGCATTTCTAAAGAAGGGCTGGAATTTATTGGTCAGACTTTTGCTCAACGTGCTTTGCCACCACTTTCTTACGATAGCCTGTTACAAGCATACGATGAAGCTGACCATTTAGATTATAGAGAGATGAAATTTGCCTGTACAAAGGGATTGATTCATGAAATGAACGAAGAAAAACTCATGGACCTGCTAGAATTTGCTAACAAATATAACGATGACGTGCTTTTTGATGCCTGTCTTGGATTCCTCTGCAAGCTAGAGGAAAATAAAATCGAAATAAAAAAAGACGATGGAAAATATATCCTAAAAATATCTGAATTAAGCGAGCGCAGTGCAAATTTTTTAAAAAAGGTATCAAAAATATTTAGTACAGTTAATTTTATCCAAAGTAGCGTAAATCGAATACTGCTTAACACCCACAAAGATTTGATTTTTTCCAATGCAACTTATGTAACATGTGATTGCAATAGATGTTCTTCCCCAAAGTTTTTTCAATCCCTCGGCACTCATTGCCCTAATGCAAGAAAATGCACAATCGAGAACAACAAAACATTTAATATCAAGAACACAAACGTAACGCAATGGGGCAATGTAGAAATCCTCCATCTATTATTTCCAAAGCCTATTCTTTCAGAATTTCATCTCAAAAACTTCCCTAAACTTAAGTTTTGTTGTTTTGATACATCAGAAAGTGCTGACGTGACAGAGGAAAATGGAATCTTATATATTCCTAGCAAGTTTAAATCTGGCCCAGAGTACTACTCTTTTGCTCCGTTTAAACATCTGATCACAGATGAAATCGTTCTTGAAATCTCGCGTTCATATTTTGGAGGCCAAATGGATTTTTCGGAATGCACACTTTCTCAAACTACGATAGAGAAGTTGTGTAATCATCATAAATTTCTATTGCCCTCTCTTAAGCGCCCATTAGAGGCGATCCAACATGAAGACTCCAATCCAAAAAAACTAAAAATAAATAACAACAACTCATAATTCTAAATAAGAGTCTTTGGGAAGGGTGCACCCTTTCCATTTCTCTTTGAGTTCTGGAGTGGGGAAGTGGAAAGCAGCATCTAACTCGAAGATCTGCTCATCGGGCTCCATACCGCTTAAGCTGAAGAAGGCTTTGCGATCCCGCTCGAGCAGTGCACGCTGCACAGGACCGACATCTTCCCGATTCTTGAGAGGGGCAAAGGTCGCCTCGCGAGGATAGAGGATGATTTCCGTTTTTTCTGCATGGGGCAAGAGATCAAAAATGAAGGTCTCTCTTTTGAGCACCGGTTTGCCATCTAGAAACTTCTTGGCGGTGTGCAGTGGCAGTTTAATGTCTTTCACCTTTTCAATGAATCCCATGCTAAAGCAGAAGAGGCTGGTGTTGGCTAGCTTCCACTCTTTGGGAGGGCTCTCGCTATATTCGACGATGCAGACTTTCCCCTCTTTCTTTCCGATGACGCCGACGTTTTCACCGTGCTTTTTTTCAATGGCTTTGAGTGTGATTTCTGCTCCCGTTTTGAAATGAACGCCAATTTGATTGGGATCGAAGGGCTCAGCTAAGGGGTTATCGATCAGGATCACTTGAACATATTCAATGCCTGCACTTTTCCATTTGTGGTAGATCTCTGAGTCGTAAAAACGGTGCAACACTTCACCGTTCCCGTTGGGCCGCTTTTCCTCGAGGGGGGTTTCTTCTAGATCGAGCAGAGGGACGAGATTTTGGGTGAACAGATCGACATGAGGGGGGAAGGCTTTTGCTGTGATTGCATGGTTGAGCGGTGAGGTCATGACTGCGAGTTTGAGATTTTGCTGGAAGTGAGCGGACGCAGCATCGACCCGCTCCGAGAGCATCTGAAATAGGGTCTTTTGCTTCACAAGGGAGAGGGGGAAGGTCCCTTTAGGGCCATCCCAACCAAGCCGTGAGCCATCGCCGCCAGCGAGTACGATGCAGCCGACTTTGCCAGAGGCGATGAGTGCGCGCCCAAGCGCAATGTCATCGGGATTTCCCGCTTTAATGGATGTGTCCATAAACCTCGCTGGCGGTGATGTTGGTGATGTCTTTGTCCTTGCCCAGGATAGGGATGTGTTTGAGCTGGGGATTGGGCGAGGCGACGTTTTGCTTCAAGATCCCCATGTAGGGATCAGCCCAAAGCGAAATGTGCTTGATCGGAAAATCTTCTTTGAGAAAATAGATCATGCTACTCACTCCCGAATCGGGAACGACGAGGGCTTCGCAGTGGTTTTTGATGATCGAGAGAAGTTCGAAGAGGGGGGTTTTGCCGCGCAGATCGATCACGCCGGGAATGTCAAAAATAGGGTCTTGCTCAAAACCAAAGAGGAGCACTTTTTTTCCGCTGGCGGTGATCTTTTCAAAGAGGGTGAGCCAAGAGGCAAGAGGCCAATTGCGACAATGGGCATAGGAGGTCTCGGTTTGCACATGGGCACCCACATAGGTTGCCTGCTTGTCGAGATCGAATTTTTCTGAGAGGGCATCCCATTTGTCTTGCCAATGCAGAATGGGAGTGAGTTTGCCCAGTTGCCACTGCACCCATTGGGTGGGATTGGGGTTGTCGAGGATGACGTCGAACTGGGTTGGGTCGATGAGTGTCTGGATATCGACTTTGTCACCCCGCTTGAGGTTTTCTGCGACGATAATGTTGACATCGCCAAGTAAGATGAAGCCATCGTGGAGATTGGGACGGGTCAAAAAGGTGATTTCGGCATCGGGGATCACTTCGCGGATCCGATGGACAATCGCATAGAGCCCGAGCACAATGTCCCCCAGTCCTCGATTCCAAAAGAGGAGGAACTTTTTGTGGTTGTTCTTCTGAGCTTTTTTTAAAAGGCTCTCAAGAGGGTTGGGGCCCCATTTTCGAAGGAGTTTCTTGATCATGCGATGATGGGGAGTTTGGAGGGATTTGTCTTGAGCATGTCTTGAATCACATCGTAGACCTCGTCCGCTTCGATTTGTTTCATGCAGCGAAAGTCAATGGGACAGGTCCGCTGGTAGCAGGGGGAGCAATCGACGTGTTTATGGATCACTTTTCCCGTCCGATAGGGGCCTGTGATGATTTCGTTGGTCGAACCAAAAAGAGCGACGATTTTAGTCCCCAAGGCATCGGCAATATGCATCGGGCCACTGTCATTGGTCAGAAGGACATTGCAAAGGCTGATGAGAGCTGCCACTTCTCGCAGAGATGTTAGGCCTGCCAAATTGACAACGCGGGGTCCAAGTCCCTGGCAGATCTGTTTCACGAGAGGAGCGGTGGGCTGATCGCCAAAAAAGACGAGAAACACGTTGGAATCGGCGAGCAGTCTTTGCGCCACTTGTCGAAAACGTTCGGGTAGCCAGCATTTTGCTGATCCGTAAGTGGCTCCGGGGTTGATGCCGATGATGATGCTTTCTTTGGTTGCGCCGTGCTGTTTGAGGAGCGTGCGGGCCTCTTCCACTTCTTTGTCCGCAAGGAAAAGACGTGGAGGCGTGTCGGAAACAGAAATCCCTAGCGGCTCGAGGAGCATTTTATAAGTGACGACGAGATGTTGGCGTTCGACATTTTCAGGCAATTGGACAGAGCGGGTCAGCAGCAGGCGCCTTCCTTTACAATCATAGCCGAGGCGCGTTTTTACTTTTCCTTGCCAAAACCACCATGCAGAAGAAAGGGAATGGGTGAGCAAGACCCCGAGGTCGTACTTGCCATGGCGGAGTTTTTCAATGATGTTTTTTTTGTCGCTGCGACGCGAAAAGCTGCTCGTTTTGCTGAAGCAAAAAAGCTCGTCTACTTCAGGATCTTCTTTGAGTAGATCGCAAATCGGAGCGCGGCACATGGCCGTGATGCGCGAATTGGGATACGCTTTGCGCAAATCGGAGAGAATGGGCGTGGCCATGACCATATCCCCTATCCAATTGGGCATGCGTACAATGATATTTTTAAATTCGGTTCCCTTGAGGGATTTCATTCAAGCAATAACATAAAGACCTAAAATAACAAAAGAATAGGATATGATGCAAATTATGATTATTTTAGGCATCGACCCCGGCACCCGCATCACCGGATTTGGGGTCATCAAACACCACCCTCATCGTCCAATTGCCCTCGACTACGGGTGTATCCGCCCCCCAGCGAAAGCTTCGAGTTCAAAACGATATTTGATCATTTTCGAGGCGATTGAAACCCTCATCGAGACCCATAAGCCCGAAGCACTCTCGGTGGAAAGTCAATTCATGCACAGAAATGCACAGAGCGCGATGAAACTCGGGATGGCAAAAGCCATGGCCATTTTGGCTGCCGAGCGAAAGGGGATCCCCATTTTTGAGTATGCCCCGAAAAAAGCCAAAAAAGCCGTTGTGGGACACGGCTCTGCCAGCAAAGAGCAGGTTCAAAAAATGATTCAAACGCTTTTGCATCTCTCTGAACCTCCAACACCCGAAGACGCTGCCGACGCGCTTGCGCTTGCACTTTGTCATGCCCATTCGTTAAAGTTAGTTCATGTTTGAATATCTCAAAGGAGCTCTCACCCACTCTTCTCCCCACAAAATCACCGTTGAAGTGGGCGGGATCGGCTATGGCATATTCATTTCTATCGCAACTTTCGAAAAACTCCCCAAAATGGGCTCCGATGTGAAAGTTTTTATTTCTCCGGTGATCCGCGAAGATTCCCAAAGACTATTTGGATTCCTCTCTGCTCAAGAACGGGACTTTTTTGAAACGCTCAACGACATTTCTGGAATTGGCCCGCGTCTCTCTATTTCGATTCTCGGCCACATGACCATGGAAGATCTCCATCTTGCAGTCGAACACGCCAATACCAAGGCAATCTCAAAAATTCCGGGGATCGGGAAAAAAATGGCTGAACGCCTCACCCTTGAACTCCGCGATAAATTCCACAAGGACGGCAAAGAAAATATTTCTTTGGCATCTAATCAGGCCCCAAGTGTGATGGGCGATGCCATTAGTGCCCTTGCTAATCTCGGCTACAATCCCTTAGAGGCCCAAAAAACGGTCAAAAATGTGATTGCAACAGCTAGCAAAGAACTCTCTCTTTCCGAATTGATTTCCCTTTCCCTAAAGGCAAAAAAAGTTTAAAATCATTGTTGTTATGGCAACTATTCAAAGCTCCCCGATTTTTCAAGCGGCATGGCCAAAGGCTCTTGACCCCGCCTTCAAAAATATTCTCGTGAAAATCGCCCAATTCATATTGAAGATTGTGTTATTTCCCTTCATTTTTGTTCGAAGACTTTTGCGTAACTATGTCTTTCATATCATTATTCCAGGACAACCTGTGGATTGCACATGGGAAGGAAAATCACTTTTACAGAAATACGGAGGACAATCCATTCAGCTCAAAACTCCCGATGGAGCAACGCTTGATGGAGCATTTTTCCCAGGAAAAAATCCAAAAAAAGCGATCCTCTACGCGACAGGGAATTGCCATCAGTGGGAACTCCTCGATGACAAACTCCAAGAACTCAAACCACACGACACCTCAATTCTTATTATCAATCCTCGCGGGGTTGGAAAAAGCAGCAAGGGCACTGAATCCGAAGAGGGCTATGCCCTAGATTACTACACCGCATCGGAATATCTGATTAAACAACACAATCTCGATCCAGAAAATATCCTTTCGATTGGATTTTCGATGGGAGGTGCTACGACAGCACTTGGTGCAGCTCTCATCCAAGAAAAATACCCTGACAAAAAAATCTCTGCGATCAATATCTGCTCTTTTTCTTCTCTGCAACTCACGATTCAAAAAGTGCTTGGCAAATGGGGAACGCTTGCAAAATTTGGATCTATGCTCCTTGGCGTCGACATGCACGTCAAAGAAGCTTGGGACAAACTTAAAGGGGAAAGATGCGTGTTCTTCAATCCCGAAGATGGAACTATCCCTACGTCCGCATCTCTTTTTCAAGCGGTCAAAGACAACTCAAAAGGGCGCTGCTATCTCTATGAAATGCTCCACATTCCGGACCACTCTCGCCCCTTCTTCAAAGACGAACTCGAAATCCTGAATGCTCAAATTCAAAAAAGCTTCTCCAAATGACCCCCACCATCGCAGCTATTGCCACACCTCCTGGATCGGGAGGTATCGCCGTCATTCGGATCTCAGGAAAAGAAGCCTTTTCCATCGCCGATAAGATCTTTTCAGGGCCCATTTCGACCTATAAATCCCACACGGTCCACTTTGGAAAAATCTTAAGTGAAGACGAAGTGATCGATGAGGTTCTCCTCGTCATCATGCGCGGTCCTAGATCCTACACCGGCGAAGACACCATTGAAATCCAGTGCCACGGCGGCAGTCTCATCTCTCGCCGCGTGCTTGAAGTCGTCCTCAAAGCGGGAGCCAAAGCAGCTAATCCCGGAGAATTCACCTACCAGGCCTTTCTTAACGGCAAACTCGATCTCGCTCAAGCAGAAGCGGTCCAAGCTTTCATCGGCGCCAAAAACGACCTATCGCTTCAAGCCGCAGGCCAACAACTCGCTGGCACCCTCTCCACTCACATCCGCACCTTCCAACAAGAGCTCATCGACATCGCCGCCATCTTAGAAGCTTGGGTCGATTTCCCCGAAGAGGGACTCGAATTTGCAAGCAAAGAAGAAGTCATCGCCATCTTGGAAAGCATCCTCAAAAAGATGCAACAGCTCGCAATCACCTTTCACGAAGGGAAGAAAATCCACGAAGGGTTGAAACTCTGCCTCGCCGGCCCTCCCAATGCAGGGAAATCTTCCCTCATGAACGCGCTTCTCGGCCAAGACCGGGCGATTGTCACCCACATCCCCGGCACCACGCGCGATATCCTTGAAGCCGAGCTGCGCCTCGGTGGGCTCCACTTCCAACTCACCGACACCGCCGGCATCCGGAGCACCGATGAGACTATCGAAAAGGAGGGAATCCGCCGAGCGAAGCTAGCGATGCACCAGGCCGATGTCATTCTACTACTCATCGACGCAGCCTCTCCTCTCACCGAAGAAGAAGAGCTCCTTCTTGCCTGGGCACCCAAAGAAAAAACCCTCCTCATCTGGAACAAAACCGATTTGCCACACACCATTCCCCCATCCGATTTCCCCTATCAAGTTCCCCTCTCTGCAAAAACACACGCCGGTCTTCCCGAACTGAAAAAACAGCTCGAAGCCCTCATCTGGAAAGGCAACCTCCCTTCAAAGGATGAAGTCATCCTCACAAACATCCGCCATAAAGAAGCGCTTCAAGCAGCGTCCGTCGACCTACAAGCGCTGATCGATGGGTTAAAAACCGATATTTCTCCAGAATTTCTCTCAAGTGATATGCGCAGTTGCCTCAAACACCTCGGCACCATCCTCGGAATGGATATTTCCGAAGACATTCTGAGTGCGATTTTCTCAAAATTTTGCGTGGGGAAATGAACAAAAAAGAAAGAGCGAAATTTGTAGGCAAAACACTAGGCCACTACTTCGCCCATCCCAAAATCCCCCTCAAACACACAAGCCATTACACCCTCCTCATCGCCGTTCTCCTCTCCGCCCAATGCACAGATGTCCGCGTCAATCAAACAACTCCCAAACTCTTCGCCAAGGCCAAAACACCTCAAACGATGATCAAACTCACCATCCCCCAAATCGAAAATAGCATCCGTCCTTGCGGCCTTTACACCACAAAAGCGAAAGCGATCTGGAAACTTTCCAAGCAGCTGATTGAAAAACATGGGGGAAAAATCCCCAAAACATTCGAAGAGCTCGAAGCGCTTCCCGGCGTTGGTCACAAAACCGCTTCGGTCGTGATGATCCACGCCTTCCACATTCCTGCCTTTCCCGTCGATACGCACATCCATCGATGTGCAAAGCGCTGGGGCCTCTCAACTGGCAAAACCGTTGTGCAAACAGAGAAAGACCTCAAGGCACTTTTCCCTAAGAAAAGCTGGGAAAAACTCCATCTGCAAATGATCTATTTTGCACGCAAATACTGCCCCGCACGTGGGCACAAGGTGAAAGATTGTCCTATTTGTCAAGACCTTTAACCTCGAATTTTCGTACCCCGAGAAAAATTAAAAATCAACCACAGAGATCGCAGCTCTCTTTAGACTTAGTCTAGTTATTCTGATCTCTGAATTGATTCATGATCTGATCGATACGAGCATAATAGTTATGATTGATCCCATTCATGAAGTCATCAAAAAGATCGCAATCGACTTCTTCATAATTCGCCGCAAGTTCAGCAATTGCTTCGAGCTCTGCATCTGAGTAAGTGATATTTTCTAAGCGGGAAGGACTTCCTGGGTGGTAATGGAACTCATAATTTTCACTCCATTTTTAGAGGAGGCATTAGACCAAGCATTTCTTCAATTTTCCAGCGAAGCTTGTGAGCATCAAGCACTGAATCAGGAATAAAATGATTGTCTTCTTTTTTGTGCTCCATTTCGTAGAAATTTTCCTTAGATGGATTAACAGCTTCATGAAGAGATGCTTTTTTCGGGATCATTTCATCTTTAGTATTAATAAAGATAAACTTATCCCCTTTTAGCTTCTCCCAGCTTTTTGTAACTTTCATTTCTATTCCAAGATGCCATGCCGCAAGACTGGCAATTGTTCCGAGGACACCGCCTCCAAGCAACTCTTTGATTTCACTTGATAAGGAAGAAAAGGAACAGATGTTGATTGCTGAGACTTTTTTGCGTGGGTATTTATCTTGAATAAGAGCCGCACCACGTGCAGCATTCGCCCCTCCCATTGAAAAACCGACAGGAAGAATGTTCTCAATCTTATATGTCTTCTCAATCAAAAACTCAAAAGCTGTGTAAAAATCAAGCGCATAGCCTTCGTCGTAAAGTTTTCCTTTACTCTCTCCAACGCCACGAGGATTGATGTAAAAGACTGAAGCTCCTGTTCTACTGATCTGGTAGATTGTCTCTGCAGAATTCTCCCATCGCATTGCATTCCCTCCACCAAAGAGGATCACTTTTTCAGGATTGGATATTCCTTCAATGAATATACCATCTAAAACCGCTCCATCGGGAGCTTGCATTTTGATCTGTTGTCCATTCCATTTCTCTAGAATATCTTGATGATGCTCACTTGAATGGATGGCAGCGCCGGGGATGATCCAGCTAAATACAAAAGAGCGTAGATAATCCAAAATGGTTATCGCGACTTTGGTTATGACACCTACCCTTGGCGGATTTTGTATCGGTTTTAAACTTTCAGGCCAATCCGCTTTAAACGAATTGCCATCGATTCTTGTACTCATTTTTTAATACCTTATGTTATTAATATAAATGTAATTATAGTATAAATTTAATTAAATGTCAATTATTTTTACATAGGGGATAAGGCTCGGCCGAGGCATTGGCCCATATGGGCGTAAGTCTCTAAACCTGAGTGTGTATGCTCAATCAGATCATGATCGATCTGGAGCCGGAAAGGCTCGAAGAGAAGGAGGATGCAGGAGCCCCCAAAGGAAAAATAGCCCTTTTCGTCCCCCTTGGCATAGGGTTTTGCAGGCTCATAGGTCTGGACGATTGAGCCGACGTTCGTGGCCCCTACCTCGATGTAGAGGATTGTCCCAAAATGGTGGGTTTTGAGCTGGGTGATCACCCGCTTGTTTTCTGATAGAATATCAATATTTTTTTTGAGAGCGATAGGATTGACCGAGAAGAGGGGACCATTGATCAAGTGAGATTCTGCGGGGGTGCAATTGGTGGGGAAGTGGAATCGGTGATAGTCCACAGGGGCGAGGCGAGCGATCACGAGGGAGCCCTGAGCGTATTTGTGGGCCAGTTTGGAGTCTCCGAGGAGCTTTTCAAGGGAGAATTTCTTCCCCTTCACAAGGAAACCCTGCTCGTGATGGATGTTTTGGAAGGCTAAATAACGCCCATCCGCAGGGAGGATGGCGACGTCATTGCCATTGGTGATGAGGCGGGCAGAAGGCTTGAGCTTGCGAATGAAAAAGTCATTGAAAGATGCGAAAGAATCGACTGGATCGAGAAATTCCGAGGTGTCGATCTGATATTTCTCAATTAAAGGAGTGATTTTTTTGCGACTATTGGAGCGCGTTTGCAAGGATCCATAGAACCTAGAGAGGAGGGGGATTTTGCACAAAATGGCGCAGAAAAGACGCGAAAGAGGGTTTTTTGCATAGAGAAATTCCAAGCAACTCTTGCAAGGAACCTTCTCTTTTTCTCGCTCTTTGGTCTCCCGATTGATGTAGATGATGTCTGTCATAGAGAGGGCTTCTCTTTGGTGCCTATTTGGCTGAATAATGCCAAGTCTTCCATAAAATCGGAAGAAAACAGATGCTGGAGGTGGTATTTCTTGATGATCTGGAGACTCTCTTTGGCTGCCTCGATCATATAGTGGGCGTGGAGCTTGGTCTGATCCCCTTTTAAGAAGAGTTTTTGATTGTGTTTGATTTCGTTAATTAAAAATTTTAACTTGATTTGTGCCGCTTGTTGCTCTTCTGTCAGCTGGATCATCCGTTCGATGACAATCGATTCATCTTCATGAGGTTCTAAATCGATTTTTTCTTCCAAAGGAATTGGGACATCTGCATATAATAGGCGCCACGTGAAGCTGGCTATCAAAAAAAAGATTGTCGTTTTTGCTTTTTTCATAATCATCAAGTATAATGGACCATTCTTAACCGTGTAGATAACATGTTTGGCATTTTTAAAAAATTATTTGGAACCGCTCAAGGGCGCCTCGTCAAGAAATACTACAGGCTTGTCAAGCAAATCAACGTTCTTGAAAAAGGCCTACAAGCACTTTCAGATGATGAGATCAAAGCCAAAACGAAAGAATTTCAAGAGCGTTTTCAGAATGGAGAAACTCTTGACGACCTTCTTCCCGAGGCATACGCCGTTGTCAAAAATACGTGTCGCCGCCTTTTAGGCACAGATATTCACATCTCTGGCTACGATCAAAAATGGGACATGGTTCCTTACGATGTCCAGCTCCTCGGTGCGATTGCGATGCATGACGGCTCGCTTGCAGAGATGCAGACCGGTGAGGGAAAGACACTCACCGCTACATTGCCCCTGTATCTCAACGCCCTTTCTGGAAAACCTGTCCACCTCGTCACGGTCAACGATTACCTCGCGCAGCGCGACTGCGAATGGGATGGTGCGATTTTCAACTGGCTAGGCTTGCGCTCAGCAGCACTCACCAACCAGACACCTCCTAATCTGCGTAAAGAGCTTTACGACTCCGACATCGTCTTCGGAACGGCTTCTGAATTTGGATTTGATTATTTGCGCGACAATTCCATGGCACAAAGCGCCGACGAGCAGTGCCAACGGGGCCATTTCTTTGCTATTGTCGATGAGGTCGACTCGATCTTAATCGACGAAGCGCGTACCCCTCTGATCATTTCAGGGCCGACAAATGACTCCAAGCAGATGTACGATGTGCTCCGCGAGCCCGTTGCCACAGTGGTCCGCGTTCAACGCGATCTTTGCAACAAGTTTGCCACAGAGGGGCGCAAAGCACTCGATACTTTAGGTCTGCTCGACGAGGGCGAAGACCGAAAAAAGCTGACTAAAGAGCAAGTGAAAGAAGCGGACGCGGCTTTTCGCAATCTCTGGCTAGTCAATAAGGGAAATCCACAAAATAAAGTCCTGCGCCGCATCAGAGAAAATCCCGATCTGCGCGCAGAGCTCGACAAGCTCGATGTCTATTTCTATGCGGAGCCTAATAAAGAAGAGAAGATGAAAACTCTCGCCGAGCTCTACTTGATCGTCGATGAGAAAGCGAGTGAATACGAGTTGACCGACAAAGGGATCCATTATTGGGTCGAATCGCAAGCAGGTGTTTCTGAGACCGATTTCACAATGCTTGATCTCGGGCACGAATACGGCAAAATCGATGAGATCCCCGATCTCGATGAGCAAGCGGTCATGCAGAAAAAAGTGGAGATCCGCGAGGAAGATGCGGGACGCAAAGAGCGGGCTCACAACTTACGCCAAATGCTCCGCGCCCATCTTTTGATGGAGAAAGATATCGACTACATCGTCGAAGATGACAAGATCATCATCATCGATGAAAACACCGGACGTCCGCAGCCCGGTAGACGCTTCTCAGACGGTTTGCACCAAGCGATTGAGGCCAAAGAAGGGGTCAAAATCCAAGGGGAAACGCAAACGTATGCAACAATCACCTTGCAAAACTATTTCCGTCTCTACGACAAACTCTCGGGAATGACTGGAACGGCAATGACCGAAGCCAATGAGTTCAAAGAGATCTATAAACTCGAAGTTCTCGCAATTCCAACACACCGTAAGTGTGTCCGCGCAGATGCCGATGATGAGATCTACATGACCGAGCGGGAAAAATACAACGCTCTCATCAACGACATCCGCAAAGTGCATGAACAGGGACGTCC
>SDBS01003711.1_pt1 | contig 15010 bp, 20 predicted proteins | sample 2277091 | NCBI WGS metagenome assembly SDBS01 (sample SAMN10404972, study PRJNA504765) | marine sediment metagenome | isolation source: marine sediment core GS10_PC15, 163 cmbsf | place: Arctic Ocean: Southern Knipovich Ridge | collected 2010 | reverse complement strand
TTCATTGCAGACTTCGATGGCCTCTTCGTCGCGCGCGCCACCGCCCGGCTGGATGATCGCGGTGATGCCGGCGCGGCAAGCGTCCTCCACCGCGTCGCCCTTCGCGAACGGGAAGAAGGCGTCCGAAGCGATGACCGCGCCCTCGATGCGCTCGCCTGCACGCTCGATCGCCTGCTGCGTTGGCCAGAGGCGGTTCGGCTGACCGCCGCCGATTCCGATCGTCGCACGCTCCCGGGCGATGACGACAGCGTTCGACTTGACGTGCTTCACGCAGTTCCAGGCGAAGCGCAGCTCGTCGGCCTCAGCTGCGGTCGGCGCACGCTTCGTGACGACGCTGATCTCCAGATCGGCGCCGCGCGACGTATCCGGTTCGTGCGCGAGCATCCCACCCAGCAGTTGCCGGAACTCGACGCCGGGATAGACGCGGCCGGCGGATGGCATCTGGAGGATTCGCAGGTCCTTTCGCTTGCGCAGCCGCTCAAGCGCGCGGTCCTCATACCCCGGGGCGATGATGATGTCGTAGCGCTTGCCGCGCATCGCCTCCGTCATGTCCCAGGTCACGGGCCGGTTGACGGCGATGATGCCGCCGAACGGCGAGATCGGATCCGAGTCGTACGCGCGCTGATAGGCGACGGCAACGTCGTCGTGCGCTGCCACGCCGCAGGGCGCGCCGTGCTTGACGATGACGACGACCGGCTCGTCGAAGTCGATAGCGCAGCGCCAGGCCGCGTCGGCGTCGAAGTAGTTGAGGTAGGACATCGCGAGCCCGTGCAGCTGTTCGGCACCGACGGGGCCGGCCGGGGCGGATGGGCTGGGATCGCGATAGACAGCGCCGCGCTGGTGCGGGTTCTCGCCGTAACGAGTGTCGGCGATCTTGTCGAGCCCGATCGTGAGTTCGGCCGGGAATCCTCCGGGGTCGTCGCCGTATGCGGGACCACCTCGCAGGTAGCCGGCGATCATCGTGTCGTAGGCGGCGACGTGCTGGAACGCCTTCGCCGCCAGACGTCTGCGGTAGTCCTGGGGTCCGCCGGGGGCGGACTCCATCGCCAGCTGGTCGAGGGCCTCGTCATAGTCGTCGGGGTCAACGAGGACGAGCACGTGCGGGTAGTTCTTGGCCGCCGCCCGCAGCATCGTCGGTCCGCCGATGTCGATGTTCTCGAGTGCATCCTCCATTGTCACGTCCGGCTTTGCGATCGTCTCGCGAAACGGGTAGAGGTTCACGCAGACGAGGTCGATCGGGGCGATGTTGTGCTCGGAAAGTTGCTCCATGTGCTGGGGCAGGTCGCGGCGGGCGAGGATGCCAGCGTGCACCGCCGGGTGCAGCGTCTTCACGCGCCCGTCCAGCACCTCCGGAAACGACGTCAGCGAGGACACGGGCTGCACCGCCAGCCCCGCCTCCGACAGGTGCTTGTGAGTGCCACCGGTGGCGTAGATATCGAACTCCAGCTCGGCGAGCTGCAGGGCGAAGTTCTTGAGCCCGCTCTTGTCGTATGCGGCGAGGATGGCGACCGGGCTCAAGACTCCTCCTCGACGTACTCGTTGCTGTGCCAGATGTCAGCGAACTCCTGGGCGATCTCCTCGTCCACTTCGCCGGAGCCGTCGCAGAGCGGGCAACTGACCGCGCCGGCCGTCGCCTCCGCCATGCCCTGGTACTCCATCATCTTGCCGTCTTCGATCCAGACGTAGGTACGGTCAGGGTCGTAGTCGATGCCCTCGACGGGGTGACCGCGGCCGTCCTCCTCGATGATCATCACGCCCTCGGCGTGGCCGGCGTGCTCGCGGAAGAACGAATCGAGCGCTGCGGCAGCGTTGGCCGCCTCGACCTGCTCCTCCCCGTCCGACCGTTTGAAGTAGTGGCCGGGCCGCTCTGCGGCGACCCGCAGGGCTATCCTCCCTCCACCGCCCCTCGCCTGACGCTCCCATGCGAACACGCGGAAGCGGGACATGGCTACCTCCAATCGACCCCTTCGCCGCGCTTCACCTCACCGATGACCCACGACTCCGGTAGTTGCTGCGAGACTTCTGCGGCGTCCTCCGGCGCAACGGCGACGATGACGCCGACGCCGGCGTTGAACGCGCGCAGCATCTCCGCCTCGTCGAGGTCGCCGGTCTCCTGGATCAGGCGGAAGAGTGCAGGGACGCGCCAGGACTCGCGGTCGAGGCGGGCGCCGAGGCCGTCCGGAAGGATGCGCGGCAGGTTGCCGGGGATGCCGCCGCCCGTAATGTGCGCGATCCCGCGCAGGCGAGGCAGCACAGGGCGCAGGTCCGAGAGGTACGGCCGGTGGGGTACGAGCAGCGCGTCGCCGAGCGTGCCCTCGAGGCCGGGGTAGTTGCGTTCGAGGACGGCGCGTTCGGCCACCGGATCGCCGCCCATGCCGACGTTGAACAGCCGCCGCACAAGCGAGTAGCCGTTCGTGTGCAGGCCGTTCGACGGTAGCGCGATGAGGGCGTCGCCGTCCTGGATGCGCGAGCCGTCGATCAGGGCGTCGCGCTCAACGACGCCGACGACGAAGCCGACGAGGTCGAAGTCGCCGTCCGCGTAGGTGCCGGGCATGTCGGCTGTCTCGCCGCCAAGGAGCGCGCAACCAGCCTCCCGGCAGGCCGCGACGCAGCCGGCGACGAGTTCGGCCTTGGCGTCGTCGGAGAGGCCGCAGTTACCGATGTAGTCGAGGAAGAAGAGCGGCTCGGCACCGCTTGTCAGGACGTCGTTGACGCAGTGGTTGACGAGGTCGTGGCCGACGCCCTCGTAGCGCCCGAGAAGGGCCGCGATCTTGACCTTCGTGCCAACGCTGTCCGTGCTGGCGACGAGCACCGGGTCGTCGTAGCGCCCGAGCTTGAAGAGCCCGGCGAAGGGGCCGACGTCGGCGAGCACCTCCGGGCGGCGCGCAGACTTCGCGAGCCCGGCGAAACGGTCGACGAGCGCCTCAGCGGCGTCGACGTCAACGCCGGCAGCCGCGTAGGCGTCGGGGATATCTGGCTTCTGGCTGGTCACAGCGTTGGGCCTTGCACCACGTTGCGGGAACTCCTTCTGGAACGGGCGAACCCAATAATAGCGGGACGAGACGTGCCGTGCTAGCCGGTCTCAGCTAGCCGCTGTCGGCTTCGCTGTCGGCGGCAGCCGCGACGGGCACCTTCCTGGCCCTGCCGCGTCCGGGGCGCTCGAAGACGAGCTTGTCCATCTGTAGCTGGACCGGCATCGGGTACTCGCCGGTGAAACAGGCGGTGCAGAACGACTCGCGGGGTTGCTCCACGGCGCGCATCAGCCCCTCGAGCGAGAGGTAGGCGAGGGAGTCGGCGCCGATGTGCTGGCGGATCTCCTCGATCTCCTGGCGCGAGGCGATCAGCTCCCACTGCGTCGCCATGTCGATGCCGAAGTGGCAGGGGTGCACGATCGGCGGGGCGCAGATGCGCATGTGCACGCTCGCGGCGCCGGCGTGACGGAGCATCTCGACGACCTTCGGCGTCGTCGTGCCGCGGACGATCGAGTCGTCGACGACGATGAGGCGCTTTCCTTCGATCACTTCACGCAGCGGGTTGAACTTCAGGCGGACGCCCTGCTCACGCAGCCGTTGGTCGGGCTTGATGAAGGTGCGGCCCACGTAGCGGTTCTTGACGAGGCCCTCCGTGTACGGGATGCCCGACTCGTTCGCGTAGCCGATGGCCGCGGCAGTGGCGGAGTCCGGCACGCCGATCACGATGTCGCCATCGACCGGCGCCTCGCGGGCCAGCTCGCGGCCCATGTTGGCGCGGGCCGGTTGCAGCAGCTTGCCGCGGATGATGCTGTCGGGGCGGGCGAAGTATATGTACTCGAATACGCAGAGAGCGTCGCGGCGCTTTTCCAGCGCCTGTTCGGCGTGCAGACCGTCGCCGTCGATGACGACGACTTCGCCGGGCTCGACCTCGCGCACGAACTCCGCACCCAGGTGATCGAGGGCGCAGGTCTCGGAAGCGACGACCCAGCCCTTGCCGTTGAGACGGCCGATGCAGAGCGGCCGAACGCCGTACGGGTCGCGCATGGCGATGAGTGAGTCCGGGGTGGCAGCGAGGAAGCAGTAGGCGCCGGACAACACCTTCATCGTGTTGGCGGCGCGTTCGAGCCACGAACTTCCGGGCGCGGACGCCAGCAGCCGTGCAGCAACTTCGGTGTCCGTTGACGTCTCAAAGTCCGTTCCGCCGTCCTCCAGGTCGTCCCTCAGGACCTCGGCGTTGAGCAGGTTGCCGTTGTGTCCCAGCGCCAGCTCGCCGTTCGTGCCTTCGACATGCACCGGCTGCGCGTTCTCGCTGCGGCTGGAGCCGGTCGTGGAATAGCGCGTGTGGCCGATGGCGACGTGGCCGGGCAGGTGGCCCAGGTCGTGCTCCTCGAAGACTTGCGAGACGAGGCCCATGCCCGTGCGCACGCGGAGGGACTGGCCGTCGCCGGCGGCGATCCCGGCGCTCTCCTGGCCGCGGTGCTGCAGGGCGTAGATGCCGTAAAAAGTGAGCCGCGCTACGTCTTCGCCGGGTGCGTAAACGCCAAAGACGCCGCACTTTTCCTTCCAGGCGTCACTATGCATCCATAGACCCCATAAACCGGGGTGAAGACGGGTCGCCGAGTGAAGTACTCAAGGCATTACTACAAAAGAGACTGCGCTTGATGGCACAACGATTGTAGCATCGCCGTCACGTAAGCCACAACGAACGACTGACGCGACATCAGGCATCTCTTGCAGGCCGGACACCAACGAAAGAGGCGATCGCCGACATGATGCCACCCGCGATTGCCGCTGGAACCGCCACCATCGTGACGATGAACAGAGCGAAGATGAAGCCCTCGGTGTTAGTCATACAGAAGCCATCGCAGTACTCGCCGGTGTCCCACTCGCCTGACAGCCACTTGACGACAATCCTCGGAAGGACAACCACGAGGATGATGCCTAGCGTGCCGAGGGCACCCACGAGAGCTGCTTTTGGCGGCGAGTACTGTCGGGCTGTAGCGAGCGCCACGAACAGACCTATCGGCAGGCCAAGCCACAGCAGGGCGATCGGATTCACTCCGACGAGAGACAGCAGCAACCCCAAGACAACCAGGGCGCCGATCAGGATCCTCACGGCCTAATAATAGCCGCGAGCGCAAGCGACGGTGCTCTGTGCGGATGCAGCGGCCCATCACGACTTTGAGGCCGGCTCTTCCAGCTCGATGTCTGCCGTGATCTCGACGCGGCTGCCCGTCATTTCGGCAATCGCCTCCGCGGCGTCGATAGCGCGGTCCCAGCCCTCTTCGATCAGGTCGCCTGAGGCGCCGGCAACCACCTGTGCGATCGGCAAGCGCTTGCCGCTCTCCTTGACGAGCATGATGTCCCAGGCGCGGAAGTCGAGCGGGTGCGGGCCGGGCGCAACGATCCCCTGCTCGAAGTCCTCGACGGCGATGTGATCGATCTTCCAGAACGGCACCAGCTCCATCGTGCCGATGCCGAGGCCAAGTACGCCCTGCTGGAAGCGCACCGACTGCTTCGCCTTCTCAACGACGACGGCGGCGCCGATCACCGAGTACACAAGGCCCATCGCCGCGAACGGCGCGAGCAAGAGGCCCGGCAGCAGGATCAGCGCCAGCGCCGTCGCCGACAGATCGTCCGCAAACAGGACTACGGAAGCGAAGATCGCCCCGCTGATCAGGAGACCGACGAACGGGAAGATAACAGCGCCGCGCTCCGGGCGCAGGTCGATCCGCTCTTCGCGCACGACGAGCACGCGCCGGTCAAGGGGGATTCGCCTCGTTTCGCTCATTCTGAATCGATTGTATCCCGCGCCCGCGTTTGACGGCCCTTCCAGCCAGCCATAGAATTCGAGGCGAGACCACCATGCGCAAAGACATCGTCGACATCCTCGCCTGCCCGATGGACAAGAGCCCGCTGGAGCTGTCCATCGAGGAGGCCAACGGCGACGAGGTGATCCAGGGGGCGCTTACCTGTAGCAAGTGCGGCGAAAAGTACCCGATCGAGGACCGCATCCCCAACCTCCTACCGCCAGAGATGCGCGCCGGCGCGTCCGGCCAGCAGAGCGGCTGAGCATGGAACCCGCTCAGCGCACCGGCCTGATCATCATGCTCGTCTCCGCGTTCCAGTTCGTGATCTTCTTCTGGGCGGTGACGCGGCGCAGCTACCTGGCCCTGGCCCTGCCCGTCCTCAGCGCGCTCGCCGCCGTCTCGGCGCTCGCTTTCTGGATCGGCTGGACGATGTTCACCGGCGAGGACGAAGAGCTCGAAGAGATGAGCGAGCCGCCCGCGCCCGACGAAGCCTAGCCCGGCCCGTCGCCCCTCAGGCCGTCCCAGCCCGCCTCCGCGATCCGGCGCACGCCCGAATCGCCCGCTTCCTCTGCGATCTCCGCAATCGCGCGTCCGAGGACCGGATGCACAACGTCCGCAGCGATCTCTGCGAGCGGTACCAGCACAAACGGGCGCTCGGCCAGGCGAGCGTGCGGCACCGTCAGCTCGTCCGTCTCGACGATATCGTTGCCGTAGAGGAGCAGGTCGAGGTCGATGGGGCGAGGCGTCCAGCGCTCCGCGGATGGGACCCGGCCGATCTGGCGTTCCACTGACTGCAGAAAGCGCAGAAGCGACAGCGGGCCGAGTTCCGTTTCGATGCGGCAAGCGGCGTTGTAGTACGGCGGCCCCTCGCTCCCGTCCGGCGTCACAGCATCGGTCTCGTACAGCGACGAGACCGCCACAATTCGCGCGACATCAGTGATCGAGCGCAACGAGGAGCGCAGGTTGGCCTCGCGGTCGCCGAGGTTGGCGCCGAGGGCGATGCAGACGTCAGCCGGAACGCTTCTGGAGGATCGCGTACGTGAACCGTCCCTTCGCCACAAGATCGTCGGAGCCGCGACGCCGTACTTCAGCCTCCGCGAAGGCCACCGCGCGCCCGATGCGGAGCGTCCGGGCCTCGCAGACCAGTTCGTCGCCCACCCGCGCTCCGGAGAGGAAACTGACGCTCATGTCGATGGTCGCGTGCGGCGTCTCGGCCATCACTTCCAGGCCGCGGATGGTGACGATGACGTGTCCGGTGGCTTCATCCATGAGCGTCGTGATGACACCGCCGTGAACGACTCCGTTCGGGTTCATGTGGCGGTCTTCGAGCTTCACCGACATCACGATCCGGCCCTTTTCCCAGACATCGACCCGGCCACCGAGCGTCTCCATCACAGGACTGGGAGGCCTTTCCGATTGGTCTGTCACTTCTCCTCCTTCCAGCCGCGCACCACAGCGTCGGCCATGCGCGCGACGCGCGACATCTCCTTGACGTCGTGCACACGCACGATATCGGCGCCGCCCGCGACGGAGATGGCGACTGTCGCCGCCGTTCCCTCGAGGCGCTCCTCAGCCGGCAGCCCGCCGAGCACCGCGCCGATCGTCGACTTGCGCGAGGTGCCGATGAGGAGCGGCCGGCCGACGACCCGCAGCTCTCCCAGGCGACGGAGCATCTCCAACGCCTGTTCGTTCGTCCAACCGAAGTTGAAGCCGGGGTCGAGGAGCAGCTGCTCCTCGGGCAGTCCGGCCTCGCGGGCGATGCGCAAGCTTTCGAGCCAGCCCTCGATGACGTTACCGATCGTGTCCTTGAACTCGCGGCCACGCTGGTAGTGCATCGCCACCGCCGGCACACCGGTCTTCGCGAGGACCCCCGCGAGCGCCGGCTCCCGCCGGAAGCCGTGCACGTCGTTCACGAGCGCGGCTCCGGCGTCGATCGCTGCCTCCGCAACGCCCGCCTTGTACGTATCGATGCTGACCGGCGCGTCCAGCTCTCGCACGAGTCGCTCGACGACCGGTATCGTTCGGCGAAGCTCTTCCTCCGCGTCGATCTCCTCGGCGCCGGGCCGGGTCGACTCACCGCCGACGTCGATCAAGTCCGCTCCGTCCTCGCACATGCGGGCCGCCCGGCGCACCGCTGCGTCGACGTCCGTGCCAACGCCGTCGCCGGCGAACGAGTCGGGCGTGACGTTGAGGATTCCCATGACGTACGTGCGCTCACCCCAGGCGAACTCACGCCCGCCAATGGTGATCGGCGCCGGCTGGTGCTGCGTCGCGGCCTGCATGACAGACCTAGCCTATAATGCAAGCCACCCTGACACGCAACCGAGGTGCCCAATGGCCGCCTACCCAAACCCGGACATCCTGGCAGAAACGGACTGGCTCGCCGAGCACATCGGCGACCCGGGCCTGCTCGTCGTCGACTGCGACGAACTCCCGGCGTTCATGCGCCTGCACATCGATGGCGCGATCGGCCTTCGCACGCACCACTACCTGAAGGCGGCCGGTGATTCGGCGTCAGGGCCGGGCGTCGGCACGCACATCATGGCCCCGGAGAGTTTCGCCGAGACGATGACGCGGCACGGCATCGGGGACGATACGCAGGTCGTCGCCTACGACAACATGGGCGGGCTCTACGCGGCGCGGCTGTGGTGGGCGCTCGACTATCACGGCCATACGAAGTGCCGCGTGCTCAACGGCGGCTTCCGCAAGTGGTACGAAGAAGGCCGCCCCGTCTCGATGGAGATGCGACACATCGAGCGCGCGCAGTTCACCGTCCGCGGCGTGCGAGACGACACCTGCGCACGGCTGGACGACGTGCGAGCCGCGATCGACGACGACGACGCGGTGATCTGGGACGTCCGTGCGAAAGGCGAACACACGGGCGAGGACCCGAGGGCAAACAAGCACGGCGGCCACATCCCGGGCGCCGCGCACCTCGAGTGGCTGGACGTAACGGCCTCGACGCCGATCCGCTCAGGCCTGCTGCTTCCGCCGGACGAGATCAGCCGCAAGCTGACAGCCGCCGGGATCGTGCCGGAGAAGCGAGTGATCACGCACTGCCAGGCGGGCATTCGCGCCGCACAGGCCGCGTTCGTGCTGCGCCTGATGGGCTACCCGCGCGCGCTCAACTACGACGCCTCGTGGTCGGAGTGGGGCAACCGCGACGACACGCCTATCGTGACTTAGGCGAATGACAACGAAGGCTGTGATGGCCTGGAGTGGCGGCAAGGACAGCGCCTGCGCCCTCTGGCGGCTCCAGCAGGACAAGCGCTACGAGATGACGGGCCTCCTGACGACGCTGACCGAGGGCTTCGACCGCATCAGCATGCACGGCGTGCGGCGCGAGTTGCTGGTGGCGCAGGCACAGGCCCTCGACCTGCCCTTGTACGAAGTGTGGATCCCGCAGGGCGCGAGCAATGCGGTTTACGAGCAACGTATGGGTGCGATGACCGAGCAGATGATATCGGACGGAGTTCAAGCGGTAGCGTTCGGCGACCTTTTCCTGGAGGACATCCGTGCCTACCGTGAGAAGATGCTGGCGCCGACCGGCCTGGAGCCCCTGTTCCCGCTCTGGGGCGCGCCAACGGCAGCGCTGGCCCGGCGCATCATCGCAGACGGCTTCCGGGCGGTGCTGGCCTGCGTTGATCCGCGCGCGGTGCCGGCCGAGTTCGCCGGCCGCGAGTACGACGAGGCGCTGCTGGACGAGATGCCACCGGAGGCCGATCCCTGCGCCGAGCGAGGCGAGTTCCACACGTTCGTCTACGACGCGCCGAACTTCGCGTCGCCGATCGCGCTCACGCGAGGCGAGGTCGTGGAGCGCGAGGGATTCGTCTTCGCCGACCTGCTGCCCGCCTAGCCGCTCAGAGCGGGGGCAGGGCCCGCGATTGTCAACATTGTGACCCGCCCCCGCGCTTATCAAGCGCTGACGCCAGCCGTAAGATGCGTGCCGAGCGGGGGCGCGGAACAAGCGAAGGGAGTCAGCGATGCTTTGGTCCAATCGCCTGAACCGCCTCACGGGGTACGTGATGATCCTGCTCGCCGTCTGCCTGGTACTCGGGATCGCCTTCAGCATCGGCGTCTCGGACCAGGATCCGGCCGAACGCGCCGAGGTCGAGCAGTTCCTCATCGATGTGGAGGACAGCCAGGGCCTGGCGATCATAAGCAGCGTCTTCTTCATCCTCATCGACGCGGTCGTCGGTCTCGTCCTCACAGCGCTTCTCTACCTCCTGTTCCGCGATCGCAGCCCCTTTCTGTCATTGCTCGTTCTCGTCGCATTTCTGGCCAATGCCGCTACCGCCATGGTCTTCGATGCGACGAACCTGGGGCTGGTCGTCATCGCTGACAGCTACGTCAACGGTGGCGTCGGGCTGGCCGCGGGCGATCCGGGGTTCCTCGACCTGGCCCACGTTGTGGCCATCATCGGCGGCATCATAAGCCTGCTAAGCGTCACGGCGCTCGGCATAGCGATGCTTGCGCTCGGCCTGATCATCCGGTTCGCTCCGGAAGGGCGTGTGAACCCGCCGCGCGTCTACGGTCTGGCCGCGATGCTGGCGGCGCTGGCGGCATTCCTCTCCTGGATCATCGTCGTCTCGGACATGGGGATCCTCTTCTTCGCCGTGCAAGGGATCGCTTCTCTCGTAGTGCTCATCGGCGTCGGCGGGCACCTGATCCTGAACCCGGACGACGAAGCGGCCGATTCCCCGGCAGCCACCTGACCGCGCTCAGAGAGGAGGGCGGCGAGTGTGCCAATCCGTGGCGCTCTCGTAGGCGTGCGCCGCGCGCAGGACGGTTGCCTCGCCGAACCAGCGGCCGGATAGCTGCAGGCCGATCGGCAGGCCGTCGCCGGTGAAGCCGCACGGCACCGATATCGCGGGTGTGCCAAGCATGTTGAACGGGTTCGTGTTGCGGATGAGGCTGAGCGTCGTCGATAGATCGCTCCGGTCAATCGGCCCGGCGGCGACCATCGTCGTTGCCGTCGCCACCAGGTCGATCTCGCCGAACACTTCTTCGCGCCAGGCCTCGACAAACATCTCGCGGAAGCGCAGCGCCTGGATGTACTCCACCGCCGGGTAGGCCGCGCCCAGCTCCAGCCGGTAGCGCACGTCCTCGCCGATGTCATCGGGGCGCTCCCGCATCGCGGACTGGTGGAACGCGAACGCCTCGGGCAGCATGATCGCAGTGATCGCGCCCGGCATCTCGTCCATGTACGGCGGCGAGAACTCGCTCAGCTCTGCGCCTAGACCTTCGAGCTGGCCCAAGGCCTCCCGGAACGCCGCCTCTACGTCCGCGTCGACGGCATCACCGAAGTAGCGGTCAGGGACGCCGATGCGAAGGCCCCGGACGCCGTCAGCGAGCGTCGCGCTGTAGTCGGGAACGTCGGCCGTGCTCGACGCCGGATCGCCCGCATCGTGGCCGGCGATCGCCTGGAGAACGATGGCGGCGTCCTCCGCCGTGCGCGTCAGCGGGCCGGCGTGGTCGAGCGACCAGCTGAGCGGCAACAGGCCACGGCGGCTGACGCGGCCGAACGTCGGCTTGATGCCAGCGAGACCGCAGAGGGCAGCCGGGATGCGGATGCTGCCGCCGGTGTCGGTGCCCATTCCGGCAAAGCAGAGGCCAGCCGCAACGGCCGCACCCGCGCCGGAGCTGGAGCCGCCGGTGATGTGGCCGGCGTTCCAGGGGTTCCGCGCCGAGCCCGTGTGGGAGTTTATGCCCGTGGCACCGAGCGCGATCTCGTGCAAGTTGAGCGTGCCGAGGACGATCGCGCCCGCCTCGCGGAGCCGTCGCGTCACCTCCGAGTCCTCCTCCGAGACGACGTCGCGGAAGATCAGCGACCCCGCGGTCATCGGGACGCCTGCCACGGCGAAGATGTCCTTGAGTGCGACCGGGATGCCGTGCAGCGGGCCACGATAAGCACCGTTCGCGATTTCGTCGGCGGCCTCTTGAGCGGCTACGCGCGCTTCGTCGGCGAGCAGGTTGATGAAGGCGTTGAGCCGCCCGTCCAGCGCCTCCACCCGGTTGAGGCAGTCGTCGACGAGGTCGACGGGTGAGAGTTCGCGCCGTTCGATCAGCCTCGCCGCCTCAGCGATCGAGAGCCAGTGCAGGTCAGTTCCCATGGGCGCGTTCGGTATCGGCCGGCGGAGGTGGCTGGAAGGACGCCGGGCCGCCGTACCCCATCTGGAGAGCGGCGAGCGCGGCGGCGGCGGCGCGGGCCATCTGGATGCCCGGCACGAGGCGGTCGAGCCGCTCGCCGGACACGCTCAGGCCGGCGCGGATGAGGGACGAACGAGCGTCGTCGCGGGTGAGTTGCTGATGGCTCATGGTGTCCAAGCTAGCAGCAAACTGTTGAGGCCGAAAGCGTGCGTGCGCGGATAATAGGTAAAAGCATAAGCACTTTACGTATTACGCTTGACACTGGCACATAGCAGGCTATAACTTGCGGTGAGAACGAAGCACATATGTTTTTCACTTCCGGAACCGCACCGGAGTCTATTGGCGGAGGCGGCTGCCGCCAAAGGAGTCTCTTATGAGCGCGAACATCCAGGAGCAGTTCCAGAAGATGGCCCTCGGAGAGAAGATCATTCTCATCGCGGGCCCTTTGCTTTTCATCGACGGTTTCCTGAAGTGGTACAGCGTCTCCTTCGAGACGCTTGGCTTCAGCGCAAGCATCAGCCGCAGCGGCTGGCAGTCGCCCGGTGCGATCTGGTCGATACTGGCGGTGCTCATCGGCCTCGTAATGTTCGGGTTGATCGCGGCGGTAAGGTTCGGGAACGTCAAGCTGCCGGATCTGCCTCAGGGCGTGACCTGGGCGAGACTGCACCTCGGGCTGGGCGCAGCGGCAGTCCTCTTCGTCGTGATCAAGTTCCTCGGTGAGTCAAGCAACCTGAGTTACGGCTTCTTCCTCGGCATCATCCTGGTTGTAGCGCTCGTCGCTGGTGGGTTCCTGCTGTTCCAGGAGGAGCAGAAGGGCGGAGGCGCAGCAGCAGACACCGGCCCGTCGATGTAGCAGCGGCTCAACGATCACGCTTTTTGGATCGATCGCCGTCTCTCGCTCGCCGGGAGGCGGCTTCTTTTGCCTCATCGCATACCTTGAACTGGGTCTCCAGGACGAGGCGGCTCCTTGACAGCGCGAATCGCGATCCGTATCGTCATGGCCGTCTTTAAAGCATCGAAGGGGGTACCATGAGCGAGCGATCGCCAGCCGCAGTCAAGCAGCCTGATGAGATGTTCTGCCCAAGTTGCGGTGTTGCCATCAAGCGGGAGGCCGAGCTATGCGTCCACTGCGGCGTTCGCGTCGGGCGCCCCGCCGCCGGAGCAAAGAGCAAGACGACAGCAATTCTCCTCGCAGTCTTCTTCGGCTTCTTCACGTGGCTGTACACATATCGCGAGGACTCCGGCAAATTCTGGATCAGTCTTAGCGTATCGGTGGTCAACTTCATCCTCGGCATCGTCACCCTCGGGATCTGGTTCATCGTCAGCTTCGTCGTTGGGCTCGGCATTTGGATCTGGGCGATCGTCGACACGGCCGGAAAGAACGACGATTGGTACGCCACGTACTGAGCAAATGCCCGCCGATCAACCACAGCCTCCTGGCCCCGCGCCGGCTCCCCAGCAACCCACTTCGCCGTCACCACCTGTCAAGGGGCCCGACGAAATGTACTGCCCGTCCTGCCGCGCCGTCATCAAGCACGAGGCCGAAATCTGCGTGCACTGCGGTGTACGCGTGGCGGGACGTCAACGAGGCGGTGGCCACCGTAACGCTGGTATCGGCGGGCCAAGCGCGAGCGATCTAATCGCGCTGATCGCAGGCGCAACGCTTTTCGTATCGTCTTTCTTGCCCTGGTACAGCATTGACCTGGGAGGGTTCGGATCCGCCAGTGTTAATGGCTGGGAAGACCCAGGGGCAACCTGGTCTCAAATTGCGGCCTTGGTCGGGCTCGCAATGGCGCTCCTTGCCCTGCTTCGCATACTAGGAGCCCAACTTATGTCTCAGGGAGGACGCGGCCTCGTTTATTTCGGGTCGGCCGTTGCAGTGGCCGTGTGCCTTGGGCTCAAGCTCGACGAGCTCTCGGAGTTCCTGGCGTATGGATTCTGGATAGCGGTGGCATCGACGATCGCACTTGGCGCCGCAGGCATCGTCGCGGTGATCCAAGGAGCATCCGCGGCCGGGCAGCCCGCCACCAGGGTGGGCTAGGCTTCCGTCGGCACTTCGCTGATCTCACCGTCGGTGATGCGGAACGCGCGCACCACCGGGTCGTCCTGGTCCTCAAGCGACACCAGCACGTAGTACGGGTCCGGCCAGTTGCTCGCCAGCCGCACGTCCGTGGGCGACGGGTAGGCATCGCTGCGCGTGTGTGAGTGGTAGACGGCCAGGAAGTCCCAGCCGTTGTCGTCACAGTCGCGCAGGAAGCGCAGCAGCTCACGGTCGTCCACCCGGTAGCGGAACTCGCTGTCCTCGGAGTTCGTCGCGCGAATGACCTTCACGGGCTTCCCGTCGACGCCGGCCAGCATCCCGCAGCACTCCTTCGGGAACTGCTCGCGAGCGTGGGCGATCATCTGCTCCCGGACGTCGTTGCTAAGCGGCAGCATCAGTCGGCGACCAGGCCGACGTAGCTGGCGTCGATGTGCACGCCCGAGTCCTCGTCGAAGCCAAAGACGCCCCTGACCCGCACTCCGCGGCCGACGAGGGCATCGAGCGAGTCCCCGCCCGTATACCGCCGGATGATGACCGCGAACTCCCCTTCGTCGGCATCGACCAGCTGGTAGCGGTCGTGCTCCTCACTGAAGCGGAGAACACCCACGGTGGCCACCGTCCTGCCCTCGAAGCGGCTCGGCCCAGCGGTCAAATCGTGCACGGAGACCTGCTGCACGGAGGCGACCGACTCGCCGCCGTGGTTCAGGAGAAACGTCGCGGAGAGAACCAACGCCGCAAGCGCCGTGATCGCAGCGTACATCAGCGTGCGGCCCATCTCAGAGGTGCCCCGTTACCACCAGATCGTGCCCTGCGTCTCTTCGGGCGTCTCGTCGTAGTCCCGGCTCCAGAGCTCAGTCGAGAGGTACTTCCAGCCGCCGTCGGCCAGAAGCGCCACGACGTTGCCGCGCTCCAGCCGTTCGGCTGCGCGAATAGCCACCCTGAGCACGGCGCCGGCGGAGATGCCGGCGAAGATCGCTTCCTTCTGCATCAGTTCTTTCGTCATGCGAAACGAGGACACTGAATCGACTACGATGCGG
>SDBS01003710.1_pt1 | contig 15012 bp, 8 predicted proteins | sample 2277091 | NCBI WGS metagenome assembly SDBS01 (sample SAMN10404972, study PRJNA504765) | marine sediment metagenome | isolation source: marine sediment core GS10_PC15, 163 cmbsf | place: Arctic Ocean: Southern Knipovich Ridge | collected 2010 | reverse complement strand
GACCGCTGTTCAAACCCGTTAGACGAACCAACCGATGACCAACGAAAGACAGAACCGGAAGGTTCCGTATGGCTGATAAAGGAACAATCTTCCCCGATGAGGTAAGCAATATACCTTTTCCGGTTCAGGCAAAATTGCTCAGAGTATTGCAGGACAGTGAGCTGGAAGCCGTAGGAAGTGATAAGACATTAAAGATAGATGTGAGAATTATAGCTGCAACAAATACTGAACTGGAATTGTGCGTGCAAAAGGAAACGTTTAGAAAAGACCTTTTCTATCGCCTTAAGGTAATTACGATTAACTTGCCTCCGCTTCGTGAAATGCCTGACGATGTTTCTCTCCTTGTGGCACAATCGCCCTGGTGAGACTCGTATGTCGGCATCAGGCGCAACGGCTGATCTACAGCCGCCATGGCTCGCGGGCGCCCGGTCTTCGGCGCCCAGGGCGGTTGAGGTGATCACGTAGGGGGCCGCCAGAAGACCTCCAGCCCCTGAGGCGGCCAATTCCAGGAAACGCCTCCGGTTCAGCCGTTCGCTGTTCGTTTTGCTCATGGTTCGTCTCTTTCTTAACTCTCCTGCCCGACACCAGATCCATCCTTAATCCGGCGACGGTCTATCAACAAGTGGACCATCCCATGAATATCGGGACGTCAACACGTCCCCAATTTGCAGTCAATCCTTCAGTTCCAGCAGCTCTATCTTTCGGAATTCCGTTGGATGGCTTTCGGCCTGAATGGATATGGTGCCGCCGGTCAGCATTTTCTTTGCCCCGGCTGCAATCAGCTTCTTGGCGCTTCCGTCCTTCTCGTCCAGCTGCGGATCGGTATAGGTCAGCACGGTCTTCCCCTCAAGGATGTGCTTGATGGTATTGCCGCGCGCTTCGACCTCCAACGTAACCCACTGGTCGCCGTGGTAGGTCTTCGAGCTGGAATTGATGACGTGCCGCCTGATCAGCTTTCCATCCATCACGACGTTCGTCCCCGGCGTGCAGAGATTGCCCGTAGTCCGGTTGCCGGTGCCCTTGCCGCCAAGCAATTGCACCTCGATGGACGCGGGGAAGTTCTGATTCTTCTCCATGCTCTTAGCCGACTGGCCGTGAATCATGATGCCGTTATTGCGGAACGCCCACCCCGGGCCCCCAGGCACCTGCTTGCCCACGAACCGGTACTCCACCCGAAGCCGGTAGTTCGAGAACTCCTTCTCGTAGAACAGGTGCCCGAACTTGTTGTCGAATTTCGTGTACTTGTCGTAACACACCTTCAGAATACCGTCCTCGACCCGGAAGGTGTCTTTGTAATTCTCGCCCAATTCATGGCCGGCGAATTTGGGCGTCCAGCCTTTCATGTCCTTCCCGTTGAACAACTGTATCCATTTCTCTTTCTCCTTGGCCGGCGCGTCCTTGGACACAAGGACTGTCGAGACAATCAGGAGGGTGGCTACGCCTGCGACTATGGTCTTTACGCTTGTCATTATTCTGCCTTTCAGTTGGGGTATAGTGTCTTATATCATCTGTGAGAATGACGTGCAAGGTCTTCTGATTTGGGAACATTTGATTGCTCCTTGGCATTGACATCGGGACGACGAAAGCCGCAGCCGTAATCGTCGATCGCCGCGAACGGCTGCACGCGTCCGCCGCCGCCGGGCACGAGGCAGACCTGCGCAGTCCGGCGGGGCGGGCCGAACAGGACGCCGCGGCCCTTCTGCGATCGGCGGAGGCCGCCGTGGGCGAACTGCCGGACCATCTGCTGCGACAGGTGCAGTGCGTCGGCGTGACGGGCCAGATGCACGGGGTGGTCGTGCTCGACGCAGCGGCCCAGCCCCTGACGCCGCTAATCACCTGGCAGGACGGTCGGTGTCTTGAGGACGGCTTTCTGGACGAGTTGAACGCGAGGGTCGGCGGACGGCTGCGAACCGGCTACGGGTGCGCGACGCTGGCGTGGCTGGGGGCACACGGCGAGCTCCCGCCCGAAGCCGAGAGCAGCGCCACAATCGGCGACCTGATGGTCGCGCGTCTCTGCGGGGGCGCCCGGCCTGTCACGGACCCGACCCATGGAGCCAGTTGGGGGTTGTTCGACCTGCGGAAATTCACCTGGGACGTCTCTGCCGTGAAAGCCGCAAACCTCTCGCCGGCCCTCTTGCCGGAAGTGGTCCCGTGTGGCGCAAAGGCGGGAACGACCTGCCAGGCAGCCGCCGGCAAGCTGGGTATCCCAAGCGGCATACCCGTGGCGGCCGCCATCGGCGACAACCAGGCCTCCCTGCTGAGTACGCTCACGAATCCCCAGAAGGATCTGGCGCTGACACTCGGTACGGGCGGACAGGCTTCGGCGGTCCTGCCGGCAGAATGGCCCATCGAGCACCTCCGGGGCGAGAGCACTTATGAGTACAGGCCCTACCCGCCCCAGAGGATGCTGATTGTTGCATCGAGTCTGTGCGGCGGGGCAGCATGGGCGTGGCTGGCGGAGGCGGCCCTGTCGTGGATGAGGGATCTGGGCTGTTCGCAGATATCGCCGGCGGATGTGTTCACCCGCCTCAATGAGCTGGCTGGGCGGGCGGCTGGGAACCTGAATATCCTGCCCCACTTCCAGGGCGAAAGGCATGACACGGCTTTACGGGCGGCGATCCGTGGGATCGACCTGGGGAACTTCGATCTGGGCAATGTAGCCCGGTCGTTGGCGCGGGCAATTGTCGCGAACCTTAAGAGCATGTTGCCCGATCGGGTACTGGCTGGCAGAGAGAGAGTCGTCGGCAGCGGCAACGCCCTGCGGCGCAACCCCGCGCTGGCCGCGGCGGCTGAGGAGGTATTCGCCCTGCCGTTGAAGATGACGGAGGTGACCGAAGAGGCGGCAACGGGCGCTGCGTTGCAGGCTCGCGCGCTTCTGTGAAGTCTGTGACGATCTTCCGGATAATCCATTACTTCTGATGCTCAAGAAGAAGGTTCTCATCCCAAGAAGTTGGCGAGGCCAACTTGAGGCCCGTTTACGGGCCTTTGTCGTCTGGGTTTAGGCCAGGGCTTTTAGCCCTGGTATGCGTGCGGTGACTACCCTATATTCCTTTAGCCCGCTTTAGCGGGCTTATCATCAGGCTTTGGCTCATTTGGAGTGCGGTGCCCCGGCACCGCTTTGACTCGTCGCGCAGCGACGTTGACTTTCTTGGAGTGTGGTCGCCCGCGACCGCACCCACGGTACCTTCGCTACGCTTCGGCTTTGGCTGTTAATGCCGCTTCGCGGCAAGTTAAAGCGGCGGCAGGCCGTCGCACTCCAAATCCAGGTAAGCCCGCTGAAGCGGGCTAGAGAGGAGAGGTGAGGCGACCGCTACCCCGGCCTAAAAGGCCGGGGCTATACCCCGACTCCGTCGGGGCAAAGGCCCGTAAACGGGCCTGCTACCGAAAAGTGCCGCCAACTATTGGGGATGAGAACCAAGAAGATGAGATGATATACTCAGCAAATTGCCGGACGCGGCGCCGAGGACGGTGCGGGCTGGCTCTACGTTGGAAAGGATTGGTTATGCCGACAGAGAAAGACAAATCAGGCCGTCGCGAGTTCTTGAAGAGGACCGCTGCTGCGGCTGCGGCAGGTGCAGCAGTGCTGAGTGCCGGCCGAAAGAATCTGGCGGCGGAAGGTGAGGCCACAAAGCCGCCGAGGGGCACGTCCGGCGACAAAATACCGATGGGCAAGATCGGAAATCTCAAGATCAGCAGGATGATAAGCGGCAGCAATCTGATCAGCATGAACATGCATGCAAGGGACCTGGGATACGTAAACGCCCTGGCCGCCCATTACAACACCGAAGAGAGAATCCTGAAGACGCTGAAACTCTGCGAAGAGAAGGGGATCAATGCAATCGTACTCAAGAATCACAACTTCAAGCGATTCAGATTGAAGAAGTACTGGGATGAATGGGGCGGGAAGATGCTCTGGATCGCCGACGTGATCACCAGGGACATCAAGCAGTACGAGAAACTGCTGGTCGAGCATCTCAAGCTCGGCGCTTCGGCCGCCTACTTGTGGGGCGGCGCTACGGACACGTGGTACCACCAGAAGAAACCCGGCAACATCGTCAAGGCCTTTGAGATCATGAAGAAGTACGATATTCCCGTCGGCATATGTGCCCACCGGCTGGAACCGATCATGTTCTGCGAGAAGGAAGGCCTCAAGCCCGACTTCTACATGCTGACATTCCATCACGACCGGTACTGGTCGGCCCATCCGAAGAAGAACAGGCGATTCATCGAGATGTTCGATCGCAACTCGCCGGACCACGCACACTACCACGACAATATGTTCTGCCACAAGTCCGAGGAAACCGCGGCGTTTATGCGGGATGTGAAAGTCCCGTGGATAGCCTTCAAGGTCATGGCCGCCGGGGCCATCAGCCCCACGTCTGGATTCAAGTATGCGCTACAAAACGGTGCAGACTTCATGTGTGTCGGCATGTTTGACTTTCAGGTGGCGGAAGATGTGCAGATCATGAAAGGGCTGTTCTCAAGGGGCATAAAGAGAGAACGTCCCTGGAGAGGCTGAATTTCGGGAGCCTTCTTCCACGGTCAACACCTTCGTTGGCCGGCGGCTTCCGGTGAGTGATGCTTCTGCCGGCCTGCGACGATGAACTGAACCAGTTCGGCCAGTTCCTTCAGCGCCAGGGTCGCCTCCTCCGTGTCTCGGGCCACCGCTGCATCTTCCAGGCGCTTGCCGGCATCGCTCAAGGTCGGATACCCGTAGCTGCCGCCCGTGCCCTTGAACTGGTGGGCCGGCCGCTCAAGCTCCTCAAAGTAACCGTTGGCCAGGGCTTCACGCATCTGTTCCATCTGGGCGGGAAGATCAGCAACAAACTCATCTATCACCTCCGCCAGGTCGGGATCGTCTGCCAACGCGGACAGTATCGAGCCGTTGGGCGATGTCTTGACCGGCAAGTCAGTCGATTGGTCACCGGCAGGGGCGTGCCTCCCGGTGTACTCGGCAATCGTCCGGATGAGTTGACCCCGATCGATAGGTTTGGCCAGGTGGTCGTCGCACCCGGCCGAGCGGCATTTATCCGCGTCGCTGCTCATGGCGTGGGCCGTCAACGCGATAATCGGTACGGTAACTCCTTGCTCGCGAAGCGCCCGGGTTGCCTGATATCCGTCCATTTCGGGCATCTGGATGTCCATCAGGATCAGGTCAAACGGTGCTGCGACGGCTCTATCGACGGCGGCTTTGCCGTTTTCGGCGACCTCGACCTCGGCGCCGGCCTTGCGGAGAATCGTTGTGATGAGCCGCTGGTTGGCGATCCTATCCTCGGCCAGGAGTATGCGGATTCCCGTCAGGCTCCCGGCGGGCGTACTGCGGCTGGGCTCCCGGACAACTTCCTCGGCGCTGCGGAGCATACTGACGCCTTCAAGGCTGCCGGTAGGAATGGTCAGGGTGAAGGTGCTGCCCTCGCCGAGCGTACTTTGGGCCGTCAACCGGCCTCCGAGCAGTTCGGCGATGTGGTTGGTTATGGCCAAGCCCAGTCCCGTGCCGCCATACTTCCTGGAGGCGGAGCTATCGGCCTGCACGAACGGCTTGAACAGGTCCGGGAGTTTTTCGTCGCTGATGCCGATGCCCGTGTCGATGACCTGGATCTTCACGGCGGCTTGCTCGTCGCGCTGGCTCGGCAGGAAGGTCACCACGATTCGCACGCTGCCGTTCTTGGTGAACTTAACGGCGTTCCCGGCGAGGTTGACCAGCGCCTGGCGAAGCCGGGATGGGTCCGTGCGAATCATCTCCGGTATCTCGCCTTGGTATTCGGTCGTGAACGAGATGTTCCGCTCCTTGGCCCGGACCCGCATCATGCTGGTGACCTCCGCGACCATCGAGACGAGGCTGCATTGCCGCAGCTCTACGGTTAGCTTCCCGGCTTCGATTTTCGAAAGGTCAAGGATGTCGTTGATGAGCGTCAGGAGATGCTGGCCGCTGCGCTCGATGACAGCCAGGTAGTTGCCCCGATCACTGGGCGTGGTCGTAGGATCCCTCGACAATTCCGCGTAGCCCAGGATTGCCACCATGGGCGTGCGGATCTCGTGGCTCATATTGGCCAGGAACTGGCTCTTGGCCTGATTTGCTGACTCGGCCTCGGCCTTGGCCTCTTGGAGCGTGTCTTCCGCCCGCTTGCGCTCCGCGACCTCGGACTGCAGTTGCTGGTTTGCTTTCTCCAATTCGCTGGTGCGAGTCTGCACCAGATCCTCGAGGCACCCCTCATACTCAGCCAGTTCCTTTGCTTGCGCGGCCAGACGCAGATTATTGTCCCTGAGCGCCGCCGCCCACTTGTGTGTAGTGCGGGAAACAAAGAACCAGCCGACGATCATCAACGGGATTACCAGAACCACAGCCGCAATATGCGCCAAGGCCAGGCGCTGCTTCCCGGCCAGCCTTGTCGCGCTTGCCGATGACAGCCCTGCTGCAAATCCCGCCATGCCCTCGGCGTAAATCTTCTTTTGCGTCTCGTACTCATCGCTGAAGAGCAGCGTTTTGGCCTCGTTCACCTTTCCCCGGCGGACAAGGTCGAACGCGCGGTTTTCCATCTCCACAAGTTTGATATTTGCCTCGTCGGTCGCTTCGGCTGCTTTGCCGCTATGGGCCTGCGGCGCCAGTTTGATAGCCTCCTTGATCGCCGCATCAAGTTTCGGCTCAAACTTGTGGTAGCGCTGCTCCCATTTCGGGTCCCCGGTGGCGGCTGCCATCCGGGCGGACATGGTCAGCACCTCGTCCAGATGAACGATGGTCCCCCGCAGTTGCTCGATTCTTGAATGCCAGACCCTGTGCGTCTGAGTGTCGCGATAGGAACTGTACGAATACCAGCCCATCCAAATCAGCACCGGGACACTGGCAAACAGGGCGACCGTCAGGAGGGCCATCGGATTCCGCCGTCTTGTTGATACGCCCTGGGGCCTCATCCTTGGTGTGTCCTCCGCACCATATTCCTGAACCGAAGAAAGGTCCCCACGCGGCGCTGCGCGGGTTTCCTGGCGGCTTTCCTTTATAGGCCGCTCCCTTCCCGTGAGCAGATTTACGCGGCAAGAAGGACAGCCGAGCGAAGCCAGCCAATGGAACGCTCATTTGCGGGTATCTCCCGCCCAACTAGATATATTATCGGTCCCCGGAATGGCCGACTTTATCAGGGGGCTGTGGCCCGCTATGAGTTGCGATGCCGCCAATTGCCGGCAGAAAGGGCAACACTATTCCGGCAGGTTACGGTACCACGTCAACGCCAGGACCGCGACGGCCGCTATGCCCAGTCCAAAGCAGATTAGCGCATAGGCGTACCAGTGGCCGACCAGATACATCGGCGCCAGGTACAGGCACGCGATGGCCACCATTCCCAGAACAACATTCAGGACCGTCAGCCAGGGCGATTCCGATCTGCCGGTCTGGGCACGGATGGCCGGGGCGGCGTGCTGTCGCACCGGCCCCCAGGCGCCGAACGGGCGGACGGATTCATAGAAGGAGACAAGGACCTTACGGCTTACCGGTGAGGTAACCATGGAGACGATGACGGAGGCCAGCAGCGAAGCAGTGGTGATTGCGGTGAACGACCAGTACGTCGGGATGTCCGGCTTGAACAGCACCACCAGCGACAGCAGGATGCCTCCCAGCATGCCGGCGGAGTACCCCCAGCCGTTGAGGCGCCACCAGTACCACCTGAGAACGTTGGGTATGATGACCCCCGCGCCGAGCGCCATCATGAGCCATTTCCAGATCTGCGCGATGGATTTCGCCTGGAAGCCGATGGCGATCCCGATCAGCACCAGCAGGAACGTCGCCAGGTGGCTGAACCTCACGCACTGCCTGTCGGTGGCTTCCGGGCGAAAGTACGGCTGCCAAATGTCGCGCACGATAAAGGATGCCCCGCTATTGACCGTCGAGCTGAACGTGGACATGAAGGCGGCCAGCAGACCCGCCAGGACAATGCCCTTCAGGCCGACCGGCAGAAACTCTCGCAGAACCAGCGGCATGACCTTTTCTGAATCCGTAACACCCGTGATTCCCGTAAGGGCAAGCAGGGCTATACCGATTGCCATTGCCCATCTGACAAGCAGAAAGCCGCTCCATGCGGCGCCGACCTTGGCCGCGTCGCGCGGGCTGCGGGCGGCTAGAAATCGCTGGAAATCGTACATCTGCCCCGGGCCGCCCGCGTTGAGCAGCAGGCCCTTTATCACCCAGACCAGCACCAGCGCGCCGAACAGCTCAAACTCCGGGTTTTTCGTGCCCGCAAATTCGGGGATTCGCCACGGGACTTTGAGGGATGCCCAGCCGGCGGGCAGGCGGCTCAGTAAATCGGGCGTGAGCCTCGACCACGCGATATACGCGATGCAGATACTGCCGAGTGTCAGGATTATGGTCTGAATAACGTCGGTTACCACCACGCTGTACAGCCCGCCCATGACCACGTACGCGGTCGTTATGCCGATAATGCCCACGGCCAGGACGTGCGGCTCATAGGTTGTCACAAGCACCTGCAGCCACGGTATGGAAGTGTGCTCGGCAAGGACCTCCAGCGGAATGTACTCGGCGGCGAATTTTCCGATGCCCTGGAAGGCGTATCCCACGAACCCCGCCTGCATGAGCACGGCCATCAGCGCGTAGGCGGTTCTCGCGAACTTGCCGCCGGGGGAATCGCCGAAACGCGTCTCCATCCATTCGGCCGCGGTCATGACCTTGGAGCGCCGCACCCACTTGCCCATGTACGACATGAAGAATGCCCCCATCAGAAAGCCCCACATCCAGTGGTGCCACATGGACTTCATCCCGAGCACGAACAGGATGGAGACAATCCACATCGTGCCGGTTATGTCGAAGTTGGAGACCGAGCCCGACATGGCCAGCGCCAGCCAGTGGAGCTTCTTGCCCCCCAGGAAATATGCATCCAGGTTCTTCGACGCCCGTTTCTGGTACCAGAACCCCAGGCTGATGACCACGGCGAAGTAGGCCAGGACAATCAGATAGTCAACAGGTTCCATTGCGCGGTCCTGCCGTCAGCGGGGAATGGAGGGCGGGGCGGCCTCGGGGGCGCTGCCCCATTTCATGTTGGGTTTCGGCCCCATCTGGAGCACCAACTTGCCGCCGTCGACAAGCTCGCTGTGATAGAACCACGGCTTGTTGAGGTCCTCGCCGTCGAGGGTCGCGGACTGGATGTACATGTTCTCCTTCGAGTTGTTCTTCGCCTCGATGATGAACTTCCCGCCCTTGTAGTACCTGGGATCCAGGCGGATGACCACCCGATCGAAGATGGGCGAGCCGATCTCGTAAATGGGCTTGACGGCGCATCCGCCGTCCATCTGGAACAGGCCCATGGCGCTCATCACGTACCAGGCGCCCATCTGGCCCTGGTCCTCGTCGCCGGGCCAGCCGTCGAGCGGGCCCGTGCCGTAATAGCGCGCCATAATCTCGCGCGACCACTTCTGGGCAAGCCATGGCTTGTGCGAGTAATTGAACAGCCAGCAGGACTGCATGTTCGGCTGGTTGCCGTGATTGATGGGGAAGCTGGCCATCCGGTCGCCCGTGGCATTGAAGTTATTCGCGCGGGAATCCTCGAGGCCCTTGTCCAGCCGCCGGTTGAACTCCTCCCGGCCCATCAGCTTGACCAGGCCGCCCACGTCGTGGGGCGCGAACCATGTGAATTGCCAGGAGTTGCCCTCGACGAACCCGCGCCCGTAAAACGGCGTGAATTTTCCGACCCAGTTCCCGTTGCGGTCCTTGGGACGCGTGTATCCGACCTTGGCGTCGAAGACGTTCTTGTAGTTCTGCGATCGCTTAAGGAAGTACTTGTAATCCTCCTGCTTGCCGAGGGCCTTGGCGAACTGCGCCACGCACCAGTCGTCGTATGCGTATTCCAGCGTGTTGGAGACGGGATTGGGAACGTAGCCGAGCGCCATGTAGTCTTTCAAATTGCGGTTGCCCACGTGTCCGCCGCCCGGGTGCGGCCGGCCCGGCTCCATCTGGATGTGCTTGCACGCCTTGTATGCCTTCTCGACGTCGTAGTTGCGAATCCCCTGCTGATAGGCAGCCACGATCAGGGCGATCTCGTGCGAAGCGACCATGATGCTGGAATACTCGATGCCGGTGGGGCCCTTGGCCAGCCAGCCGCCGCGGTCGTAGATCTCCAGCAGCGACCTGACCCACTTGTTGGAGATGTCGGGCGTGACGAGGCCCCAGAGCTGATTGAGGTTCCAGTACGTGTTCCAGAAGGCGTCGCAGCCGTAGACGGGCGAGTCGGGGTCCTTGAGCTGCTGAACCTTTTCGTACATGTCCACGTACTTGCCGTTCACGTCGCTCCAGATCGTCCGCGCACAGTACGATCGGTACATGTTCGTGTAGAACTTTGTCAACTGATCGGACGTGCCACCTTCGACCTCGATCCTGCCCAGCAGGTCGTTCCACGTCTTGCGGGCGTCCTTCCGCGCGGCGTCGAAATCCCACTTGAACCCGGACGTTTCCTTCTCGAGATTCAGCCGCGCCTGGGCGATGCTCACCAGCGAGATGCCCGTTTTCAGCTTGATGACCTCGCCGTCGGAAGTCGAGTAGGCCAAAAAGGCTCCCATGTCTCCCTTGCCGGCAACTTCCTTCACATCCTGGACAGTCTTCCCATTGGCCCATCCGCCCATCGAATCGAACGGTTTGCTGACCCTGGCGACGAAGTGAACGGTGTACTGATTCCACCCGGCGCTTCGCTGCTTGGCGTAACCCTCGATCTCGGTGTTGCTCACCTTCTTGATGTGGGCGTCGAGCACGGCAAAGCCGTACTCGGTGGGGAACTCGAGGTCAAAGAGGATGCGTGCCTGCTTGGCCTTGGGGAAGGTGTATCGCTGGAAGCCGGCCCGCGTGGTGGAGGTAAGCTCGGCCCGGATGCCGTAGTCGTCGAGCGTCACCGCGTAATAGCCGGGCGAGGCCACTTCCTGCTTGTGGCGGAACCGTGAGCGATACCCCGCGTCGGGGTTGTTTTCCGGCCCGGGCACGGTCTTGAGCGGCCCGGTCGTCGGCATCGTCAGCAGGCCGCCCATGGTCCACGAGTGAAGGTGGCTGAACCCGGCGATGTTCAGGATTGTGTACTCGTAGCCGGCCTTCCAACACTTGCGCTGATTGTCCGGGCTCAGCTTGACCATCGAAAAAGGCGTCGACGGGCCCGGGTACAGCATCCAACGCGACGTGGACGTCCCCAGCAGGCAATCGACCCAGTCGACAAGCTCGCGCTGCTTGGCCGCTTTGCGCACCAGGCGGCGCGAGTCGAGCGTCTTGCCGCCGCGCTTGATCTCGACGGCCAGCGGCGTCTCCGTCTTGCTCAGCGGCAGATGGAAGCTGACCGTTGCCGCCCCGGGCTTGGCTTTCAGTTTGATCGGTTCGGCGCCGGTGGCGTGCACCGTCACCTCCCCCGGCCCGCCGAAGTGGACGATACCGACCTCAACACCCTGGACCCCCTTACCGTCCTTGATCGTGATCCACGGATCAACGCGGACCGTTCGAAGAGCGGTTCCCTCGAGGGCGGCTGCCTTCACCGACGCGGGCGCCTCGAAGCCCACCCAGTCGTAAAGCACCCAGCTTCCGACCGGGTTGGTGATCTTGATTTCATTGACGCCCATTTTGAGCGTTGCTGCCGGAATCACAATCGAGAACTTATGTTCGCGCCCGGCCGAGGCGTTGCCCATAACGGACTCGTCGCCCGCGCCCTTTGGCGTCTGATGCGAGAACCCGCGACCGTTGACATCAATCCCGAGCTTGGGCGGGTTTATGCCGTGGGTGTCGGCCAGGTCGATCGCCAGCTTGCAGTCGGCCGAAACCTTCTGCTTGAGCGCGAACAGGATGGTGAAGGTGTGCGCGCGGCCACCGCCCCAGCCGTCGTCCGGCCCGGGATGCACATAGGGCCAGTCGCGTTTCGGATCGGACACGCCCACCAGGAACAGCCCGTCCTTGCCGTACTTGGCGTATCCGCCGGGGGCGAGTGCGAACTCGCGGGTATCGTTGTCGGCCTTGCCGCGCTGCCAGAGGCGCTTGGTTTCCTCGGCCGCCCGTTCGGCTACGCTCAGGGCTGAAGCCGCCGCCCCTGAACCACACGCCACCAACAGGGCCACGAGCGACAATACGCGTTTGGCGTCGAGTTGTTTCATGCGGGTTACTCCTTTGGCCTCAGTTGGCCAGGAATTTCACAATTCGTATTGTCGTGCCGCGAGAACCCTTGTTCTTCTGGTCGGTCAGGCGGAGCGACAGCGTGTGGGTGCCGCTCTTCAGGTCGGCGTCGAAGATCACCGACCGGGGGTAGTGCAGTCCGCGGCTGAAGCGGTGGTAGAGGTCGGTCTTCCGCCACGGCCCGCCGTCGATGCTGGTCTCAACGATGCCGGCGTCGGGCCCGGCAAGCACGTAGGCCCCGACGGCCCTGCCCTCGAACGCCAGGGTCAGCTTCGCGCCCGGCTTGTCGGCGCTGAGCAGCGTCATCTTTGCGAAACGGGACCGGCAGCTCCCGCTGAGGGCTTTCCAATCCGGCACGCCGAGGGTCCAGCCGTCGCCGGCCTTGGCCTTGGCGGGGTCGATCAGGCGGCCGTTCTCGTAGTTGTTCGCATCCAGCGGCTTGTCGGGCGTCTTGTGGGCGGTCTTCTTTGCGTCCTTGCCCAGGGGCTTGGCCCACGCGGCCGACAGGAGCGTTTCGATCATCGTCGTGCACATCCGGTTGCCGAACGGCTTGGGGTGGGTGCCGCCGTACTTTTGCCACGTGAGCGTCTCGGCCTTAATGCGCTGGGCCACCTCGCGGGCCAGGTGGATGGTCGAGATGCCGTAGTGCTCGGCGACGGCCTCGTGGGCGGCGATCGGCAGCGGCTCCTTGCCCGCGTGGTACTGCCCGATCATGCCCTGGTTGACGAAGTAAGTGATGACGATGTCCATGTTGGGGTTGTACTTGCGGCAGTGTCGGATGATGCCCTCCATTCCGCGGATGCACTCGCGCCGCGCGTGGAGGGCGTCCTGGTCGTCGTTGACGGCGAACTCGATGAAGAACAGATCCACCGGCCCCTTGGCCAGCACGTGGTCCCCCAGGCGAAACGCGCCCGTCGTCGAGCAGGTCGACGAGATGCCCGCGTCGGTGAAGGTGAACTTCGTCTGCGGGAAGCGTTTCTTGAGCATCTCGCAGACCATCGGTCGGTAGCCGTTCATCTCGGTGATCGACCCGCCGATGAAGGCGACGTGCCCGGTCTTTTTCTTCTCGAACTGCACGCGGCAGTTTGTCAGCTCACCCCGCCTGATGATGTTGGGGTCGGGTTTGGCCGCCCCGGCGGCGGCGAAGCAGAACTGCATGACAGCGAGAACCGCAATGACGGCCTTGAGTTTCATGGTGACTCCCTTCCTGTGAATTCGTGAACAGCATACCCCCGTTGGTGAGCGCGTATCAAGCTTCGGCGCGCTTTGCATGCCCCCATTCTCATTCGCAGCCGCAGTCGTCGCATCCGCCCTCGGCGACTACCCTCAGGCCCGCACCGCTTCGTGGATCCGCGACTTGGGCGAGCACCACTCTTTCCCCCTCAAACACATTCATCCGACGGCCGAGAGGATCCAGGTAGCGTGCCCTGTACTCGGCCTCGCCGACATCTTGGACGAACGTCAGGCCCCGCGCGGCAAGGTATTGGCCAAGCTCCGTGGGATCGATGCCGAAGATCCAGGGCTCGCCCACGCGCTCGAGACGTGCAAGCATCCTTCGCCCGCCCGCAACGGTGACGGAACCGTCGATAATCCCGCGGTGAATATAGGTAAAGACAATCTCACTGCCCGCAGAAGCAGTGCGTGACACGTATCGAAACGTGGCATCAGCCGCTTCGGCGGTGATGTACTGTGTGACGCCCTCCCAGATGAGAAACGTCCGACGGCCCGCGCGAAAGCCGGCTGCCGTCATTGCCTCGTCGAGCTGCTGACGGTCGAAGTCGACGGGAACGAAGGTAACGTGCGACGGCAGCGTACCAAGCATTCGTTTCAGGCGTTCCTGCTTCACGGCTTGCGTCGCTGGATGGTCCACCTCAAAGACGCTGGTCGCATCGATGCCTTGGACACGATACGGCCGCGTGTCGAACCCCGCCCCGAGGATCACGACCTGGTCGAGCCCTTTGGCCAGCGCATCGCGGAGCGCGTCATCGATGAATCGGGTTCGGCAGAGAAGGTTCCCCATGGCGCCCGGGAACTGCCGTTCACGCATCGCCAGCAACGCGGAGCCAATGATCGGAAGACGCAACAGGGCGAGGATGCCCCGATTCACGAAACCACGGGCAAGGGGATCGTCAAACAGGCGCTCGTTCTGGGGGCGGTACGACTCCAGCGCCCTGACGATCGCCGCGCCGAGCGCCGTTCGGCTCACACTACCTGGTTCCACCGCGCATCTCCCGGGCGTCGCCCTACCCGCAGTCGCAGTCGTCGCATCCGCCCTCGGCCCGCCGCTGGTAGTCAACCAGTCCGCCGCGCCGGTCGAGTTCCACGCTACAGCAGTCGAGCAGGACATCCTTGAGCTTGCCGCGCCCGCGTTGGACCCGGGCCTTCATGCCCGACAGCGACACCCCCAGATCCCGGGCGGCGTCCTTCTGCGTCATGCCGTCCAGCTCCGTCAGCGTAACCGCCTGGCGGTACGGATCGGGCAGCTCGTTCAGCAACGGCTTAATGCAGCGGGAGAACTCCTCGCCGGCGCGGCTGGTGATATCGTCGTCCTCGCCGTCTGCCTCAACGGCGCCCTCGGCGAGCTTCTTGACCGCCCGGGCGTCCGTCGCCCGCTTGCGGTGATAGTCGGTGATGGCGTTGCGGGCGATCCGGTAGATCCACGCGGTAACGCTCTGCGTGTCCTTCAGGTCAGCCAGCTTCGTGTGGATGCGCACGAAGACATCCTGGAGAATGTCCTCGGCATCCTCCATTGTCGCCACGCGGCGGCGGATGAACGACAGCAGCCCGTCGTGCATCGCGCCCCACAACCGTTCTGTTTCAACGCTATGTGCCATGCCTGCCTCGCGCCCGCGGCCCTCAGGGCCGCACCGCCTCAATTG
>SDBS01003709.1_pt1 | contig 15014 bp, 12 predicted proteins | sample 2277091 | NCBI WGS metagenome assembly SDBS01 (sample SAMN10404972, study PRJNA504765) | marine sediment metagenome | isolation source: marine sediment core GS10_PC15, 163 cmbsf | place: Arctic Ocean: Southern Knipovich Ridge | collected 2010 | reverse complement strand
TTGCAGGTGCTGCGGCTGGAGCTGCAGTTGTCGTTCCGCCCCCGCCGCCGCTTAATAAACTAAATAATGTACTAGCTGCTGCGGTTTTCTGTTCTCCAGATGTAGTGGAGACAATCTTTTTAGAGGAAGAACTGACAGTTTGAACTTCTTCACCCTCTCCAACTTCTTTCAAATCTTTTTGAGCTTTGGCTAGAGATTTGATAAAATCATTAATACCTTTAACCGTCTCCTCTAAGTCATCAGCCAAGCTGCTTAAACCCTTTTTCATGAAATTGATTACGCGTTCTATTTTCTTCTGTTCTTTTGAAACCATGATTAATTCAAATCCTCTAATTTTATTGAAAACTTGTTTTAAATTAAATAATCTTTATATTTTAATTATATTAATATGTATTTATATTTTTATTCCGATCTTGATTAAACATTAATTTCTGAGTGTGAGTAAAAGTTCAATTTTCATAAATTTTCAAAATTTTTTAACCATTATTAAATTTAAGCCTTAAATTACTTTTTAATTAAAATAACATTTATTTTCTTTAATTTTGTTTTTTCAAGTGGGGGATTCCAAAAAAAGTCGAGAAAAGAAGAACAAAATTTGAATACTCCAAAATAAAAAAAGACTAAGAAAAAAATAAATGGGGTAAACAAGCCCTTAACATGACTCAGTAGAGCTCCTAAGCCGAAATAAGTCTAAAAAGTATACTAGCATGTGGAATGAAGAACTCGTCCTTGCGTTTAATAAATCTGCTAAGCTGAGAAAAACTCTCAGTTATCTACAGTATGAAAATACTCCGCAAGGCCAAGAAAACCCCTGATTACAGACTCATCTTCTTCAAATCTGAAAATTACAGTCGCTATCGCTGCTCCAGGATTAAAATTTACTTTATCATATACTCTTTCATCAATTAGAGGGATTTTTAACTCATTTACTATTTCATAGACCCGTTTAATGAATAATTCGCGCTTAGGCGTGATTCATCACCTTTTTATATTTCGCAATCATGATTAACAGTTATCTAAATTTAATATATTTATAATATTGTTCTATTATTTTAAGTGTTTATCAAATTTATATTTTTTTTGATTAAAATTTTCGAAACTTTTTGAATAGTTGTCGTATCGTAGAAAATTAAATAAGAATGTTAGTTTATATTCAATAGTAATGATGGTTAGTAATTATAAATATAATATATTAATATGAAATTTAATGTTAACAAAATTCTGACAATTGCGGTTAGAAGATAACAATTCTATCAATTTAGAACTCTTTATTTCTATTTATAATAGGTTTTCTTTCTAATCTTATTTAAACCTTTTTAGATAGAAGAGTTTTATAAATAATTTTTTTATGATTTTAGTAATCTAATTATAATGCTAACAAAATCTAAAATTAGGTGGAGATTAGAAATTGCTTAAGGATATAACTGTATTGAGAGGTAATGAAGTGTATTTACACAAAGAATATGCTATTTCTTTTAAGAATCCTGAAGTTTTACCACAATTACTCAAATCTATTGATGAAGAAGTAACTTCTCGTCGTTTTTACGATGAAAATCTCGTAATAGATATAATCACATTGAAAATAATCTGCTATAAAATAAAAACACCTATTCCATTATTTTTTTCTTTAACATATGATGATTCTTCTCTTCCGGAGCAAATTACTCCTAAATTGCATAAACTAATCAAGGTTATTACTAATTTCTTAACCAAGAATGACATATCAGGTGATAAGCTTTCAGCAGAAAAAAAAGAAGATTTAGAAGCAGCATGTTCCTCTACTATCAATGATCTTTTAAAGTTAAGACCTGCAAAAATAAGTGTAATTGGGTATGATTTTACTGGCAAGTCATCAATTTGTGAAATGCTTCATAAAGGAAGTATACCCAAAAAATATAGAGAGACAACTCAATTAAAGAATTACAAAATGAAATTATTTGGAATGCCTATTTTGCTCTGGGATATTCCTGATCAAGGTGATATTAGTGATAATGTTTGGAGATCGTTCATATTAGGATCGGATCCGGTTATATTAGTTCTTGATTCTAGTAAAGAAAATACTGTCGAAAGTAAGAAGATGATAGAATTAACAGATGAAATTATCCCTCATGCAGAACTTCTAATCATTGCAAATAAACAAGATTCAGAAGAAGCTCTGAAACCAAATGAAATAGAAGACATCCTTCAATGTAAAGTCTTACCATTCATAGCAGTTGATTCCAAGAATATCAGTATTATTCAAATACAAACAGCAAAATTACTAGAAATTAAAGCAGAAGGAATTGATTATTCTAAAGAAGATTACATCATCCAAAGAAATGATTAAACCTATTTATTTTTAAATTTGTAAATTAGAACCAAATTAAAAGATTAAATTTATTCAAAAGTTCTAAAAATATTGTACACAGTTATTTAATATTGATTCACTAAAATTAACTTTTTATTGGAGATATTATGGATAACGAGTCAAATATCAATGACGATTTGTTAGACGAATCAAGAACCTATAATGTTTTTTATCGCAGTATTACATCCATACAAGCAATAGCAGTTATTCAAGTAATAATTTTTCATATTGGAGATATTTCTTCATTTCGCCTTAATTCAAATATCATAATTAGCACTTATTTTGAAATAATAGAAAATAGCGTTGATATATTTATTATTTTAAGTGGCATGCTCTTAACCATTGGAATAACTAAGAATGCTAGCTCAAAAAAAAATTGGGGAAATTGGTATAAAAAAAGAATTGTGAGAATTTATCCCCTCCTAATAATATCAACCTTTGGTTTTTTATTAAGTCATATTTATATTTCCGGAGAGATGTTTTCAATAAATAAGGTTTTAAACCATATGAGTGGACTACAATCGATACCAACTAATACCGATTTTTTTAGTATTGCTCCTCCTCATTGGTACATTACCCTAATTTTAGGATGCTATTTATTATTCCCTATTTTATATTATATTATACGAAACAATACTAAACTGGCATTAGGAATTGCATTAATACTGTTCTTTAATTATTTCCTTTTTGCTAATCCTTTATTTGAGATATCTGCTAACCTTACAATCTTTATTTTTGGTAGGACTTTAAATTTATGGTATTACAGTTTATTTACGCTTCGTTTTCTTCTCTTTTTCTTTGGGATGCTATTTGGCTTTTGGATTGGGAGTGATTTTAAAAGGATAGAAATTATTGAAAAGAAAGGAGTAGGGGTTGTCTCATTTTTAGGATTATTATTTGTTATATCATTATATTTTCTATTTCCAATAACATCCTCTACCTTTTTAGATTTTAGAAGGATATTATACCATACTCTTTTCTCAATCTTGTTTATTATCTTTTCAATTAGTTTTTTTAGCAAATTTAAGAGAATTAATACCATCCTCGAGATTCCTGGAAAAGCTTCATATGAAATTTACTTACTACATCTTATTTTTGTTGAAATTATGTATTATAAAGTAATTGAATTTTTTTCGCTCCAAGATATTTTCTCAGAGATTTACTTCCTGGTTATTCCAACTATAACTTTAATTTCTATTATTTTATCAATACCGTTTTATTTTATAGGTAGAATTTTCAAAAATGAAGAAAAAACTCACAAAACAATCCTTTTCATTAGTTTCAGTCTGATTGATTATGCGATTATAGTTTTTCTATTCAAATTAGAAACATCTATAAATAACTTATTTAGTATTTTTTTATTTGGAACGTTAATGATCGGTTTGGGCATTATCCTATATATCATCAATCGGTATATAAAAAAAAGTAAGAATGAAAAACTTAATCTCCTATCAAATTAGAGATGAATTACAACTTCTGTTCTATATCTTTTCTATTTTTAGTTAGATTTATTTTAACAATGATAAAGAATAAAATCCATATTATAATCAAATAATACATTCGTGGAAAAATTAAAATCACAAACGAGATAGATGTTAATAACAAAAGCCCTAATTTGCGAAAGAAATTATCCTCCATTAATTTTTCTTTAAAATGAAAACAAAACCATAAAACTATAAGGGGCACATGAAAGGTAAAGTAATATTTGTAGACCCCCCGAGGAAAGAATAGGTGGCTTAGAAAAGCAACATACACAATTATATCTAAGAACTTTAACCAATTTAGAGATCTCTTTCTTCTCCAATTAGCTAACATTAATACTGCAATGATCTCAAGTAGCAAAACTCCAATAAATGTAAATGTAAGAAATCCTAAAATATATAATAACCAATATGGTGCACCAAATTGGATCAAAAAGCTGTACCATTTGACAGGAAAGTTATATTCAGGTATAATAAATTGTGGATTAAGATTAACACTTTGCTCGGCCGTTAATGATTCTAAATAGTTGAATGGTTCAAGAATAATCCAAGGGAGGGAACCTAAAAGAAGGATCCCCATAAGAATCCCTGAATATTTCAGTAATTTCTTGAAATAAACGAATTGTATGTGCTTGCTTTCTCTTTTAGTTGATACAAGGACAATATAAATTAAAAAGGGAAGAATGAAGAAAATTGTCGTTTGTTTGAAGAGACAAGCTACTGATAAAAAAATGATGGCCCATGTAAACCTTTTTAATGACATACAGTATAAAGCTACTATAAAAAAGAGGGTGACATATGAAGTATTTAATAACAAACCCCCATTATAAAAAAGTAATAAAGGAGATAAAGCTGTTATTACAAATCCCCATTCTGCTACTTTTATGTTTACACTTTTAGCAAGAAATTTATAGATAACAATTGGTAATAATAAATTAGCAAAGAGTAGAGGTAAAAATATGAGGTTTATATTTAAAAAAGAAGGGAGGATTATACTATAAAAGAAAAAAGGTGGATAAATAAATGGAAGACTTTCATTACCTATGATTATATCTAGTATATATAATAAGAAATTTCTGTATTTATTCGGGTTAGTCGGAGAATTGATATAAGGTAACCAGTTTTCATATAAAAACTGTTTCGCAAATCCTTGATACCAATATTTATAATCGGAATAGGGTTCTACTGTATTCATTAAGAAGATGAACCAAGGGTTATTACTCGAATATTGTGATATCCAATTAACCAGTTGAAAAACGATGATCAAACCAATTTGAATAGTTAACGAGATTAAAAATATTAAAATTAATTTTCTATTTCGCGTTAGTGAAACGATTAATCCATCTTTCTTGACTTTTAACTCATTTTGAATCTTCAAAATAACAACTATTCATCTTTATTATTCAAAATCACAATACATAATTTGGTAAATTAACCATTCCTAATATTACTTTAATTATTTCTCACTTTTGTTAAAAGATCTCGATATTTCCGGATATAATTTTATCAACCTTCCATTTTTAACGAGCTTTAAATATTAGGACAAAATTTGAAACCATAAGACAATGATAGGTGAAGTTTGTTAATTGATAAATTTATATAGTTAAAGCAAGATTAGTAATTTAAATCTATGATTTTATATTCAGGATTGGTATAAACTGATGAATAAAAAAAACAAACTATTATGCATTTTTTTTCTTAGCAGTCTTTTATTTATATCTACAATAAATGTTGGTAGAGCTGCTCCTCCAAGTTGGGTTGGAGTAAATGCTGGAGAAAGTTATACATGGAGTATAAATGTTAATGTCAATACAGCGCTCGCTATAGTAGAAGATTTAAATTCTACGGGGACACTACCAAACGTATTTGGAACTGTAGATCCAGCAGATTTATTTGGAACACAACAAGAAGTACAAATTAAAGCAGAAATATTATCTATCACTGATTTATTGGTACAGAATGATGTAGAATATGTTAACGTTTCTTGTTCTGTATCACTTGTATTACCTGGTACAACATCTGTGGAGGATATTGCTGTGTTTGGCAATGTTATATTTAAATATGTGCCAAATAATTATACAGGAGCGCTTTTTAATCTCGGTGGAGATGATGCTGGTTCATCATTCGGTGGTCTATTCATTCCAACAGACATAAATTGGGCTGAAGTGGTTGCGGAAGTAAACGCTATTAGTAGTTATATCCCGTTTTTTCCTTCTGGATTAACACTTACCGCTCAAGCAACCGGAGTCCGTGGTACTCTTACATCTCTAACAGTAGATATACCAACCATAGGAAACGTTACCTTAGCAGCAATACAAGTTACCGTTCTATACAATGATAATGGGGTTCTCAGTAGTGCTGATGTTAGATATGGAGATGATGTCCTCTTATCAATCACTTTGACAACAGGAGAAGATCAAGAAATTCCTTCCTATGAAGTATTTATTGTACTCCTAACAACTTCAGCTGCCTCGATTGGAATTATTTACTATATTAAGAAAAAGAAAAGACTTGGTTAAGAAAAGTAATTTTTAATTTTTTTTATTTTTTTTTATTTTATTTCTTTTAAAATTTAAATACTTCCTCAATTTAACTAACAATAATATGGAATATATTGAATCTTTCCTCTTCTTAATATTATTGTTAGTTTACATTTCAACTCTAAAAGCTAATACTTTCATAATAATTTTCAGTACAGCAATTTATTTATTTCTTATTCTCCAATTATTCTCTTTAAATCCAATTGAAATATTTTCGAGTTTTCTTTCAAGTTTGCTTAGAAATCCTTTTGGATTATTCTTATTAATTATTCCGTTAATAATTGATTTATTGCATAAAGGTTTAAGAAGGTTAATAGCATTTAAAAAAAATTTGTAGAAAATTTATTCAAACTTATTGATCTTCAATATCCCTACTTTAAAAATAAGAACTGCTAATCCTAATGAAATCCCTGTGTTAATATATAAGAGAATTACTAGTGTTGTGGAAATTTGAAAAAACTCATTTATAATGGGTATAAAAATATACAAGGTTATCATTAGTGAAATAAGTTGTAATCCGAGTACAAAATAATTAACAAATACTACACTTTTACTTCTCTCAACAAATCTTGGTCTAATTAACTGAAACCCAATTGATTGAAATAGTATTATCAAACTGTTTAAAATAAATATCATAAAGAATATTAGAGATAACAAAAAATCCAACTGAAAAATGATAGTGAAAAAAATTGTAAAGAAAAAGCTAAAAATTACCAATTGGTATAACAAATTGAAAAATAAAGGGTAAATAAAACCTTTTATACCCATTGGAGATTTTCTGTAAATTTCTAAGATTTCCTTTGATTCAATATAAGTTGATATTCCTATTAATATTCCAAAAATTAAACCTCCCATCCATGAAATAATACTTACAAGTATTTCTTTTGTGAATGTAGTTTGAATTACTATTGGAATACCTAATAAATTTATATCAAATAGTGAATTTTGACCTCTCACTGAAAGTTGTAATAAGATACCAAAAAAGGAAATAATTCCAAGTAAGTAAACAACTTTTACTATATTTTCTCGTTTACGGAAAAAATATTTAAATTGAATGACCGTTAAACCCCTATATTTTTGAGGTGTTATTATGCCAAAAAAGTGGGAAACTTCTATTCTACTTCTTACGAATATCCTTTTTTTTTGGACGTTCTCATCCAGATCAATTAGAAAATCTCCTTTTTTATAAATAATAAATAATAGCAGAAAAGGAATAGAAAAAGCTAAACCTAAAGATAAGTACAACATCAATGAATATATTTCTAAGGAGGCAGTATTAATCGAGCTCAATAACAAGTTTGAATACCAAAAAGAGGGATAGAATAGGAAATATCCTCTTAATTCCTGATGAGTTTGAAATAAATCGATTATTGATCTAAGAAAAAAGAATGCTAATAGAACTATTATGGAGATAATTAGTAGAGATATGCCTCTTATCCTATTTAATCTCTCTGAAGTATTTATTTTAAATTCTACCCATCTTGCTAGTGTTTTACCAATTAGAGAACCCATTACAAACAACGTGAAGAGAACAATGTAACTAAAGATGTGGTGGAATATTGTCAGACTTTGATTAAATTGTAATAGAACAGCTGAAATAAATGGTCCAATTCCTAAAACAAATAAAAAATAGAACGGTAATTGACCGAGAAATTCTCCAATGAAAATTTCACCTGAATTAGCTGGAGACGCTAGTACAATTTCATCTTTGTGAATTTGATCTCTTCTAAAAAGTAAGAAGAGTGGATAAAAAAGGTACATCAAAAATAGTGAAGCACACATATTTTCTATAAAGTTAATTAACGCGTTCTCAAGATTTCCAGTGAAACTCTTAATGATTTCAGGAATAACTGAATTTAATAAGAGTGGTCCAAGATATGCAGCCCAAAATAAAAATACTCCATAAATTACTAAGAAAAACAGCTTTCTTTTTCTTCTGAAATGACTTGTCTTTAACCAAATTTCTTTCCTTGCTATTATTTTCCAAAGACTCAATTATATCTTTCTCGTGTATCTAATAGTACATAAAATCTACTAAATAATAATAATGAATTCATATTTTCAAATTAAATTTATTGGTGGGTTTGTAAAAATCACCCACAATTTAAATTCAGCGTATAAGCAATAATAGACAAAGATTCATTTACGTTTTTTACACACAAACTAAAATTTGAATACATTTAAATTGGTATTTTTTCATATTTTACAAAAGAGATTTATATTTTTGATTAAAAATCTCACTTTTTGTTAACAAAAAACGAAATAAAAACTTGATGAAAATGAAAAATTTACGAAAAATAAAATGTATGACGCTTATTATAGCTATTATCATTCCGATGATGATAGGTTTTAGCTCATTCATTACAAATGCGAAAGCTGATACATATATCGATGTTGAAAACTATGGTGATAATCAATGGCATTGGGGAGTTGATGAAGGAGATACAATTATGTTTGAAGTAGAATATATTCTTTCTGATCCTGACACGGGGAATTTACTACACCAATTTAAAGACATTATGATATACAATGTCTCATCAATTGAAAATGTCACTAAAAATGTTTCTGGAGAGAATCTTGTATACTCACATGTAAACACTACAAGATTGTATTATAATACTACTCTCGATGCATTAATTCCCCTTGAAAACTCTAAGCTCTTAGCTGAATTCTCTCTAAACAATACACATCCATTAACTAACTATGATTATATGACGGACCAAAATTTAATACCGTTGCTACTCCCTCTAAACAGTTCTAATGTTATAGAGTGGGACAATATAACCAATATTCTTAACGATACAATGTATACACATTATGCAGATGCAAACTTCACTGGTTTTGATGATTTTGGTTTTAATAGAACTGAAGATAGTTTCTGGTTTAGGAACTACACAGATGGCTCCTTCCTAGAAGCGAGTTATTATAATTCACATCCAACTGTGGCCAATGGAACCATTAAAGAAGCTAAAGGGAGTGTTATTGCTCCATTCGGATTTGATAGTAAACCAATGATGCTCAATTTTACTGGTGTCCAGGTTTTTGATTATAATGTCACTGATGAAGTAGTATGGGGTGTGGATGTTGGAGATACTTTTATTTATGACCTTGCTAGTAAGGGACAAAATGATTATAATGATACATATTATTATAATGATACAAATCATGATAATGGTCCTAAAGACAATTTTGCTACTGAGATAAAAGTCATTATTTCTAAATTTAATGAAACGACTTTTTGGCTTAAAGGAAATAGTTTTGATGGTGGGGAAAATGATACAACTCCAATAACTTTTCAAGGTGTGTATGCTAATGTCTACTTTTGGAATTTTACATTAAATGACTTTGTTCTAGAAGAGGAAAATTATCTAGTCGGTGCTGCTAATAATTTTTATCCCATAATAATGGGAGAGAGAAATATTTTTGTCATACCCATAAGTGCAACTCAGGCAGATTTTGAGTATATTTTTAATCCCGATATTCTCCAAAATAGGCAAATGCCTTTTGATGACATGAATATCGTCTGGGGTAGCATTATACATTTTGAATTGTGGAACTCTACCGGTCCTGATGTAGTAGATATAAGAATTAACGGGACAAACGGAGTTTTTATGAACTACTTGATGAAGTCTGATTGGGATTTTACATACTATGAGTTAAAGAATATGACTTATATTGATTGGAACGTAGATATCGGAGATCGATTTTACTTCAAACAATTCAGTGGTGACCATGATGTTGAGGTTAGAGTAACAGTTCTCGGTTTTGGATCCTATTTTGATAACCTTAGTTTCTTTTTTGATGAATTTCTAGGATTACCTTTGCCTGCTGGTCAACCTGAGTTACAATTCTTTTCAGTAGTGATGGGTTTTATAGAACATTGGGACCGAGGTATGGAAAGGTGGGTTTCGGAACCAGATCCATATGGACCTGGAGGTCCCGGACCTGGAGGACCTCCTCCGCCACCAAAGTTACGTCCTATCGCAGCAGCGAACAAATATTGGGCAATTGCGCCGCCTATGCTTGGTGAAGGACCACCTTTGTTATTACCCAATGGTACAACTGGATATGATCCAGAATTTCAGAATCTATTCGATATAATGGGATTTATGTTTGATGATGTTCAATATGGGCTTAATTGGGTTTCCCTTAGCAATACAACTGCTGGTACATATATGCAATATAATTTTAGTACTTTAACAGGAATGACAACCCTTATGCATGGTTGGTCGTACAACTACAATGATTACTTTGGACATAATGAATGGAATTATTTCTCTATCTATAACGAAACTGTTGTTGCTCTAGTTCCAACATTAAATACAATAACTTTACATAGTTTATGGGTTTCAGATGTTTCGATTACAGCTGAGATTAGTGTATTCGCTCCTGGTGCAGACTTTATTTATGCTTTAAATTCTATAAATCCTGTTAATGAACCTATACCTATGGGAGATGAAATTTTTTATCTTGATATAAAGATCACTAATCATTCTCTGCTAACTGAGAATATTACACTTGAAATCACAATACCTTCATATATCGACTTGATTACAGAATATTTATACTTCTATGGTTGGTATATGGGTGGTGGTATGATGACGGCTCCCCAATGGTATGGTACACCTCAAGAGTTTTATGATTCAATAGTATATGATTACCCTGCTAATTCATTAGTATTAGAGATTCCAAATACAGGACCTCTCATGATGTTACTCGCTGTTGGCTATGGAACGGAACCACCAGTTACGGAACCCGAAGACTTTATATTAACATCCAATGCAGGAAATCCCGATGATGATGGTAGTTTTATGCTCTCTTGGACAGAATCTACTGGAGCTGATAGTTATTCAGTTTACGTTTCAAACGTATGTATCACCGATATAACTCAATTATTAATTCCTATTGCTTCGGATATTACTGATTTAAATTATTCGATAACAGATCTACCTAATAGCACTTATTATTTTGTAATAGTGGCTCACAATATTGCGGGAGATGCTTTATCGAATTGTCTTGAGGTTATTGTAGGAACTGGTGAAGAAATCCCTGGTTACAATATTCTAATAGTATTGGTAGCTTTTGTATCTGTATCTGCTATAATTATTAAAAAGCGACGCAAGCAATAAATTGAATATTTAAAATCCTTTTTTTTTTTAATTCTTCTCTTTTTTTATTAAAATAATTGGTTCTAGTTTATATTTGGTAAAGAAATTTCTCCTTAGGGAAGTTTTTAATATTCGATTGTATTAAAGAAACCATAGAAAATGGAAAATACAATAGGTTTCGATGAGGATAGAATATGGAATCTCAAGATTCTACTGCATTATTCTTTAAAAATGAGGAAGTCGCTGAAGATGTTTTAGAGATGGAAGAATTAATGGATGGACTCAATATTGCCTTTGAGAAGGATCTTTTAGATTTAGCACAACTAGTGGAAAATCCTCGTGATCTTACTGGAATTTTGAGAATCGTATTTTCTTGTGAATTAATTTCTGATGCAGCTGCCCATATCGCGGAAATCATAATAAAGGGATTCGATCCTCATCCTATTCTAAAACAAGCTATTAATGAAACATCTGAAATTGTTGTTAGAGAAGTTATCTCCAAAGAATCTTATTTTAAGGATAAATCGTATATAGAATTACAAGATAAACGATATAGAAGAGGTTTTCATATAATTGCGTTAAAAAGAAGTGATAAATGGATTTATAGTTTTAAATCTAATTTTATTTTCAAAGAAGCTGACTTATTAATCGGTTTAGGTCCAAAAGAAACAGTGGATCAATGGCGTCAGTGCGTAAATCCTGAGATTGGAAGAAATTAACTAATTTCATCCTCCTATAGAATAATACTTAATTTATGGATTAAATTGGAATCAAATTATGGATTTAATAGAAGTAAAATACATCTCAAAAAGAAAAGGAAAGGGTGTTTTCGCAACAAGAGATATTGAGAAAGATTCTCTTGTAGATATTGCTCACGTTGTCCCAATTCTTAATAAAGAATATAAAAAAATCAAGCGAACCGTACTTTATAATTATATTTATATCTGGGAAGACCCTAAATATATTCCCGAATATAAATATGCTATTACTCTTAGCATTAGCCAATTCATCAACCACTCCTATCGCCCAAATATAGTATATAGTCATGATTATGACAGCTGCACTATCAAATACTATGCATTGGAAGATATTACAAAAGGTAAGGAACTTACAACTAATTATAATGGTAATGTGCAATGCAAAGATTCTGTCTGGTTTGGAGTAGAATGATATTTATCTATTTCTTAGAGATTTTAAAACTTTTATATTCATTAAATCCTCTTTCATTTCTTTTCCTTTAGGTGTTTCGATTATTCCTGGTAAATCCTGAAATCTTTCGTCATTTATTAATAAGCCGAAGGGTTCTTTTCCAATTTTGCCTTGCCCTATATGTGTATGTCTATCAACTCTTGAACCCAATTCCTTATCTGTATCATTAAGATGAAATGCAAATAAGTAATTTAACCCTATAACATCGTCAAACTCGTTCCACATTTCTTCATATTTCTTTTTAGTCGTAAAGTCATATCCGGCTGCAAAAGCATGAGCGGTATCAAAACAAATGCCAATTTTTTTTTTATCTTTAATCTTGCTTATTATTGTTTTAAAGTGATGGAATTTATTACCAAGCCCTTTTCCTTGTCCCGCAGTAATTTCTAAGAGGATTATTGTTTTTGCTTGCTGAGTTTTTTCCATTAATGTATTTAGCTGGCTTGCAATTTGAGTAAAGGCTTCTTCCTTGGAAACTTCATCTTTTTCCTTGAGAGGGATCACACCTGGATGAATATTTTCATACTCAATCCCTAACTGAGCCGTTTTAGTAAGTTCATCAAGCATGGCTGCGTAAGATTTTTCTAATTTTTCCCTATCTAAACTCGCCAAGTTTATCAAATAGGAGTCATGGCTTATTACCGGCCATATTTTATCTTTTAATTCTTCTTTTTTATTTAAGAACTCATCAATTTCCTTCTGTTTCAATGGTCCTGAAGACCAACCACGTACATTTCTCACAAAAACTTGAAGTGCTTCACATTCTAACTCTCTAGCTCTCTCAAAAGCCATATATTTACCTCCCGTAACACTCATGTGAGCCCCAATTCTCATTTTAAATTACTCTGGATGCAATTTTTATTTTAATATTTGGTATGAAATTGAAAATAAAAAGCATATTATCAATAGGGAATTTATAAAACTCTTTTTAGAGTTCGATCATTATCAATTTATATGGGTGTAAAAGGTAAATGGGAGATGTCATTTCGCTTACTTGGGAATGTTATTTTTCTTATAGGAATAATTATTACGATAATTTTTGATTTTTATATATTACAGAACTCGGTAGTGTATTTCTTATTAGTTCTATCGGTTGGCTTACATTTTTCTTTGATTCTAGGATTTAAATTTGAATTGAAATTTCTAGTTGATAACAAGTTAACAATTCTAACAATTTTAACTATTATTATAACCATCATTCTTTTACTTGGTTTAATTTTAAGTCAGGAGTTGTCAAAATCTCTATTTTTTTTGTTCCTCACACTCTCAAATATTCTAGGAATGATATGTTGGGATTTTTCGGTATCAATATTTAAAAAGAAGAAAAGAATCTTTCTTGTTGGGAGTTTAATGTATATATTTACTTTTTTTATCTTCAGATTTTCTGTTTGGATGAAAAATTACTATTATACTGCTTTATTATTACCATTAATTATTGTTATTATCGGAATAGGAACGATTATTTTAGCTGAAATAAAGTTGATTAAGAAGAAATTAATAAAATTTATTCCTTAATACTCTTGAAAAAAGTTTAGACAATTAGGGAATTCAATAACTTTTCAAGCATTACGCCTAAATTTTCTATTTCCTCCTGTTTAATTCCCTCACAACATCCATTTACCATTGTCTCTAATGGAGGAGTCGAACTTTTTAAATTTTTGCCTTCTTCCGTAAGTTTCACTAGAACACTCCTTCGATCCTTTGGATTAGCTTCTCGAAAGACTAACTCCTTTCTTTCCATAGTATCGATAACGCCTGTAATTGTAGCTCTTGAGCAGTTACAACCCTCGGCTAAATCTTTAAATTGTCTACCATCTTTTTCCCATAGTTTCCTAAAAATATAATGCTGGGTGGGAGTAAGTGCTAATTTTTGAATATTATTTCGTTGTAATTTCTCATACTTCTTATGGAGTTTATTGATTAATTCAAAAACTTTAACTATATCTTTGGCTTCACAGATACAACCACACGATTCAATAGATTCTTCATTCATTTTTTTCGTATGATTAGGCAATTAATTATTAGGATACATTATAATTATAATGGAATTTTATCCTTATTAATCTTATAGCTTACTTCAAGAACATCAAAAACATAATAAAGTTAATTATTCTTCAAGTCTCTTCCAAAAATTCTTGAAATCTTCTTTAGGAAAAGTTATTGTTAAATCTAACGGATTAGATTGCTCATCTCTAAAAAATGAAGGAAATTCATTCATTTGCTGAGTAATTCCAGCCTTTTCATTAAATTCTATTTCTGTTTTTAAAATTTCCTTGCCAATATTGAGAACATCTTCAATATTTAGATTAACATTATACATTGCATTTAA
>SDBS01003708.1_pt1 | contig 15022 bp, 8 predicted proteins | sample 2277091 | NCBI WGS metagenome assembly SDBS01 (sample SAMN10404972, study PRJNA504765) | marine sediment metagenome | isolation source: marine sediment core GS10_PC15, 163 cmbsf | place: Arctic Ocean: Southern Knipovich Ridge | collected 2010 | reverse complement strand
GTTTATCTACCTTAAATAGGTCAAACTTTAAAAAACCGCAAAGAATATGCCAATAATAAGAAATTAAGGCAAAATTTACTCATAATCTTTGTTAACGTCTTGTATCATAATTAGTTACGCTCTTAAATACTTTTCACGCGGTGATGGCAATGGAACGTTGCATCTTAACAGCGCGTTGCATTATATCAACACTCACTGCGCCCATACAACCTATTTTCACACAATAAAGAGGGTGAGGCGCTATATTATGAGTGTATTTGTTGAGTGTTTACAAAACACAACGCGAGGCGAATAAAATAAACAATTTCGCTAACAACGGCATTGCACGTTTCAAAAAAAACTCCCATAAAACAAAGCCACGACTATAAAGGTGGTAATTGATTCTTCAGTCACACGGCGGCTTACTGTTGGGCGTTTTTTTGTGTTTGGTATTAATCATATCCTTGTAATTCAGCGCCGCTACTTTCTTTCCGGCGATATTTGGCAGAACAAACACGGTTCGTCCAGCTACAAAGCCAACGGTTAAAGAGCACCTTCTTACCACTTCTCTGCTGGTCGAGTTGAAAAATTGTGCTCCTACGCCAGGAGACAATCTCATCCGCAATCTTCTGAACTTGCTGTTCAGGGAGTTCTATCCGGACCAACTCGAGCGGATCCGTGCCAATATCATAGACGCAGACTTTCTTATCCGCAGGATTATATACGAACTTACGCTCACCCTGAACAAATCCCGCAGGTCCTTCCTGCATCCAGCCGGAAAAATAGACCTTACGACCTTCCGGTATAGGGCCGAGCACGTTAATACCGTCAAAGCCGACTGTTTCTGTTTCAAAACCTAACAACCCCAGCAACGTCGGTGTCAAATCGACCGAACTGACCGGCTCTGAAACCTTAACACCCGGCTCTACCAGAAAGGGAGCTCGCAAACAAAATGGTATGCGCAGGACCTCATCGAAAGCTATCAGTGCGTGCCCTGATTGGCCGTGCTCTCCGAATGCTTCACCATGGTCTCCTATAACACAAAAAATTGTTTTGTCCGTAAGATTCAGCCGGGCAAGTTCTACATCGAGAGCAGCTAAGAATTTGTCGGTGTAAAGTATCGACTGTCGATAACGCTCGATCGGCTCCTTAGCCGGCGCGTCAAACCACCCGGGAACCTCATAAGGATCGTGAGTAACGGAGCAGAGGATAGTAAGGAAGAATGGTCGCTCATCCGCTTTTATCCACTCGGTGATAGGCTTTAACATCGAGAACTCATCGCACGCTAAGTAGCCGAGGAAGCTGTTAGGGTCATTGAGGTCATCTCTGGCCCAGAATTTCTCAAAGCCGAGGTTATAAACCAGCCCAGGCCGTGATTCGAAGTTGCCCATAGCTGATTGAAAAAACGCCGTTCGGTAATCAAGTTTGTCTTTAATGATCGTGGCCATGCCGGCATAAGGCTTGGCGACGGGGACTGTCTCGACGATATCGTGTGAGGCGGAAGAAAACCAGCCGGTCAAAAGCGCAAACAGCGCCTTTGTTGTATGGGCTTGGGATGAACGAGCGTTTTTAAATTCAACACCCTGCTCAGCTAAAGTTGCAAGATACAGCGTTAAATTATTTTGTCTGTCTGCAAGCGAAGTATACTGATACTGAAGACCTTCGAGAACAACCACGATTATATTGCGATTTAGCTGCTGCGGCTTTCGTGTTATCTTTAGCTGGTCGAGTGTAGTCATTTTCCGCTCGGGTTTTACCGGCAAGCGATAATCGGAGACAACAACGCTCATTATAGCTCGCAAGTGACAGTTGTAATGTAGTCCCAAGGAAACTACTTGTGGAGAGCCGCCTTTAGACACTGCACCGTGAGCCAGAACGCCGATAACAATAATAACGAAGGAAATAATGACTCTGTTGAAAAATCGCTTGCGGTTGTAAGCCGGGGGTAATGGATTTGCCAGAACGACAAAAAAGAAAGTAAGAGCAACTGCGCTGGGGCCAAGCAAAATAACTGCTGTTTTCGGCATTTTTATAAGGTTAACACCAATAATACACAAGGTGTGCAATGGTGCTCGGAATAAAGGCAAAAGAACTCTGGGTAAGATTTGTGTACCCGTTCTGATTAGCCAGCCGGCGTTCATAATTGACCAGGCGCACACAACAGCAGCAACGATAGTAGCCGCACGCAAGACCCATCTCTTGGGCCATCGAAAACAAACCAGTGCTAAGACTACTTCAACCATAAACAGGAAGGAAATATCAGCAAGAATCCAGCCAAAATATTCATTAAGCAAGTCATAGCGCCACGAATGAAAGAGTTTCACCACCAGTGTATAAAACAACGCGCCGAGCATGATGACGCTGTAGGCACGAAGAGCTAATAAACTATAGAGGCGGCGAATATACGAAAAGCGTACAGCTTCGCAACCGGATTGTGAATGCTCAGAACTCATAAAACGCCAAAATACTAAAAGTGGTGGCAAATAGCAAGCTGTCGCCTCCTCCAAAAAGTTATTGTAATATTCACATTGATCATCCTGGGAGTCGGCCCAAAAATTCCATGGTATCCTTGAATAAAAAACATATAGTTGCGTATTGATTTATCGTTAATAATAATAATTACTAATAGATTAAAGGTAGTATTATTAATCATATAGTCGGTTAGATTGTTAGGTTTACTTAAAAGATAACTACTAAAGCTTTATGGGACCGTTGGTTAGAAAGAAAAAACGCACAAATATCGCTGTGGATAACCTGTTTGATCTTGCTTTGTATTAGAGGTAAAACTAACAACAATAACGAATGGGCAATGTTAGAGTATTGGTTTGTGTTAGTTCTAACAAATCTACTAACAGCTTAACCGATATTACAAGCACTCTTATTTTAGAAAATTTCACGACGTTTTCTTCGAAATTCCTTTGACATGCCATGATTTAATAGTTAACTAAGAAACAATATACATATGAACAACCTTCTTATAAAATAGAAAAGGAGATACAAAGATGTCTCTTGAATTTGAATTATGTTTAAGAAAGCCGATAGCCCTATTGGCCCATGAGGCCCTACTTAACACTTATTATACAGCCTCATGCCTGAGAAAGAAAGCTGGTGAATTGCTACGACCTTTCGGAGTAACTGACGTTCAGTTCAACCTTATGATGCTCCTGAAGTACCAAGGCGGCTCCGTGGAAGGCCTGAACCAGGCCCAGCTAAGCAATATGATGCTGGTCAATCGCGCGAACATAACCTCAATAATAGACCGGATGGAAAAGGCGAATATCGTTGTCCGCACACCTGCACCATCCGACAGGCGGTCCAATATTGTCAAGCTTACCAGCCGGGGCAAGAAACTCATTGACCAAATCGAGCCGTTTTACACGGAGGAGGTTAAACAAATAATGGCTGTTCTGAAGCAGCCTGAGCAAAAATCTCTTATAGCAATGCTCGAAAAAATCCGCGGCAACCTTTCTGTGAAAAGCAGACCTAAAGCACAAGAGGTTAGTCTCATTGGGATATAAGGAGTAAATTATGGTCAAGCAATTTAAAAAAAAGGACAACGCATCGCCGAAGAACCTGTTTGTGGGTTTCGATGTTGGCAGCAGCTTTGTGCATTATGTAGTTCTAACTGAAGAGAAAGAAACTATATACTCTCCAAAACCGATAATGCACTTTGCCGATCCGGTCGGAGCGATAAGACAAGCCTGGCAGGACATAAATGAGAAATTCGCAATTGAAAGAATAAGAAATACGGCGTTTACAGGGAGCGGGGCGGAGTCATTCCCGAAAGTTGTCGAGGGTGTAACCTATACGTTCGACAGTGTGGCGATTCCGAAGGGGGCCGAAACAATACAGCCGCAGGCGCAATACATCTTTCATATAGGGGCAAAGGACTCATACTATTTTAATTTAAAACAGATAAACGGAAAAAAGATTATCCAGGAGTGGAAAACAGGAACCAAATGCGGGGGCGGCTCCGGAACATTGATAGAGAAGCAGTGTAGAAGGCTGTTCGAAGGCCAAGTCCCGGAGCTTGAACTTGAGGACATCGCTCCGAGGCTTGATGAAAAACAAAAGGAAAACGTTAGAATCAAGAACAGAAAGAAATTACAGGCGAGGCTGGAAGAGATGTTTTACATAGCCCAGGAAGAGGCGGAGAAATCAAAACAGCCGAGCGAGTTTTTGGCAAGATGCGGCGTCGTTATCCAGTCTGATTTGATTCACAAACAAAATGAAGGCGCGAAAAGAGAAGACAATTTGGCGGGCCTTTTCAGAACGGTCGCCAGAAATTATAAAATCGATGTTCTCGGGGCAAGAGAATTCGGGGCACCAGAAGATTCATCTGGTGCTATTGCAACCGGGGGCGTTCTAACTAACGATCTTATTAGAAAAAACCTCGAAGAGTTCCTCGGTATTTCTATAACAAGACCGCAGCATTATCACAACATAGCAGCCATAGGCGCAGCGGTTAAAGGAATAGAGCAAAACAACAGCGTTGTTTTTAGTATCGAGCAGCTCGAAAAAATTGCAGCCTACAGCAGGGAAAAAAGACAATTCACCCCCGCCCTTCTCGGAAGTCTCGAAAACGTGAACGAAAACAGCGTCACCTTAAAGGGAGAAATACTGCAGGCAACCGAGGTCGTCCTGGGGATAGACGGGGGCAGTACAACCACAAAAGGGGCTTTGGTTGAGTTAAAAACAGGTAAACTCCTCGACAAGCTTTACATCAAAACACACGGCAATCCCGAGGAATCATTAAAGCGCGTTCTCAAGTGCCTAGGCAGACACCGAGACAAAGTGGTTGTCAAGGGAGTCGGAGCTACCGGCTCTGCGAGAAAACTTTACGAGAAGATTCTGGTCAGCAAAAAGAAATCAGAGCAATTGGCGAAAAAAGGAATAGAGCTTACAGACAGAGTAACTGATGAGATTACCTGTCACGCCCTCGGCGTTAAGTATTGCAATCCTGAGATTGATACCATTTTTGAAGTGGGTGGACAGGATATGAAGTTTACCAGTTTCGCCGGGGATGGAACGGTCAAAGAGGCAAAAATGAATTATAGCTGCCAGGCCGGTTCCGGCCAGACTCTTGAGAATATGGCTGACGTCATAAATCTGAATGTGGAAAATTCCTTACAGCAGGCTGCACTAAAGGCAGAGAGGGTGCCGGTAATAGATTCGACCTGTGGCGTTTTTATGGAGATGGATGAGAACAGGCTTATCGCCGAAGGTTTCAGCAAAGAAGAAATAGCCGCTGCGATAGTCAGAGGAACCGCCGCCAGCTATTACTTTAAGTTTGTCGGAGGCTCTCAGCACGCCGGGGACAAATGTTCCGCTCAGGGTGGTCCTCCTTTAGGTAAAGCTTTCCTCGCCGCGCTTGCCCAGGTATCGGAAAAGCAAATAGAGGCCTATCCTCACAGAGAAATGTTCGGTGCATGGGGTCAGGCCCTGGACATCATCGAGAACATAAAACAATTGGAGGCAAAAGGAAAGAGTTACGAGTCCGCGTTCAGAGGATGGGATTTAGTCGATATGCCCTTTGAAAAGCGCAAAGTATCCTGCAAAGAAATGTTTAAGGAAAAATCCTGTGGTGTTAGGGATTGTCAGCTTGAAGTATTTTCTATTGAGGAAGATGAGATAATTACAGGAGGCTTTTGCCCGAGGGGAAATTCCGAGTCAGCCAAAAAGCCAAAAACAAACTACGTGGAAAAGTACCACAAGATATACGAGAAACACTTCAAAAAACAGGGATGCCTGCTCCGGGAGCTGTCTTCTTCGCAAATAGATAAGCAGAAGACCGTAACGGTGGGCATTAAAAGAAGCACTGCAACGCTTGGAGAAAAAGGAATCTGGAGTGCCGCTTTGTTCAGAAAGCTCGGGTTCTATCCTGTCGTATCACCGAAAACAGATAAAGAGATTGCAAAGATAGGAATTGACAACTCAAGAACAGAGTTTTGTATAGCCAGAAAATTAGCAACGGGGCACGCATCAGTATTAAATAAAAATCCGGATATAGAATACCTGTTTAATCCGAGCTTTATCGAACTGAGAACTGGTGCTCCTCCGGACCTGAAGTACTGCATTTACACAGAGACGGAAGGATACATCTTAAATGATGTCCTTTCGCTCGACAAAAATAAACAGATAAATCCTATTCTGCACTTTGGAGAGATGGATATTCTCGTTCAAGCGCTTAGACAGGAATTTGATAGATTAGGTTTTAACATCACCGATAAACGGATAAGAGGCGCGATTAGATATGCGGACCAGGCCGAAAACGAATTCAAAGCCGAACTATACGAAGAAGGAGATAAGTTCTTAAAGAGAATCGAAGAGAACGATGAAAAGGCTTATGTTGGTATCGGCAGAGATTACGTATTGCTTGATCCGGAAGCAAGCTCGAACTCAGGGGCTATGTTCTCGCAGATTAGAGGATTAAATTATATACCGCAACTCTTTTTGGAGCAAAAATTCGAAGATATTTCCCTTGATGGAATAGTGGAGAACGAATTCTGGGTCCAGAGTGTCAAGATATTGAAGGCCAATCTTTTCGTAGCGGACCATCCAAATTTATTTGGTATAAGGATGATGAATTTTGCCTGTGGCCCGGACAGCTTAAAGATTTATCAGGAAGAAAAATTTCAGCAGGCAGCAAATAAGCCGCTCCTTGTCTTGCTGACGGATGCTCAAACCAATAATGCACCCTTTGTAACAAGGACGGAAGCTCACGAAAGGGTTGTAAATCAAAGCAAGCCGAAAAAAGTGGATATCGAGCGATTAAAAAGGCGCCCTCGCGACGATTCCGAAAAAAGGACCTGGCTTCTTCCTTATATGGGAGATGCCAGTTTTGTCGGAGCCGCCGGCCTTAGACATTTCGGAGTAAACAGCAGCGTATTACCGACAGACACGCCCAGAGGCTACCAAGTAGCCAGGAAGCACATCTATACGGAAGTCTGCCATCCACTTAAAGGTGTTGTCGGTGATGCAATTGGTTTTCTGCAGGAGGAAATTGAACGAAAAGGCAAAGAATATGTCGAAAATAACTATCTTGTCATGCTTCCGACAACAAGCGGCCCCTGCAGATTTGGAAAATATACGGAGCTGGTCAGGGAATTTCTGGACCGGGAAGGTCTAGAGAAGGTCCCGGTGGCAGGCCCTTCTTCGGAAACCGATTATCAGGACATACCTTTTCCGGGGAAGCTTAGCTCGTCGGAAAAAAGCAAAATGCAGCAAATCTTGTTTAAGGGGATAAAGGCATCAGATTTGCTGGAGGATATAACTTTGAGATTTCGTCCATACGCTGAAGATAAGAGGCAGTTGGAAGAAATCAGAAAAGAAAGGTTAGGCGAGCTGGAAGAGGTTGTCGAAAATGGCGCCGAAACAGCGGATATCGTGGAGTGGGGCGAAAAAACAGTGTCCCTGTTCAAAGCAATTAATCTGCGAAACCACGAAAGATTTCCTCTTGTTCTTTACATAGGGGAGATCTACGTGAGGCAGCACGACCCGTGTACTAATTTTGTAGTCCACCGGTTGGAAGAAAAAGGTCTGGAGGTTGTAAGGGACCCCGTAATCGATTGGCTGGATTATGTGAATAAAATGAATATAAGAAATTCCAGAAGAGACCTGGGGTTGGCGCTTAGGAGTTTCAATTTAAGCAGGATGTTAAAAGTGGGCGGAAAGTTTACCCGGTCTTTTCTTAAAGGAAGGTATATGTCTTCTACTGAGGATAAAATAGCCGGGCCGTTCCACGAAGTTCTTCGAGGCAGACATGTCCTTCCGAAGCCGATTGATATGATAGAGACTTTGGAACGCAATCACGAATGTCACGGCAATATCGAAGGAGAATCTCCGTTAAGCACGGGTATCGCTTATCATTTTATGAACGATTTGATTAGGCCGAAAGGCGATGCCTATATCTCGGGAATATTTCACGTAGGTCCCTTTACCTGCATGCAGGAAGGAGTTGCAACAGCGAAGATAGAGGCGATGGCAAAAGAGTTAAGAAAAAGAAATCCTGATTTGGTTTTTCCGATTATTCACGCCTTTTTCGGCGATTCATCGAACGCGAATCTTGACTCGGAAATTGCAGTTTTCACGGAGCAGTGCTACCAGAAACGAGAAATGCTCAAAGAAAAATATAGCCTCAAGGCCCCACAGCCGGGAACATCCGACAGAATAGATATTCAGTCCGTTTCTGGTTCTAAGCGCCCCGCCGAATCTCTCTCCCGAATCAAGGACTGACTCCTCTTTTCTTTATCATTTATTAAGAAAAAGGGGGCGAAAAAACAGAAAATATATGCAACTTAGTTGCAATTTTGACGTAGTAAGTATAAAATACTCTTTTAAGTTAGAAGTTGATTTTGAGGTACGAGATGAGACAAAGATTTGCGATTATTTTGCATGAGCTGGAGAGCCATGCACCGTTTACTTTATTCGGAGCATTTACGGGCATCGTCTGCATGCTTCTTTTCAAGAACCTTGAACACGAGACGAGCCGCAGGGTATTCTACGTGTTACATCCGGGGCATGTTTTCTTGAGTGCAATCGTAATCTCCTCGATGTTTCAGTTTCACACCAAAAGAAGCAAATTAATTGCTGTCCTGTTAATCGGATTCTTCGGTTCATTAGGGATTGGGACCCTGAGCGATTCGCTGATACCTTACATCGGCGAGGTGCTTCTCGATATGCGCATTGACGCCCACGCGCACGAGAATGCAGGTTTCGTTGAACAGGCACATATCGGCTTTATCGAAGGCTGGTATATAGTGATACCGGCCGCAATAGCAGGTGTGCTGATAGCACTTTTCAAGCCGAGGACCAAAGTTCCGCACGCAGGACATGTTTTACTCAGTACGTGGGCGTCCTCATTCCATATGCTTATGGCAATGGATGGACAGCTCTCGGTTTTGAAAGCGGTGGGTAGTTTCGGGTTCTTGTTCCTGGCGGTTTTGCTGCCGTGCTGTTTTAGCGATATCGTTTTTCCGTTGTTATTTGTGAAATCATCGGATGATTTGTCGCATATTCACCATCACCATTAGTGCAATATAGTTATGAAGCCGAATTTAGATTTACAGTCTCGCACGATGTTAAAAGCAGCGAAGCTTTACTGCACCAAAGTCAGAGTAGCTATACTGAAAGTGCTGATGAAAACCGATAAGCCGCTGAGCCAGGAGCAGATTGCCCGGCGATTAGGTAAAGAACACTTCGATAAGGTTACAATCTACCGAACTCTGGAGAGTCTTTTGAAGGTCGGCTTGGTGCATAAGGCTTTTATAGAGAAAAGAGCGTGGCATTTTGAATTAGCCCATAATTGCACAGAAAGCCAGTGTCATCCTCATTTTATCTGCACACACTGCGGCAATACGCATTGCCTGACGGAAATATCACTGCCTATGGCAAAGAGCCCTCACAAAGGCTTTGTTATACATCGCCAGCAGGTCCGCCTCGAAGGCTTGTGCCCGGCCTGCGCTTGAAAGACACAAAAACATTACAACAAAATAACGGTGTGAAAAAACTTTTTTGATAAAAATTTGAAAAAGTTTGTTACCATCCGGCTGGTTTCTGCCTTATTATCAGGAATGCACTAATAAGAGGAAACTGTAAATGAAACCGATAAAACTCTTCTGCCTGATTTTGGCATCTACAATGCTTGTTGGTTTCGGGTGCAAGAAAAAGCCAACTGCAACCACAACTCCATTGCATCAAGCCGCCAGAACCGGTGATACCCAAGCAGTCACATCACTGCTCGAAAACGGTGAAGATATTAATGCAAAAGACTCCTGGGGTAATACTCCATTGGACATCGCAGTTGGCAGGATCAATGTCGATGCAGTTAAAATGTTGATAGACGCAGGCGCCGATGTAAATGTAACAGACTCTTTGGGTAATACACCACTTCATAACGCAGTAAGGCACATTCATAAGAAAGTAGTAGAAATTCTAATTAAAGGAAACGCTGATGTTAACGCTACAAACAATATCGGTGATACACCTTTGATTGAAGCGGCTAAAGGGAAAGATAAAAAAATCGTCGTGCTGCTTCTTACCAGAGGTGCTGATGTTCATGCGCAGGGCTGTTTCCTCAATACACCATTGCACTGGGCAGCCAAGCATGACCATAAGCAGATAGTTCAACTGCTCCTTAACAATGGTGCCAATATCAATTGTACAAACCGCGCAGGACATACGCCCACTGATCTTGCCATGAGCGCAAACCATAAAAGTATCGTCGAATTTCTTGTTGCCAATGGTGCTGAGAAAACAATTCACATCGCTGCGTATATCGGTGAATTTGAACAAGTAAAAATCTTTGTTGATAAAGACGCTAATGTTAACGCCGAAAACATCGACGGTCGTACTCCTCTTCATTGGGCAGCCCAACAGGGAAACAATGGTATTGCTAAGCTACTATTGGCAAACGATGCAAATCCTAATATAAGGGATCGAATTGATGGCGCAGCACCGTTGCACTTAGCAGTCGAAGAAGGAAATAAGGATATTTCCGAACTTCTTATTAACCATGGTGCCAGCGTCAATGCAAAATATAAACAAATAAATATTACCCCACTTCAGATTGCAGCTTCCAATGGTTCTAAGGAATTGGTTGAACTGCTGATAACTAATGGCGCAGATGTTAATGCTAAGAATAAGTACATCTGGCGGCAATCTACCTCAACAGCATTGCGCTATGCTGTTGAGGCAGGCCATATTGAACTGGTCCAATTACTCATAGATAACGGCGCTCGCTTGGACGATACAAACACTCGTAGCCAGACTCTTGTAGATATTGCCTTGGATGCCGATCACAAAGATATCGCCGAACTACTTATTGCAAATGGGATCAAAGCCACAATTCATCAATCTGCATATATCGGAGATATTGATAAAACTAAAAGCTTCATTGATAGTGGCACCGATATCAATCAGCAAGACGAGGAACACAATACTCCATTGCATTATGCCGTTAAAGCAGGTGATCTCAGTCAGGTTAGATGGCTCATATCAAATAAAGCTAATGTCAATGCAAAAGACAGACGAGGACTAAGGCCACTGCACCATGCAGCAGGTGGGGGTCACACAGAAATAGTGAAACTTCTTATAGCTGATGGAGCCGAGGTTGATGCAGGTAATGAATATGGCCTTACACCATTAGCTTGGGCTGCAAACGGAGGACACAAGGATATCGTGGAACTGTTATTAGACAATGGAGCTGATATCAATGGAGTATACGGCAATGGCAATACAGCGTTTAGCCAAGCGATATTAAACGGTCACCGTGACGTTGTCGAGCTCCTTTTGGAAAAAGGGGCAGATGCAACTGCTGGGTGCATGGGTGATTATGTACTGACACAGGATGTAAAAGAAAAAAGTATTAAAGAGTTGTCTGAATATCTTGTTAGTAAATATGGTCCGTACTCAATTATTGTATCTGATGAGCAATCTGTTCGGGGATTTCTTTCACACTTTAAGACTGACTATGATGAAATATGGGTACCCAAGAAAACAGATTTGGAAGGTCTTAATGATATTTTACGATATCATCTCCAAAATGAACCTATAACCAAGGCAAAGTCACATTTCAGCCGCAAATTCGTACTGACATACTTAGAACAATACAGCCGGGAATACTCAGGTATAACCAGGGGTGAAACCAAATACATTATCTGCCAAATGATCCTGCCAATTGATTTCCCAGTAGATCCTCCCGAGAACGAATTCACTCAGATACATGGCTTTGCCAACGGTGTCGTGAGGTTTGTATTTGAGTTGAAAAGCAAGAAAGTTGTTGAAATAGACTGTGAATACTGGATGTAATCGGATATCTGCTTAGAGATATTGAGAGGCGGCCAAGACGATACCCAAGAATATAAAAAGCCGGTTATTTCCATTAAAATTGCTTGAATAGGATTGGACGGGGTGATGGGTTGGGGGTAGAATGGCCTGCGTGGAAGCGTATCCGTTAAAGTTTAAGCCGATTTACAAGCAGCGGATTTGGGGCGGGCAGAAGCTGCGAGAGGTTTTCGATAAGGATTTACTCCCTGGTGAGAAGATAGGCGAGAGCTGGGAATTGGCCGATTTGCCGGACGATAAGTCTGTAATCGCAAATGGTGAGTTGGCCGGGCAAACTCTTTGCTCGGCTATTAAAAGATATCCCAAAGAGATAATGGGCAACGAAAATTTCTCAGGGCCTTTTCCGCTGTTAGTAAAATTGTTAGATGCCCAGGATATACTGAGCGTACAGGTGCATCCGGACCCTGAGACCTGCCGGCGAATGGGTAAAGGGGAGCCGAAGACCGAGTGCTGGTATATTATATCGGCCGAGAACGATGCGGTAATTTATAAAGGGCTAAAAGAAGGCGTAACGAAAGAGCAGTTCACCGAGGCAATAAAAAAGGGTAACGTTGCCGATATGTTAGCGAAGGTGCTGGTAGAACCAGGCGAGTGTCACTTTCTTCCGGCTGGGACAGCACATGCGATTGGCCCGGGTTTACTGATAGCCGAGATCCAGATGCCTTCGGATACGACATATCGCGTATTCGACTGGAACAGGGTTGACGATACCGGCAAGGCCAGAGAGCTGCATATAGCAGAAGCTTTGGAAAGCATCCATTTCGATGCCTCTGATGATAATCTCTCAGTAACAACAATGGGTCGGCTGGTTGATTGCGAATACTTCAGGATAGATAAAGGGTACCAGGGGAAAGACTGCGAGCTGTTGCTTTCGCCCGGCCCGCCGAAGGCGGATTTGAACCAGTCCAGGGCTTTGCCCTGGATAAAAACGCTGATTATCATTTCCGGCATCGGAACTATTCTTGGGGCCGGGGCAGAGCCTGTTGAATTCAAGGCCGGTGATACTCTGCTTATCCCTGCTGCCTATGAGGGTGTGATGAGATTTGCTGACGATACACAGTATTTAACAGTAACCATTTAAGCAAATGTCGATCGAAGATTTCCAATTGGCGGTTGGAAAATTGGAAAAAATAACCAATCGAAAATAGTTAATGCTCAATGCCGATAATAATCTTAAAGTGAGTTATATTGCTGTTCTTTTAGCAGCGGCGGTGCTTTATATAGCGACCTGTGCGCCGGGCCCGCTTTGGCAGGACAGTGGTATGTATCAATACCGAATATGGCACAATGATATCCAGGGCAAGCTCGGTCTGGCGCTTTCACACCCGCTTTATCATATTATCGGTATCGGCGTAAAGCACATTCCGCTCGGTGAATTCACATACAGGATAAACTTGATTTCATCGATTGCAGCGGCGTTTACAATAGCGAATCTGTTTTTGCTACTTCGATTATGGCTGAACAGGATTTCACCTGCCGTAATTGCCGCTGCTACGTTGGCCTTTTCGCATACCTTTTGGCGGCACGCCGTAGTCGCAGAAACATATACTCTCTATACGGCGCTGCTGCTGACCGAACTGTTAATGCTGCTGCAATACTTTAAAACAAGGCGGATAGTGTTTCTATATCTGTTAGGGCTTTTCAACGGCCTGGCAGTTGCCAACCATATGTTCGCTGCGATTGCTTTAGTTTGCTATCTGGTGTTTTGCATAATTCTGTTGAAGCGGGAGCACATTAATCCCAGGCACTTTAGAATTATTGTTCTGATGTGGCTTATCGGCGCAGCTCCATACGGATGCCTTATCATCAAAGATCTGATCCAGACCGGCAGTTTTACAGCTACTATGGCCTCGGTGTTTTTCGGCAAAAGCTGGCAGGGGAATGTTCTTAACATGTCTCTTTCGACCCGGCTTATCAAAGAGAACCTGATACTTATTGCATATAATTTCCCCACGCCCAATTGCCTCCTTTTCTTTGCGGGTCTCTATGGGTTGACAAAAGTACCACGAGGTTATGGTTTCGCAAAGGTTCTTCTGGCGTTGTTGATACTTTTCTTTATATTTGCCTTTCGCTATACGGTGCCGGATAGATATGCATTTTTCATACCCTTTTATTGCTTAGTCTCGGTCTTTATTGGTGTTGGTGTTAATTTGTTTGTTACCCGGCCCAATCGTGAAATTCTGTGTTGGGTATTTTTTATTTTCACTTTGCTGCCAATCCCAACCTATATTGTTGCTCCTTCCATAGCCCTGAAACAAAAATTTGCTCTTTCCACCAGGGCGGATGTCCCCCACCGCAATGATTATATGTGGTTCTTGCAGCCGTGGAAGGCCGGTTACAGCGGAGCAGAAAAATTCGCCGATGAAGTATTTGAAAAACTTGGGCCTGACGCTGTCGTTTATGCCGACAACACGATGGTTTATCCACTGCTTTATATGCAGGAAGTTAAGGGGAAAAGAGCAGATATTAAAATCATATCCGAATATGCAGGCAGTAAAGATGTTCCGTTAGTGAGTGAAAAATCCATAGAGCAATGGCTCTCGGAAGGGAATGTTTACGCCGTCTCGCCGGTAGCCGGAAGTAAGCGCCGGGGAGTTGTCTGGAAAATAGTCGATTGACTCAAACAGTTCGGGGCCCCGACCATCGAATGACTGATGACCGGGCCTAATTGCGAATCAACGCTCCCGATTATTCACGCCTTCTTCGGCGATTCCCCTCTACATTGGCAAGTCCCGGCGCGACCAGATGAAACCGCCTAACAGGGTGGAAACGACAAGTATTGTTATCAATACGCATATGTTACTTATAGGCCATGTGGATTTAGTAAATATCTCCGCCCCGGGAGCATAATGGAAGATGGTGACGGGTGTTAGCCATTTCATTCGAGGCCACCATTCGGAGATAATCCACACAAAGTAGCTCACCACCAGATAGGCAACGGTCAGCGAGACAGCAGTACTGCGGCGAAAACACGCTGCCGCCAATAGGGCAATCCCCCCAACGGCGCTGGCGAGCATTCCTCCGACCAAGGCCAATTTGAAAAATGAATACAGGGGTACCGCCTGGTCGAACTGGTACAGATTCGTGGCGGTCACGGTTCCCAGGAACATCACCAGGACAAGTGCGTACATACCTGAGACGGTGATAAGTCCCGCGCAGATATAGACGTGCGTTTTTGTGGTTTGCCGACTCATTATCA
>SDBS01003706.1_pt1 | contig 15026 bp, 20 predicted proteins | sample 2277091 | NCBI WGS metagenome assembly SDBS01 (sample SAMN10404972, study PRJNA504765) | marine sediment metagenome | isolation source: marine sediment core GS10_PC15, 163 cmbsf | place: Arctic Ocean: Southern Knipovich Ridge | collected 2010 | reverse complement strand
CTCCTGCTGTACTCCAGAAACTTGTTTTATTTTTCAAACTTACAGCTCCACTTGAAGCTGAAAAATCGTCCGAATTAAAACTTGCAATTCCTTTATTCGAAGTAGTTGCATCTTCACCTGAAATTACTTGTGTTGCAGAAACATCAATTCCTTCTCCAGCTGAAACTCTTGATGATACAGTACCCGTAGATGTTGTAAAATGATTTGAATTAAAATTTGCAATTCCTTTATTAGTAGTCGATGCATCTTCTCCAGCAATTGTTGCTGTTCCTGCAGAATAACTGACATCCATTCCTTCACCTCCAGCAACTATAACAATTCCTTTATTTGCAGCTGTACTATTTTCACCAGCAACTGTAATTGTTGTTGATGAATGGGTTACATTCATTCCTTCTCCCCCTAATATACTAATTGTATGATTAGTTGGTGTTAACGCACCTGAATCTGTTGTTATATCTTTTATGACATCAGCATTTAATGTAACTTCACCAGAAGAAATATCGAAATCAGCGTCAGGGAATTTCGCTATACCTTTATTAGTAAATGTTGCGTCTTCACCTGAAATTTGAGAACCATTTGTAATATCAATTCCTTCACCAGCAACTAATGTTAATTGATTATTATCAACATAATTTTTAGTTGTGATATCAGCTGCATTTGAAGGGCTTCCAGTCATTGTTCCTGTATTCATATTAACAACTGTATCAGTTCCAGAAACAACTGAACCAGTAATTAAATTATCACTAGTACTAATAGAATTCAATCTATCTACAATTGGATTAATTCCACTTACACCTGAAACACTTCCAGTCATTGCTCCTGCTGTAAATTGTAATCCCGATGCATATCTGCTGAATAATTCTGCCATTTTATTTTATTATTATTTTTTAAATTTTTCAAACTTTATAAATAAAATATTAATATCTATATAGTTATATGAATAATTTAAATGTTTGTTGAATTTGTAATTCTTGTTCGCCATCAAATACTAAACTACCAGTTAACACTTCTCTATTTAACATTAAACTTCCTAATGTAAATGTTCCATGTTCTTTTAAAATCGTTCCTGATATTTCAGCTGGTGCCCAATTTGATATAAATGTAACTTGTTCATTAACTGTTAAATCATTTGTATTGATAACATTTCTATCCGTTTCGACTGCTAATGCTGTATTACCACTTGCAAATGCTGTTCCACTTGTACCAACCGCAATCGCATTTGGTAGTGATGAACCAGTCATATTTGTTGCAATTACATTTAATGCTGTTGTTGTTATTCCCATTTAATTATATTTGTATTCCATCTTGAAATACAGTGCTACCTCCTTGTATAAATCCTAGTAACGCAGTAGAACTATTAAGTTGATTATGTCCTGGTGTTCCAAACATAAAAACAGAACCAATCGATGTACTTATCAAAATTGATGTTCCACTTACACCAATACTTCCAGTAGTTAATTCTAAACTTGTAACTGATGTATCAACTTCTGCATTTTCTAGTGAACGTAAACGTAATATTTCTGTTTTCATATGGTCTATAAAATCGCTTATTTTTTTATTAACAGCTACTTTTAATACATTATTCGATAAATTATTTATAGTATTAAAATTATATTTTGCATTAAGAATTGCATATGTTTGATTACTTTGATTTTGAAATGGTAAATTTATAACAGCGGTATTACCTGGAGTAACATTTAATATTCCATTTATATCCATTTTTCCTTGAATTTTTGGGTCTTTATGTTCATTTAAAAATGTTGTTCCAACATCATTCGCTTCATTAACATCTTTTATATTTTTATCAACTATCTTTTTTTCTTTAGGACCATATGTATCAACACTGGTTGAATCTATTCTTGTAATAATTAAAGGAGTACTTCTATTATAATTTATAATAACAACACTTCCTGTTGGTAATGTATTATCTCCTGCAGTTGTTCCACTTGTCAATATTATATTTCTTCCTTGAAAATCTACTAAATATTTTACATTTTCAGTTCTTGGGTCATTAACATTGATGATTCCTCCTGGTTGTAATACTGTATTCTCTGCTCCACTGATTATAATTCTTGGTTCAAATGGTTTAGCATCTAAAATAAATTTTGAACCATTACTTACCACTGTTTCAATTTCAGTTGCACCAGTCTTTTGTCTTTCTCCGATTACTGTTATTGTATTATATATTTCATGGTCACTTTCTCTAAAATTTGATTTAGTTACATTAGTATTATCAAAAGTTTCACCTGATGCAATAGCGTTTTTTTCTTCAAAATGTAAATCTTTATCTTCATCCACAAAAAAGAAGAATCCACTAAGTTCAGATAATCTTCTTAATGCATCATAAACGTTAGGACCATTAAATGTTATCTTATCTAATGTTGTTGAGGTTGCATCAACATTATTGGCTGTAACTAATGATGTTGGAACATTTTGACTCATTATAGATTTAACAATCGCACTTACTTCAGCGTCTTTAAATATTCTAGGTTCAACTACTATATCTTGGAGAATTGCAGAAAAGTCTCTTCCTGTTAATATTACAATTTCTTTATTTGATTTTCCTTCAAATTTTATATCTTCAATTATTCCTGTAAAAATTTTAGTAGTTGCAGATGCGGCATCCATATCAGAATATATAGAAACTGTATCATTTAAATTAAATGTATTACTAAATTGACCAGTATCATTATCAAATTCAATTATAAAATCACCTGCTGTGTTAAAATCGCCCATAGATTTATTTACAATCATATTTTTCTTATCTGGATATTCAGTACTTTCTATTTCTAATTTTGTTACTACTGTCATTATGGAAATACTCCTTTATTTTTTAATTCTCTTTCAAATGCTTCCATCATATCTTCAGGGTCAGTTCCTTGAATCGTGTCAATATTAATCACTATAGATGTTCCAAATCCACTTTTAGTTCCAATAATTGTATCTTGAGGACTTGGTTTTATAATTTGCCCTCTTGGTGTCATTATAAAGTCATTTAATTTGATGATAGGACGATTTATAGTGTCTATTCTTGGAATTGGTGTCATATTAGGAATAGGTGTAAAGTTTCTAGTTGAATCTCTAGAAGAGCTTCGAGATGAACTTGTATTTCGTGAAGTACTTGTTTGTGTTTCTGGTATTGTAAATTTAGATGATACATCAGCAGCTTTAGAACTTGATTTGAATAAACCATTAAATAATCCTATTACTTTTGTTATTAAATTAATAAGCCATTCTATTGCATCAATAATTGGTTGTATAACTTTTAATAAAAATTTAAATACAGGTATCAGTGATTTTGATATATTTGCTACTAATTGTACAACTTCAACTGAAAACTTTGCAACTGCAATAATAATTGGTATTAACATTTCAAATAAATCATTTATTAATGGCAACCATGCTTTAAATACAGGTAACAAACTTTTTATCATCATTCCAACTAATGGTAACAATGCTTGTACTAATTCCAATACAGTTGTAATTACTGGTTTTAATGCTTCAAAAATATCAAGAATAAAAGGAGCAAGTTCTACTAATAAATCAATAAATACATCTAATACATCTGTTATTAATGGCATTAATGCATCAATAAAACTAAGTACAGAAGTAATTAATGGAGTTATTGCATCAATAAGTTTTAATATACTGGGCATAATTCTTTGTAATAAATTTATAAAAGTAATTAATATAGTTTCAACTAATGGTAACATAGCATCTATTAATTTTAAAAATGATGCTATTACAGGTATAATTGCTGTAAATAATGATGCTATATGTGGAATTAAACTTTTTATAACTTGTAATATAGATTCAAAAATATCTCTTAAAAGAGGACCAACTATTTTTCCTATTTCCATAAAAGCGTCGATTAATGGTTGAATTGCTGGAAGAATATCATTAACAATTACATCAGCAATCATTGACATTCTATCTATAAAAAATTTTAATAAAGGAGCAACTAATTTTAATGCGTTTACTAGAAATTTACTTATTTGAGGAATTAATGGAAGTAATGCTGGTAATAAATCATTTTGTAAAACTTCAACAAGGTCTCTAAAAACTGGAAGTAATGCTTCTCCCATTTCTAATTTTAATGATGTAAAACCATTTTTTAAAATTTGAAGTTTACTAGCTGTACTTTCAATAGCTTTATCATATTCATTTTGTAATGATGCTGCATTTTGAAATTCTGCAGTTGATACAGCTATTAATCTATTCATTTCTGGAATATTATTAGATATTTTATTAATTGCACTTGCACCAACAGTACCGAAAATATCCATTGCGGTTTTCTGTCTTTCAACTGGAGATTCAATTTCAGATATTCTATTAATAAGTGATAGTATTGCACCATTTGCATCTTGTTCTAATGCTTGTTTAAAATCAATTTGCATAAAATCAGAAGCTTCTTTTAACTTTTTAATTACACTGTCAAAAGCACTTCTTAATTTCGTACCAGCTCTTTCTGCTGGTTCACCTGATGCAATTAATGCTGCTGTCATTGCACTAATATTTTCTGCAGATAACCCTAATGTTGCAGCTGAACTTGCTGTTCTTACCATTGCATTTATTATTTCAGTAGAACTTGCTGCTGAAACATTTGATAATTCATTTATTGCTGAACCTAATAATTCAACTTCTTGAATTGGTAAGTTAAATGCGTTTGATAATTTAGCTAATGCAATTGCTGCACCTTCTGCAGTTAATTCAGTTGCAATTGACATTTTTGCAACCACTTCAGTAAAATCTAATATATTTTTAGAACCAACAATACCTAATTGTCCTGCTACTTCACCAATAGTTGCTAATTCAGTAGCAGTTAATGGCATTGTTTTTGAAAGGTCAACAAAATCTCTTCGTAATTCATTAATTTCTTTAGAAGCTAATCCAGTCGTTTTTGCAACACCAACCATTGCCGTTTCTAATTGTATAGTAGAACTTAATATTGAATCAATTGCAGCTCCAATTCCTACGACTGCTATTGCTGCACCTGTCATTGCAGCTCCTAATGCCTTTCCAGCTATTCCTGCTTTATTAAATATTGAACTAAATTTATCGACAGCTTGAATTGTTATACCTACTGTTATTCCAGTTCCTATTCCGTTTACCATTATTTCCGTTTAGATTTTAAAGAAGATTTTTTCATTTGACGCTCTTTAATTTTCTCTTGTTTATTATGTTCAGATATTAACATATCGATTTCTGGATATGTTAATAATGGAATATTAAAAAATGTATATCCCTTACTATGGAGAAAAAAACATAAACCTTTTTCCTTAATTAATTCTTTTTTTTTAAATCGAGTTCACTAATAATTTCTTTTGTCGTAGAGTCGTGAAGTTGTTTTTGAGTTACACCTAATGATATACTTAAAATCCCTGTAATAATTGCTCCAAATATTTCTAATTTCATATATTCAATTTCTTCTTTAGTAAATAATGGTTCTTTACAATGATTTAGAATAATCTCATTATCAAGAGTTTTCTTTTCTTCATCACTTGCAGATTGAATTTTTTGTATTTCACCTTTTAGTAATGGAGTAACTTTGATTTTTTTGCCACTAAGATATTCTAATTCTATTTCAACTGGTATTACGTCTCCATGTTCGTCACGTTGTATTAATGATTCGTCTTTCTTTAAATATTCCATTTTAAAAAAATAAACCTTTAATTAAAAGTTTCACTAACCATGAACCAAATAATAATATTGCTAAACTAAATGTCCAGTATATTATTTTTTGTTCGATTCTGTATTCTGAAAACTTGTTTTTTGATTTCATTTAAACCTCCTTTTGTCTGTCTCGTTTTATTATAATAAAAAATAAAAAAAATAAATAAACATAATCCTAAAATAGATTATGTTTTTCAATTAAATCGTCTGTATTTATGATACAGTTTGTTGGTGTAATTGTTACACTATATTCGTTGATACCTTCAGCTGGACTTGGACTTTCAAAAGCAGTTACTTTACAACCACTCATAATAAAAAATCCTTGTTCACTACCTGCTGATATAACAGCTTCAATCATTGTATTAAATGAACTTCCGCCTTGCCAGTATGTTTCGTATAATGTCTTACCCCATGTTGAATTAGCGTCTAAAGTTAGAGTTAATTCATAATCTCTGTTTATTGGAGTTAAGTTATCAACAACTTTACTTCCATTATCATAATGTCTTCTTTCCAAATTATTATTTAAAGACCAACTTAATTCAGTCACTTCTTTAATCTTTGTTCCAGAAGGCAAATGCATCTGTACATCGCTCCAAATATAAGGTCTTGTTGTATCCTCATCATCAATTGATGGAATATCAGTTAATTTACTTCCTAATGCTAAATTTTGAGCCATGTAGTTTAATTCACTTACAACTGGTTCACCTTGTGACGCTGTAAATGATAAACTATTAATAACAGCTCCTTTATAACTTCTTACTTGGTGAAATCCATCTCCATTTGGTGATTTTTTACTATCAACAATTGTGATTGATGGAAAATTTGTATTTGTACCACTTGTAAAAGCATAAGTACTTCCTGAATTTAATTCACTTAAAACATGAGCATAAGGACTTGGACTTCCTGAATCAACAACACTTCCTAATCCAAAGCCAAACATTTTGAAACTTTGAGGATGGAATGTAATTGTTCCTTCGTAATCTTTTGCCGTATTAATTTGAATACCAACATTTCTGTTATTTGTACCAGTGTATCTAATTTGTTGTATATTTTCTTCATCCGTTGGTGTATGGTCTGTAACCAGTCCTATCCACTTACCATTCCCCGAAGGTTCAGCATAAGTTCCACTTTCGAATTGAAAAACAACTGCGTTTTGGTCTGCCAAAAAAATTCCCATATTAGTTTTTACCTCCTTTTGTTTCTCTTTCCCAATTTATAATATGTTGAGCATTATGATGTAAATTCATAAAAATCTTCAATTGCCATTCCCAGTATTCTCGATTCTTATTAGTTTTCGGATGACAAGAATTACATAATGTTATTAAATTATTTTTATTACTATTTTTTTTATTATAGTCTATATGATGAACATGCAAATCAATATTAGTTGGATTATTATTACATATTTGACATCGATATTTATCTCTTTTTTTTATTTTATGTTTTAATTTAAAATCAAAATTAATATCATAATCTTCATATGATATTCCATCTTTCCAACAAGGATGATTTTCTTTATGAAACCTTAACGCTATGACTTCTTTTAATTCTTTAGCTTTTTTATCACCATGCATTTCTTCATATGTTTTTCCTTTCATACTTGTTCCATATACACCTTTTAATCCTTTATTCCATGGAATTTGTCTTTTCTTAAATCTTGTTCTTCCTGTATTTATACTTAATCCACTCTTATTTACACATTCTCTTGAACAGAATTTCTTAATTTTATCAAATCTTCCTACATATATTTCTGTTTTACAAATTAAACATTCTTTAATTATTCCAGTTCTTCTTTGTTTTCCATTAAAAATTAATGCACATTTATGTGAACAAAATTGTTGTACTTTTGCTCGACCAGGTCTTAAGAATACATTTTTTTCACAATGTTTACATATAATTTTTATTTTTTCTTTTTTATTCATTTATAATACCACCTTATAATCACAACTTATTACTTTTCGATGAATTGTGTTTTCACCAGATATTTCAACTATTGGAACAACACTTGTAATATTAAATCCAAACATTTCTTCAGCTCTTGTTGAACTTGCACCAATTTCATTAGTTCTTAATGTATCAATTACTTGTTGTGATAATGTATCTGATTGCTTGCTACTTTTTGCATAAATTTGAACTTCAATACCTATTGTTGTCCATTGCTTTTCCGACTGCATTCCTAATCTTTGAGTATCAATATTTGTTTGTCTAACTGTTATTATTGGATATTGAGTTTTTCTACGAGGAAATGCTGTCATAACAAATCCAATACCGTTTGTTCTACTTAATGGGTCTGTAACTTTAGTTCTAAGTAAATTTCTTATAAATATAATTACATCACTGATAAATTCACTTGAGTCTACTACCATTGTTTATTACGGATTCCACAAAATGTGCAAATACCTTTATCTAATCTTTTAGATAACTTTATTTTGCATGAAATACATAATTTTTCATCAGAAATAATTTCTTTAACTTTTTTGTCTTGATTCGGTTTATGTTCTTGAATATTAAAATGTTTCTTTAATCTTTCATTATCTTTAGTTTTCAAAAAAGATATATCATTTGAATAAAGAGATTTTTTTAAGTCTTCAATGGAATCATAAACTTTATCTAATTGAGATACTTCTTCTTTAGAAATACCATATATATCAATTAGTTCTATAAATTCTTTTTTCATTTTTTCCTCGCTTGGATTTAATTATCACTCACTTGTGATATAATAGGATTAATATTTATTTATTTAAAAATCATATATTTAGTTCTATATAGTTATTTACTTAAATTAATTCTGGTTATCTGTTCAATTGTTTTTTTGTTTCTTGCTAAACTATTTCGAAAATGTCTTCTCTCTTGAATCTTCGAAGTCCCAAATTCCATAAATCCTGCTTGTTTAACATTTGAAGTTACAGTTGCTTTATTATTTTTAGAATCAGCTTCAATTGAATTTAAAAATTCACCAGTATCAACTGAACGAGGCTCACTTCTTGAACCTTTTATACTTTCTTTAACTTCATTTTTTAATAATTCACTACCTTGTTTTACACTATCATTTACAGCATTATTAAAAAACTTTCGTTTTGATGATAAAAATGCAAACATTTTGTTCATTCCAGTAATTTTTATACCTGTTGTCATCTTAAGAATTATCAAACAATGAACCAGTTATTGATTTTCTAATAAATATTTTATTATATACTGTTTGCCCATTTACATCATATGTATGAATACCGTTGGGTATAATACTATAAATATCATTATTAAAATCTATTAATAAATTCCCGCTTGAATTGAAACTTCCTGTGTAAAGAATTTTATCTGTTGTTAATAAATTTCCTTGTTGGAGTAATAATGCTTCTTCACTTCCTTGCAAAGATTTCATTGGAAAAATTAAACCACTAACTACATTACTGCCTGTTAATGTTTGAGCTGTTGGTTCATCATAATCGGAATCAGTATATGTGTAACTTATTATAGAAATACTTGTTGAGAGACCACCGGCTTTCATAATCTTGTCCATTCCGTTGTCTAAGATGTTTTTGATTGTCATTAACTACACCCAATCACACGTTTGAATCGAGTTGTTCGTTGTAATTCTTTGAGTCGTCTAATTGCAGATTCTCTTAATTGCTTAGATAGTTCTGCATAACTACTATCATTACCTTTGACATTTAATTCTCCTAACTCAACATCTCCAATTCCTCCAGAATTGGAATCAATTGAAAGAAGTAAATCAGCTTGAGTTAATTGAACAATTGATGGTTGATATTTTTCAGGAATTGCCGAACTGTCAATAGTATCTGTTGTAAATAATTCAACGTAATTTATTTCTTGTTCTACCATATTTGATAAAACAGTTCCGCTTACACCAGCTGGTATATTTGTCCATCCAACTACTGCTCCAACGTAATCCGTTACACTTCCGACCGACCAAATTCCACTAGTCATAGAATTCACCTTTAATATTTATTTGTTTTATCATGTTAAAAATTATTTTTAGATATTTCCAAATTTATCTTTAAGTACTACCTTAATACTTTCTGTTATTTCCTGTTTATCGAACATTACAAAGTTCCACTAACTGTTGATAATTGCCCTGTCGCTGAACACGATAAGGGAACTATAACCGAGCCGTTTGAAATTCCGCAAAGTAGATTTAATACTAGTGTTTGACTACCAGTAACTCCACCTTCAATTAGTCCACTTACTGGAAATTGTTGAAATCCTACTACCATTTTATTTATTTAAAAATTTAAAGTCCTATTGCTACCCACGAAAATTCGTCAGATGCTGTTTTACCTTCTGCGATAAAACTTCCTACTCCGATACTTCCTGCGTAAATTGGTGAATCTACTGTTGTTTGTCCTGTTACTACTACTGCTGGTTGTCCTGCATAAGTTGTTGGATATACTTGCCATACATTTGAACCTGCTCCTAGTGTACCACTTCCAGCTTGAATAATTGCTCCATATACTGAACTTGGACTACCTACTGATACTGATTGTAATTCTCCTTCTCCATTTACAATATCTGTACCACTAATAGTAACACCTTTTACAAGTGTACCATAAACATTAGTTCCACTAATATTTTCTGTTTTAACATCAATAGTTTGGTTAACTTCTTCGCCTCCAAGGCCGTCTACCATATTTGTCATAATCTTTTTCCTCCTTTATGTTTGTTTTTGTTTTCTAATATAATTTTAAAATAATAAAAATAATAATGAGATACATTAGATATATCTCTTGTGTGTAATCACTAAAATATAATTAGCTAGTTGTAGTTCTAGAGACTGCTTCAGTTCGTATAATTTGAACTGCAATTCTATGTGTAAGAGATGCTGCTGACATGTCATTTGAAGGTAATTCAAATCTTTCAACTGCAACTGGTCTTTTTTCAACAATGTAATATGCTTCTTCCTTATCATATACATATGCATATTTTGAATATGTAGTTGATGGTGCCGCATTTGTTGAGAATCTCATTACATTTAATCCGTAAAGAGTTCCTACAAAACCTGTACTTAACATTTCTCGACTTCCTAATTTATCAGCTTCAGTAAAAGTGTCTATGTTTCTTAAGTCGTTTAAAACTTCGTTACCAATCAACATAGTTGTTGGGTTGTAGTCTTTATCTTCTAAGTCTTGCATAGATGTTGTTAAATCTGAAATAGTAAATGTTGCTCCACCAGAATTAGTTGTTGCAGCTGAATCTAATTGAGTTAAAATCAAATTAGTTTCATTTTCTGCAAATCTTTTACCGGCAGTTCTAATATTTCTTTCTAACAAATTCCACTTTCCGTCTTCTAACATTTCTCTAGTTATTCTGATACCTACTGCGTATTTTCTAGGTTTAATATTAACGCTGTCATAAGATTGGTTATCTACTACGATATCCGCACCTTCTGCAGTTTCCCTAACTTTTAAAGTATTAGGGTCTTCTCTATCTACGTCAACACTTGAACTTGGAATACCAGATGGTCCAATAACTAAAGCTGCTTCTGTTCTAGGAATCAGTCTTTTGTTTACTTCTTCTACTAATTTATCGTGAATTTTCTTAACTATTAAAAGTGAACCTTCAGTAGCTATATTTGTGCTTAACAATTCTTTAATATGATTCATTTCTGCCATCTTATTTTATATGTGCTATGCAAAATCCTCCACTTGCACCTGCTGTGTAAGCTCTTCCTGCGATGTTCCCTGCAATACCTGCATCTTGTGCATCTGCTGGAACAACTTGAGAACCTAAATTTGCAACTGCGTCTTCACTTGCAACAGCTTTGATAAGTCTACCTGCGAATACTGAGCCTGTACAAGGCACAATTAAAGCTGCATCAACAGCAACTGCTAATTTAGCACCTGATGCTTTTGTTTGCATTGCAACTCCTACGAAATTTTCAGAATCGTCACAAATAATGAATTTAATATCATCATTTAAAAATGAGTCTGTTCCTGATGATACTACGCCAGTAGTACCTGAAACACCTACAAATTGACCTCCTGAAATTGCTTCCATAGTTTCACCTGTTAATATTCTAGGATTACCAAAATCGTATACTTGAACATAACCGTTCGGATTTACTGTCATTTTAATAATCTTTAAAGAAAGCGTAACCTTTTCCAGATACTTCTTCTGTAGTTAATGAATATCCACTAAAAGTTTCTTCAGATTCCTCTTCAGATTCTTCTGGGACTTCGGATTCAGCTTTAGCAGTTTCTTTTTCTTCTTCCTTTGTTTCTTCTTCAGATTCTTCTTTCGATTCTTCTTCAGATTCTTCTTTAGGTTCTTCTACTTTTGGTTCTTCAGTTTCATCAGCCATTTCAGTTGCAAATTGAATCATTTCCAATGTTGCATCTTTCATTTCTTTAACTTTCAAACTTTTAGCTCTTGCCTTTTCTTCATATCTACTGATAGCATCTAATCTTCTAGCTTCTTCAACAGCTGATTTTTCTTTTTCAAGAGATACAGTTGCTTTTTCACTAGCTTCAAGATTTTCTTTCATAGCAATTAAGTCTTTTTTCAAAGCGTCTAATTCAACTTTATTATCTTCGATAACATTAGTTTCTTTAGTTTTTTCTTTTGCTTCCATTTTTTCCTCCTTTTTATTTTTATCTTCTAAATCTGATTTTTCCTCAGATGAGTATGATTTATTTATTTTTTCCATATTCTTAATTTATAATTTTAATTCTAATCTTATATTTTTTATTGCGATTGATTCTGTTAAACCTAAAATTTTTTGTTCATATTTATGTAATTTTAATGTAAGACCTTCAATTTGTTTTTTAAGAAGTTTTTCAGTTTCTGTTTCTTGTTTTTCTAAAGGTTTTTTTTCTTTTGGGTCTGCTGCAATATTTTCTTTGTCATAATTTGTAATCATTTCTTTTAATTGTTCTTCTGTATAATTTTCTTCTGTGTTGATATTGATTGATGTGTTTTTATTTCCTGGACAAACAACTAATGATAATTCTAAACATTCTAAATCCATAGGAATTATAACATCTTCAGCATCTTTTTCTTTTACAATTTTTCCAGCAATTGCTCCAATTGAAACTTCTTTTAAAATTCCTCTTTTTATTTTTTCTATTGTACCTTCACCATCATCAAATATATTTGCTTCATATGTAATAATTTTACCATTATCTACACTTTCAGATTTAGTAATAGTTCCTATTGCACTTGAAATTGTTGCTTCATGGTCACGTAATATTGGGCGTCCCGCCATTGTTTTAGAAAATTTATTTAATTCTGTTGCAATATATTTTCTTCCATTACGAGATATTCCTTCTCGTACACAAATTCCTGAAATTTTTATCATTTTACCATTACTCATTTTAATAATCAACCTCTCTAATAAAATCACAATTTAATTCATTTTCAATATTTTCTTGTCTAATAATATCTTTCTTTTTTAATTTACCATTAACATCAAAATGATGTTTTTCATCAACTTCAAATGCTAAATTTAATTCTTTACAATATCCATCTAAAAAATAACCACAAGTTGGATATTGTCTTAATATTTTATAATTAATTATGGTTTCCCATTTGTCAATTATTTGTTTTTCGTTTTTGCCAAGTTTTGGTCCACCTCTTTCAGTTATACGATTCATCATAGATATTCTTTGTTTTTTATTAACACCTGGTAAATAATTACTATTGTTTACTAGAGCATGATTTCTTATTTTTTTTCGAACTTCAGGTCGTTTTGCTGGATTTTTATCACCTTGCATATCAAATCTCTTTTTTCCATACATTGGATTATTCTTACCAGAAACATCAGCATGATTTTGACGCATTTTTAATTTTGTTTCTTTTGGTAATTTTTTACCTTTCCAATAAGAAACTTGACCTTTTTTAAATACCATTATTCAACTATAGAAGTAATATCGCCACTCAAAAATATTTTCGTATTTTCAGAAATAATTTCATATCCATCTTCAGTAAATTTCTTTTCTTCATCAATTTCAATATCAACAGATTCTTTACCTTGCAATTTTTTAAATTGTGTTGTAGCAATATCTAATGAACGATTTGTTAATTCTGTTTCAGATATATTTGAATTATCTTTTTTCAATTGGTTTTTTATCGCTTCTTGAAGTTCGTCTAATTTTGTTGGCATATTTTAGAATTTTTAATTTTAATATATAATGTATTATATATATTTCTTTATAAATATAAATTTAACTTCTATATAGTTTAGTATGTATTAAAATTATTACTTTTATAATTTTCATATTAAATCCCACCCCACACTACAAGTTTTCCATCCGAGTTTAAGAGTATTATAACATCTTGTTTGTTCGCCTCCAGGGTTTATTTTACTTAATCCTCCAGGACATTCTCTTCTTTCCATTGTAATAGAACATTCATATACACCTAATTCTTGGGGGATTATTGGTTTTGTTTCAGGAGTAATATTTAAAATAGTTTCAATATGTTTAATTCTTGTTTCTAATTCCTCGTTATCTTCTTTTAATAATTCATTCTCTTTTTTTAATTCTTGGATTGCATTTCTATTTTCTAAAATCCAATCAAAACCATAAATCACTTGTTTAATTCCATCAATTACATTTATTCTTTCTGGGTAATATGGTAAAACATCTTCATAAACAAAACCTCTTCCTGATTTTCCAAGAGATATTTGTTCTGTATAATTTTCGTTGTAACATTCTGGAGTTATTGTTTTATTTGTTTGATTATTAAAGAAAGGTTCTGGACAAATGTTTCTTGTTTTTTCAACACTTATTGATTCGTTTTTAAAATCATAGGACTTTGGAATTACTGACATAAATTTAGTCCAATTTATTAAAAATTCTTTTTCATTCTTTTTATATTCTCTTCCCGAAACACAAGAACCACCAATTATTGTTCCATTTGATAATTGATAGCAACCAGTAATATTAACATCTCCAACAACTGTTAAAGCGTCAGAAGGGCTTATTGTTCCAATTCCAACGTTACCAGCATCATCAATATGTATTCCCTTTGTTGTTCCTAATGTTGATAGTCTTATGAAACTTCCTGCTACATTTCCAGAGCTTAATGTTATGGCTCCTGGGTTGTCTGCATGTTCGTTTCCATGTGCAAGAACGTATCCTCCTCTACTTGTTGATAAAGTTCCTCCTCCTGCAAGACCTAATCTTTTATTATCAGAGCCATCAACTGTATCTGTTGACATTGTAGGTGTTGCAGTTCCTAATGATAATAATGAGGTTGGACTATCAGTTCCAATACCAACATTCCCATTCGTTCCTAAAATCCTCATCCATTCATTACTACTTTCATCCAAAAATATATGATCAACTCCTGCTTGATATTTAATATTATTTGCAAAGGCTTCAAGATGTAATTCCTGC
>SDBS01003705.1_pt1 | contig 15028 bp, 12 predicted proteins | sample 2277091 | NCBI WGS metagenome assembly SDBS01 (sample SAMN10404972, study PRJNA504765) | marine sediment metagenome | isolation source: marine sediment core GS10_PC15, 163 cmbsf | place: Arctic Ocean: Southern Knipovich Ridge | collected 2010 | reverse complement strand
AATATCGATTTCGTCCTGGACGCTGTACATAAAAGTGCGCTCCAGTTTGTAGCCATGCTCATCAGAGATATCTGTAGCTGGTCCGTACATGCCGCGGGCAACAGCCCCACGCAATCCAGTTTGTTGAATTGCATCAGCGACGGCAAGAGTGGTCTCAAGGTCCGTGGGCCCGTAATGATTATCAATTACACAGGTTGTCCCATTTCGGATAGCTTCCAGGGAGCAATTCAATACTGCTGAGACTGCTTCCTCCCTGGTGACCCTGTCGCTAAAGGGCTCCAACAGCTCAGCCAACCATGGATATAGTTCCATGCCCTCCCCTACTCCGCGAAGCAGTGACTCGAATAGATGATTGTGACAATCAACAAAACCTGGGGTAATTAACTTTCCTTTGCAGTCAACCCGTCGTTTCGCTTCGTAATCAGCCAGGTCCCCGGTAGTTCCGACAGCCTCAATTCTTTCGCCAGTGATGGCAACCGCACCCGGGTCGAAGACCCGTCGCTTATCATCCACCGTTATTACAACACCACCAGTCAGTAGAATGTCGCAAATATTATTGGGAGTCATTTCAAAAACCTTATCCTAAACTATCTGTCCCGGACAGCGTCTACCATGGCCTGGATGTTCTCTGGTTTGGCTTCATCGGGGATGCCTACACTGCCATCCACTATCAACCCGCCCTTGGATCCAAACATGTCGATCAGTTCCTTTACGTCATCCCGGACTTGCTCAGCGGTCCCTGTGACCAACAACGCCGAAGAGATCCCTCCCCAGAAACACTGTCGGTCTCCCATAATTTCAAGAGCCTGCTGCCGATCAACACGATCATAATGGATGGGAACCTTTCCTCTAGGCAGTTCAGCTAGATATTCTAATCGGGGTGTATAGTCTCCCTGGACATGAAGAATCGGGGTTAAGTCCGCTTCAACCAAAGCCAGCACAACTTTTCGAAGACTGGGCCAGTAAAATTCTTTAAAATGCTCGTCTGACATAAAGCCTGCTGCCCCTTTATGCAACCAGAATACTATCCGCGGATTATTCACAGCCTCAGCCCAGGTAATGGCGGCATTTATTTGCGGTTCGATATATAACTCTACCGCCGCCAGAAGCTTCTCGGGGACTCTGTACATATCCAGCATCGTCCCTTTTAAGCCGCGAAGAAAATCCGCGACTAAATCAAACGGCGGTGTGAAGTTAGCCACATAGGAAACCGGATAACCAAGGTCCTTCATCTCGGAGATGTAATCCGTTTCAGCTTGCATGGAGACCATGGAAGCTTCTCCTAATTTGATGAGTGTTTTCAAAACCTCCAGATATTCCGGATAAGCAAGTGCAGGACCCAGGAAAATCGGGTCCGGACCAATCGAATACAAAGGCGGCATCGAGGCTAATGGCTCTAATTCGCCGGTCATGCGCGGCCATAAGACCCTTAATGAGAAATCATTGGGGTTGGCCAGGAACTGATCATACTCTTCCGCCAGCAGGTATTCCTTCTCAATGAATTGAAAGGTTACGTCATCTGGCAAACCCCCACCCGGCCAAATATAGTGCTTCGCATCCAGTAACTTATACCATTGAGCCGGATACACCCCAGATTGCAGTGCGATGTCAAAATCAAAACGGAGCACGGTCTCCTTCAGGGCCTGGTAGCGCCGGACATGATCCAACATCGCGTCTTTATTAGAGATTCCTGCCAACTTGGTCGAGAAAAAATGGTCAGAAAATGGTCCCACCATCACAAGGTCCGGGGAATCGAGACCCAATGTCTTCTGGAATCTGTCAAAACGGATCAGATTTTGTGCCTTTGAATTTGATTGCATAAGTTTAGTCTTTTTCACTGGCAAGTTGTATCATTTCCAAAACACGTTCAGGAGTAATTGGTAACTCGGTGACGGGAGCCTTAATCGCATCTGTTACCGCATTTGCAATGGCTGCCGGGGCGATATTCATGGGCGGTTCACCCACCGCCTTTGCTCCCAATGGACCACTCTTTTCCGGGATCTCAACTAGACCTGCAATGATTTCTGGAACGTCGAATACCGTTGGGATCAGATAACTTTCCAGGGAAGGATTTTGAATCAAACCCCGATCCACAACCAACTCCTCCATTACTGTGTACCCGCATGCCATCGACACTCCTCCCTCAATTTGACCACGGGTTCCTTTGGGATTTATCACTGCTCCAATATCATGTACAGCAACTATTTTTTCTACTGTTACCAAACCAGTTTCGATATCAACCAACACCTGGGCAACATGAGCGCCAAAGCCAACAACTTGTTCGTATCCCTCGGACCCATCCGGCAATCTAACCGCAGGGTAATCCATCGTATAAAATCCACTGGCCTGCATGGGCAGGTTTTTTTGATAGGCTTTGGCTGCCAAATCGGCTACTGATAGTTGGATCTGTTCATTTTCTACGAAGACAGCACCCTGCCTTAAATTAATTAGTTCGGGATCAGCACCGACTTCTTCAGCAACAAGACCTATCAATACCTGCCGGATGGGATCAGCAGCTTTGAGCGCAGCGTTTCCTGAAAACACAGTCACCCGGCTGGCAACCGATGCGCCTGCATCAGCTGACAGGGTGGTATCAGGTTTAAAGACCTTTACTTGATCCGGCATCACCCCTAAATGTTCTGCAACAAATTGAGCTATGACCGTGTGGGCGCCCTGTCCCATATCGGATGCACCAGTGCGAACCAGGACAGATCCATCCGGTGCCATATTAATTCCCACAGTAGCATGGTCCGGGATATTGCAGCCAAATCCAATTTTGTGGAACGATGCAGCCAGCCCCCAGCCACGGCGTAAATGGGGAGCAGGCTGACGGTCTCCTTTATCGCGGATTTCCCAATTGGATAATTCCGCCACTCTTTCCAAACAGGCACTCATGCCTTCACCCTGTCGGACAACAGCCTGCGGTTGAAATTGCTGCCCGGTTTTTAATCCATTAAGGAGCCGGATCTCCAGTGGATCCATGTCCAGGCGACGGGCTAGCTCATCCATCTGTCGTTCAAATGCGAAGGTTGCCTGAGGAACCCCAAATCCCCTGAAGGCGCCGCAAATGGGATTATTTGTAAAGACGGTGTAGGCCTCGGATCTAGTATGAGGGACAGAATATGGACTGACCCCATAAGCCGCTATCACCATCATCACTTCTTCGCCTGCGTTAACATAGGGTCCTGTATCACCGAATGCTACCAGATGGATTGCGGTCAATTTTCCATCCCTGGTGGCTCCGGTTTTATAGTGAATTTTAATGGGATGCCGTTTGACATGGGTGCAGATGGATTCTTCCCGGCTTTTAACGATTCGTACTGGACGTTCGGTCTTAAAAGCAAGCAAAGCGGCATGAACCTGAATATTGGCTTCATCCTTGGCGCCAAAAGCACCCCCGATATGAGGTGTGATCTCCCGAACCATCGCCTCGGGAATTCCCAAGGCGCGGGCGATTTGAATCCGATCCCGGTGTGGTGCTTGAGAGGAGGCATAAACCACAACAGTGCCATCGGAATCCAAGTAGGCAACTGCAGACTCAGTTTCCAGCATGGCGTGTTCTTGATAAGAGGTGATATAGGTATGCTCCACGATCACATCTGCCTGAGAGAAACCTTTTTCTATATCACCCCATTGATCGATATGGTGGCTGTGTATATTATCTTTCTCTTCCCAGACCTTCTTGGATCCAGGCTGCATAGCCTCTTCAATATCGAATATCCCATCTAAAGGCTCATATTCCACCTCAATAGCCTGCATTGCTGCGAGGGCGATTTCCTCAGTTTCAGCCGCAACAGCGGCCAGGGCATCTCCCCGGTAACGAACCTGGTCTTCCACCAACAAGGGTTGATCACTGTACCAATATAAATAACTGTTTTCTCCCGGGATATCCGCAGCTGTTATCACTGCTGCAACACCGGGCATTTCCCGAGCTTTGCTGACATCCAGGTGCACAATCCGGGCACAGGCATAGGGGCTGTATAATAATTTACCAATCAGCATGCCCGGAAATTCTATGTCGGGAGTATATACTGCCTTACCAGTTACCACATCACGACCGCCAATTGCCGCGTGATCTTTTCCAACAACATCATATCCCTGCATGGGTACTCCTGTATTCTTAGGCCTGTCGTGGGAGAACCAAGTAAACACCGATGACCATTAAAGCTAATCCAGCTATACGAGGCAAGGTGAGGGGGACCTTGTCATATCCAGCAACGCCAATCGTATCAATTAGAACCGCAATTGCGATTTGTCCAAAAAGCAAAGCCATATTCCCAGCGGCGACTCCCACGTTTGACATCGTGTAAGCAACACCCGCAACAGCAACTAACACCAAAGCACCGGCCACAGCAGAGAGCGGCAAGATCCCGCGGGTGTTTTCCCAGGTCAAATTTCCCCGGGAGAACAAGATGATGACTGCTGGAATTGCGATACAAGCTGCAAATACATGCTCGATCAAGCTGGCATTTACGGGGCCAACAACACGAGCAATGGCACCTTCTATAGTGGTCACAACGCCAAATACTCCACCAGTGATAACGCCGACAATCATACCTAAACTCAATCGCTGCTGCATGATAATCTCCTATACTTAATGGTATCTAACCCAAACAGTCCGGTTTAGAGTTTACCCAAGAGCATTTTACATTTTTTAACCCCGTCCGCAGCAGAGCTACCATAGGCACTAGCGCCCATATCTTCCATGATCTCAGGGGTAGTAGCCGCCCCGCCAATGATGACCTCGTATTTTTCACGGATGCCTTTCCCCACCAGGTGGTCACCAACATCTTTCATGTAGGGCAGGCAAGTTGTCAGCAGGGCGGACATACCAATAATGTCCACTTCTTCCTGTTCTGCGCGCGAAACGATATCTGAAGGGGAAACATTGGTCCCCATGTCGATCACTTCAAAGCCATTCACTTTAAGCATTAATCCAACCATGTTTTTCCCAATATCATGCAGGTCTCCCTGGACAGTTGCCAGGAGTACTTTACCCAGGGACAGGTCCGCTCCATCCTTCGAATCTGCCACAGCCGGATTAATCACCTCGGTATTAACCGCATCAACAGTATCAGCTGCTGTTACCATTTCCGGCAGGAAAATATCCAGAGTTTCAAAGCGTTTACCGACATCTTGCAGAGAGGGAGCAATGCAATTTTCGAAGAATTCTACTGGGGTTGCTCCACCTTCAAGAGATTCCCTGGCCAAAGCTATCGCAGCGGCTTCATCTCCAGCTAGTAAAAAGTCAATAAATTTCGGTTGTAAAGTTTTCCAATCGCTCATCGTGTTCTCCTTACATCTTGTTTACTTGTTAATTTAACTTACGCAGAAACGGTTTCTTCTACAGCCTCAATAATTTCCTGATAGCCTGTGCAGCGGCATAAATTTCCCGCTATAGCAGCCTTAATCTCATCTCGAGTAGGCTGGGGATTCACTCTTAATAATCCATAAACAGACATCAACATCCCTGATGTGCAGTATCCGCACTGGAAAGCCCAGTTATCAATAAAATTCTGCTGCAGGGGATGCAGTTCTCCTTTTTCTGCTAACCCTTCAATAGTCAATATTTCAGCATCCTGGGTCTGGGCAATTAGAACCAGGCAAGAGTTGACAGCTTTACCATCCATAAGCACCACGCAGGCCCCACAGTCTCCTTGACCGCAAGCTTCTTTGGCGGCTTTCATTTTAAGATCATCCCGGAGCACACTGAGCAGGGTGCGGCTGGGTTCAGCCCTAACCTCAACAGAATTGCCATTAACGGTAAAATTCACTATCAGTTCAGCCATTTAGCCCTCCACCTTCAATTGCTGCCAGGCTGATACCAGGGCTCTCCTGGTCAGCACAGCCACCATTTTCTTCCGGTACTCTGCGCTGGCCCGCAGATCAGATATCGGGGAAGATTCATCACTGGCTTTCTCTCCAGCATCCGCAAAGAGCTCTTCAGTTGGAGTTTGTCCTTCTAGAATTTTTTCTGCTTTAGCAGCCCGCAGAGGAACCGGCGCTACCGACCCAAGTGCAATTCTGGCCTGGGTGATTTTTCCGTCTTTGGCGAGGGTCAATCGAACTGCTGCGCTTACCACAGCAATTGCCATCGCTTTTCTTTTACCAAGCTTAATAAATATAGCTGCTGTTCGGGGCGGAACTACTGGGACACGTATTTCAGTGAGAATTTCTTCCGGCTTCAACACTGTTTGTCCGGGACCGGTGAAGAAATCTCCCAGAGGGACAGACCGTTCACTCTTTTCATTTTCAATGACTGCTACAGCATCATAAACGATCAGAGGCGCCGCCATATCTGCTGCCGGTGAAGCATTCACCAGGTTGCCTCCCAAGGTACCACGGTTGCGGATCGGAGGACCGGCTATTTCGCTGGCGGCTTCAACCAGGGCTGGGAAATGTTCTCTGAGCAGGTCCGATTCCAAGATTTCGGTATGGGTAACTCCAGCTCCAATGTGGATCCAATCCTTCTCCGTTTTGATATCATCTAAACCCAGCAGACGTAGATCGATCAGCTGTTCTGGATTGACTACGCCTGCGCGCATGCGCGGGACCAGGTCCGTTCCACCGGCGATGATCTTCCCTTTTTCTTTTTGTTTCTTGAGTGCATCCAATGCTTCAGACAAGGTTTTTGGTGCCAGGTAATCTGGTTTGTTCATGGTTCTGTCCTTTTAAAAATGGTTAGAGCGAAAGCCCCAGGTCTTCCATGTCTTTTATCACTTCTTCATAAGTACTCTGCCAGGCAAGAGTTGGTTCCAGAGTCTCCAGGTTATATACCTCATTAAATGGCTGGCCGATCTTATTCTCTTTCTGGCCGTCCTTGTAGAGAGCAATCAACTTCTTAACCAGTGGATCTGCTTCTTGGCGAGTCATTTTTTCTGCTGCGCGGGCAACCCTGGTCAAAAAGCGAACTTCCAACGGTGAGCAGTGAGCTTCATGGCGCCCGGTAGCAGTTTGCACGCCTGTGGCAATTTCAACCCCGGAGGTAACTGTCGCTAATTGATAGGCTGCAATTTCATACAATAAGTCTTTCTCCCCGGGGCCAGCGCTTGGTCGGGTAAAATTGGAGCAGGTGATATTGGTATTACGGCTTAATGCCTGATGGGCAACTGCCTGGGCGGTGATCAAAGGCGGGAAGGTATTGCAGCTCATGTGGGCATGGCTGGGTCCAGCATTGAAGGCATCTCCGAAAAGGCAAGCTTTCATCAGGATAAAGGCTGCCACCTGGGCAACCGCAACACCTTCGGCTCCACCTGCGTAACCGCCGTATATTGGATTATAAAAATTATGGACAAAGGAGTTAGTCTGAATAAAATGGCAAGTCCGGATAAGGTCATCGTAAGATACCTTTAACTCACTCATAAAGGAATTGTTATTATAATCAGTTGGCCGGATACAACCATGTGTGACCGTGGTCACTGTGCCGATGGCGCTGGCGCTGGTATTGGGTCCAGCCACAGCCATACCAGGACGGCCAACCTGATCCAGGGCTTCAAAGGTCATTCGCATTTCCTGCCAGCAAGCCAGGGTATCCCAGGGAGATCCTGCCCGGATGGGAAAACCATAGGTTGACTTCAAAGCCCCGGTGCAAATAAAATCTGTCTCTTTTTCACGGGCATAGGCTATGGTCATGGGAAGGAATAAGTCCTCGGGGATAACCACTCCCCAGAAACCACCTCCGATGGTGACGTGAGCATCCTCATCTGCAAGTCTTTTCTTAATAATTCGCTGATCAGGTCCTTCACCAATCTTCACTTCTTCCGGCACACGCGCCAACACCTTTTCCAATTCCTCTTTTGTAAAAATCATTCGCTTTTGGGTATCTGTACAATACACGCCACTTTTAACAGCCAATTCCAGGGCCGCTTCAAAAACCCGATCAGCCAAATCATCATCGGAAGGAACGCCTGGATCCTCAACATCAAGCTTGATATCAAAATGCTCGACTAACTCCTTGAGAGTCTGGTAAATATAAACCTGGTCCCATTCCTTAATGTCAACGGTTGGCCCGGTCTCTGCTTTCTCAAGTATTGCCAGGTATTCAGAAATATCTACTTTAGGTTGGTTCATTGCATTGATATCCTTTGGCTGATTAAAACTTAAACCCTATTTCATTTAACTCTTTAATAACTTCTTCATAAGTGGATAACCATTCAGCCTTCGGTTCCAGAGTCTCCAAATTGTAAGTTTCTTGAAAATGTTTACCTATATCGGCATCTGGCAACAGATCGCGGTATTTGGATACCAGTTTGGTAACCAAGGTATTCCCTTCTTCTCGGGAGATTCCCTCGGCAGCGTGGGCTACCTGGGCACAGAAGCGAGCTTCCAAAGGTGAAGTATGTCCCTGATTGCGTCCAGTGGCCGACTGCACGCATTTAATATAGTCCACTCCCGAAACCACACCCATAATGGCCATGGCTGCCACTTCATACAGAATTTCTTTCGTCCCGGGGCCATGGGCTGGCCGGATATGGATTCCGTTTAGTAAATGAGAATTGCGGGCCAGGGCCTGGAAATGAATAGCCTGTCCGGCCAGCATGTCGGGGTGGGTATCGCAGCTCAGGTGAGCATGGCTGGGCCCGGCGTTGACTGTATCACCTAAGAGGGTAGCTCGCTGCAAGATGCATCCCGCCACGCAGCCGATTGCCATTCCCTGCTTGCCTCCCAGATATCCCCCGTATATTGGGTCACAGAAATTATGAGCGACTGAGCCGGTCTGGTAAAAATGGGTTGCTCGGGTCAGGTCCGCATAAGATACTTTATTTTCACTGACAAAAGAAGCGTGGTGCCAATCAGACTGCCGGAAGGCCTTATAACTGGTGGCGGCCAATTCAATGATTTCGCTGCCCGAGGTAGCGGCTGCTCCGATGCACACCCCCGGTCGCCCTGCCCTTTTAACTGCAGCCAGGGCCAGATCAGCTTCCCGCTTGGCAGCGATTGCCTCCCAGGGGGATTGGATACGAATCGCCCGACCAAAGGCGGTAGGGATGGAAGGGGGTTCAATAATATCCAGCAAGGGTTCCTTGGCATAAGCTTCTACCATGGCACCAAAAAGTTCTTCTTCTATCAAGGTGCCATAAGCACCTCCAAGAATTATGACATTGGCGTTTTGTTCCGGTTGGCGGTGTTTGATTATTACCTGATCTTTGCCCAACCCAACAGGTAGTTCCGATGGTGCCGAATCAACCACAGCCTGGAGTTCATCCTGAGTCCAAAGCATTTGTTTTTTAGTATTGATGCACAAGACACCACTTTCCAAAGCCAATTCCCAACCGGCTTTAAACAAACGGTCTGCCAGGTCATCGTCAGAAGGAACAAAGGTGTTTTCGTCCCAGGAGATTTCATATTTCTTAATGAGTTCCTGGACTTTGGCTCCAATATATTGATAATCCCATTCTTTTTCATCAATAACCGGACCAGTATCGGCTTTTTCGAGGACTGAAGCCAGGTATTCAAAATTGGTTTTTTCCATTCAATCCGTCCTTGTCAATTATCTATACAGAGATGTTAAAGGGTTAAGCCAAGCATATCTTCCATTTCCTGGCAAACTTCTTCGTAGATCCCTTGCCATTCTTCGGTGGGTTGGAGGGTCTCCAGGTCATACGCTTCAGTAAAGTGTTTTCCTGCCATTTCAACCCCAAGCTTCTGGGTCTCTTCATAAAGAGGCACCAATTTCTTTACCAGGGGGTCTGCTTCAGCCCGGGTTAGACCCACGCTTGCTCGTCCTATTTCGGCCAGGAATCTGGCTTCCAAACCGGTGACATGACCTTCAATCCGGCCCGCAGCAGACTGGGTCCCTTCCAGGATGGAGATACCTGCTGGTACAGTCGCAACCGCCATGGCGGCAGACTCATAGAGTAATTCCTTGGTACAGGGTCCTGCCACGGGTCTCGGGAAAGAAGAAGTCATCAACTTGGTATTGCGGCTGATGGCCTGGAATCCCACTGACAGGGCTGGAATCATAGCCGGGAAGGTGCTGCAGCTCAGGTGGGCGTGGCTTGGTCCGGGATTGAAGGTAGTGCCATTTAATGTGGCTTTCATCAAGATCACTCCGGCAACAATGGATATCGCTAATCCATCCGCGCCACCTACATACCCTCCATATATAGTGTTGTAAAAGTTGTGCGCGAAAGAGCCAGTATGCTGATAATGAATAGCTTTGGTCAATTCAGCATAGGCAACTTTTAATTCAGAGATGAAGGAAGCATGGTGCCAATCCGTCTGCCTGAAACCACCATATGTGCAGGTAGCTAGCTCGCCGATTGCAGAGGGGGAATCTTCTGCACAGCCGATTGGCATGCCAGGCCTGCCCACTTTTTCCAGGACTTCAAATGATAGTTGGGCTTCCTGCCAGCACCCCACTGCTTCCCAGGGAGATCCAGCTTTGATGGGCCGCCCGTGGGTTGTGCTTAAAGTGGCGTTATCGATGTAATCCAGGACCCGCTCCTGGGCATAACTTGCCATGATGGGCACAAAAAGCTCTTCCGGGACCGGGGTTCCATAGGGACCGCCGATGGTGGTAATCGGTGAATCTTCATCCGGTAAACGGTGCCGGACAGTAACCTGATCATCTCCCAAACCGAGGATTTCCTCTTCAGGTGCAGTAGATAGGATATAATCCAACTCTTTCTGGGTCCATTTCATTTGACGTTTGGTTTCCAGGCAAAAGACCCCGGTCTCCCGCGCCAGTTCCATTCCAGCTTCAAAAAGCCGGTCTGCCAGGGCATCATCTGAGGGGACCATTAACTCCTTTTCCCACTTTATGTCATATTTAATGATTAAATCTTTAATGGCCTGATTGATATATTTGAGATCCCAATCTTTTTCTTCAAGCACTGGACCTTTTTCTGCCTTATCCAGCACCGAGAGCATGTAATCGTAGACCTTGCTTTTTTTCATACTTTAATCTCCTGGGTTTCTTGTTGTTCCCGCGCCATGCTTAAAAGCGTGGTTTAAAATTTTGGGTTTGTTTTTATCCTATTCTTAATCCGGTATGTGTTTTGCAAATGAGGTTTGGACGTTATTCTGGACCAAAATCTCTCCTGCACGAATTACAAATAATCTTTCAGGTTTTCGCCGCAGGGCATCCACTGCAGAATCCGCTTTTAATAAAATCAAGTTCGCATCGGCACCCTCGTGTACTCCATAATTTTTCAAGCCAATATTTTTAGCCGCATTATAGCGCGGCATATCAAACACAACCTGAATTTCTTCCGGGGAAGTCAGGTGTCCGGCATGGGCAGCAATGTTGGCTACTTCCAGCGGATCCATCTGTCCAAAAGGATAGAACATATTCATCAGGTCATCCTGGCCACAGCAGACATTAACACCAGCTTCAATCAATTCTTTAATGCGGGCAATGCCACGGCGGATCGGGATCTCATCCTGTCGGCCTTGCAGTAGCAGGTTGATCGGGGTATTTGACACCACTGATATTTCTGCTTTCTTAACCTTGTCAATCACCCGGGATAGAGTCTTCTTATCCCAGGCAGCCATAGATGTGCAGTGTCCGGCAGTAACCCGGCCCTGATAACCTTCCTCGATTGTTTTATCGGCTAACAGCTCTAATGACACCCAGTAGGGATCGTCGGTCTCATCAATATGCATATCAATATTGACATCGTGTTTTTTAGCAATTTCAAATACAATTTCAATTTGTTTAGCCCCGTCTTCCATGTTTTTTTCGTGATGCGGTATCCCACCTACCAACTGGGCCCCATTTTCCATGGCCTGCCACATCAAATCCACTGACTCTGGATTTTGAGCAAGTCCATGTTGGGGGAACGCAATAATTTGCAAATCGAAGATGCCATTAAATTTATCCCTGGCTGCCACAACACCGCGCAATAAATCCAGCTTGGCATATTGATCGATATCCACATGGTTGCGCATCCACAGCGTGCCGTGTTTCAATGCTTCGTGAATGGTTTGGCTTGCCCTCATTAAGATATCTTCATCAGTCAGTTTTACTTTTACATCCGCGTAGATATCGATGGCTTCCCGTAAGGTACCGCTATTATTAAGATTATCTGTGTCCCACAATAAAGCGTTTTCAATATGGAAGTGGGGTTCAATCAAGGCTGGTGAAACCATTGCACCTTGAGTGTCGATGGTTTTTTCTCCAGGATCAATGGCCTCACTGGATAAACGAGCGATTTTACCATCCTGAATTCCCAGGTGGACAATCTCTAAGGTCTTGTCATGCAGTGCATTGTGAATGGTTAAATCCATGATAATTCTCCAATTCAGGATGTATGGTCACGAACCGCCCGGCGGGTGACATAAAAACGAAATCGGTCAGTCACAAAATAGATAAATCCTACCCCGATAATCTCACCAGAGGCAGCAAAGTAAGTTTCTTCCATATGAAAGACTGGTTTTCCTTGCTCGATATCCAACTTCTCAGCTATCTCCTTGGATGCCTCGATAGCAAATATCTCAGATCGGGTATGGGATAGGGGTGGGTCACACTCATCAAACATAAAAGTCAAGACTGAATCGGTTTTTTTATCCAGGGATTGATCAAGTCCATCTTTATTAATGAAATAATCATCAAAATACATACAACGAATCTCATCAATGGCTTCAATGGTTTGAACCCGAACTAATTCCATCCCTTCACTTGTGCTTAACACGACTGACAAATCCGGGGAAGCATTCAGGGTTGTGACCTTTTTACTAATCTGAGAATGCTTTACGCCTGCTGCCTCTGCTAGTTTCTTAAATGGCTCCAATCGCTGTAGTCCGCCAAAAAATCCGGGGCCGGTAGGGATGGTCACAAAGGTGCCAATGCCTTGTCTACGCGCTATATAGCCCCGGGTTTCTAAATGGCCCAACGCTTCTCTTAAGGTGGACCGGGAGATGCCTAGCTGTCCTGCCAATTCTTCTTCGGGTGGTAATTGTGAACCCGTTTTTAACCTGCCGGAAACAATCATCTCCGTCAGGGCTTCAATCGCCTGGACGTATAGGGGCCGGCGGTCTCTTAAACTTAATGCATTTTGATTATTTTTCATATCAATCCTTGAGTTTCCCCTTCCGTTATCTTGATAAAACAACTCACGTCAAATTCGTCTGGTTCCTGGCTCTCATTTTTAGGGGATCTGTTCCCATTTTCAGGCTGAGTTATCAACAGGGCCCGCTCCGAATTAGACTAAACGATCCAAGGGCAGTCCGAGTTTAATTAACTCGTCCCGGACCTCATCATACATACCCTGCCATTCCGGGGTGGGTTCAACCTTCTCAATATCGTAGACTTCTTCAAAGGGTTTCCCGATTGGCTTTTTATCCAGCTCATCCACATAAAGCGGGATAATTTGTTTAACAATCTCATCAGCCTCAGCGCGGGTCATGCCCCGAACTGCATGGGTAACTTCGCCGCAGATTTTAGAATCCAGCCCGCTGGCATGCCGGGGGACGCTGCCCCCCGAGGCGGAGTGACAGGAGGTCATCAAGGATTGACCGGATACTGTTGTAGCAGCCACAAAGGCAGCATTTTCATACAGCATGGTTTTGGTGCCGGGTCCTCCGGCCGGACCTACCAGGGTATCCACCAGCAAGTTGGTATTTCGGGTCAGCCCTTGCACACCAAGGCTGGTAGCCCAGATTAATTCCGGGGTGGTATCGCAGTTTAAAAAGGGATGATTGGGACGAGTATTATAGGTATGACCGGGATGACATTGGTTAAGCAGGATTAATCCTCCAACAACGGCAATTGCTACACCTTCTGCCCCACCTACATAACCTCCATAAATGGGATTGTAGTAGGCTTCCAGGATTGTGCCGGTGCGTACAGAATGGGTCACGATCGAGAGCATCTCATAGTTAGTTTTCAATTCAGACATAATGGGCGCATGCAGCCAATCCGTGGGGCGATATCCCCCCCAGGAGACGCCAGCCAAACCGCCGAGAGCTGTCGCTGACAGTTCCACACACCCTAAACACATGCCTGGTCGTCCGGCAATGTTGGCGGCCTGCAGCGCCAATTCAGCTTCCCGTCGAGCCGCTAGTACCTCCCAGGGTGAGCCAGCCTTGACCGGATAGCCATACACTGTCTCCAGGGAAGGGTTGTCTATCACGTCGATGACACCTTCTTTCAGGTAGCTGAGGCTCATGGGAACATACATATATTCTGGTACTGGCACACCATATGCCCCACCGCCTACAATCACCCGGGTGTTATCATCTGGCACGCGGGCTTTAGCAACCACGGCATCGACACCAGCGCCCATCACCACTTCAGAGGGACAATTCCTTAATCCTTCCAGAAGCTCTTCCCGGCTCCAAACAATCCTCCGGCTGGTACTCTGGCAGAACATACCAGTTGTTTCGGCAAGATCCAACCCGGCCTGGAAGATTCTGTCCGCCAGGGCATCATCGCTGTTAACAATGATCGATCCCTCAAATTTGATCTTATATTTCTTAATTAAATCCTTTATGGTTGGTGCGATCAATTCGCGTTCAAATTTTTCCTCTTCCATGATCGGACCAGTCTCAGCCCTGTGAAGTACTTCAACAATTCTTGCTCTGTGCCCCATATCAATCCTCCTTCTAATTAACAATTACCCCCTCAAAATATAATCCATGACCCGCTTTCTTTTATAAATCGAACTGGTCCAACGGTAATCCGAACCCAATTAATTCCTCCCGGACCTGGTCGTAAATGCCCTGCCATTCGGGAGTTGGTTCAACGTTCTCAATGTCATAAACCTCTTCAAATGGTTTTCCAATTGGTTTTTTCTCCAGGTCATCAATATATAAGCGAACGATCTGGGAAACCAGTTGATTGGCATGTTCCCGGGTTAATCCCGGCATAGTCCGGGTGATCTCTACGCATATTCTGGGATCCAATCCACTGCCGTGTCGTGGCACGGCACCTCCCGCGGAATGACTGGCTAACAATTCGGACGCACCGGAAGATAGTGCCATCAGGGCAAAGGCAGCGTTTTCATAAATAACGGTTTTAGTACCTGGACCGCCTGCCGGACCTGCTAAGGTAGCCGTCATCAGATTTCTGTTGCGTGCCAAGGCC
>SDBS01003704.1_pt1 | contig 15029 bp, 11 predicted proteins | sample 2277091 | NCBI WGS metagenome assembly SDBS01 (sample SAMN10404972, study PRJNA504765) | marine sediment metagenome | isolation source: marine sediment core GS10_PC15, 163 cmbsf | place: Arctic Ocean: Southern Knipovich Ridge | collected 2010 | reverse complement strand
CTTCGCGATGAGCAACTGGTTCTACAACTACAAGTGGAATGACCCCGCCGCGCAGATCCAGCTGCTGGCCGACAGCGGCTACGACAGCGTGATGCTCTCGCTCAAGGACGATCCCGGGCGGTGGAAGATGCTGCCGGCGTACCTGGAGGCCATGAAGAAGCACAAGATTCGCTTGGCCGGCATCCACGCCCGGTTCTACATCGAGGACGGGACCTACCCGCAGGTCATCAAGGACAACCTGCCGCTGCTGAAGGGCTCCAAGGCACTGCTGATCCCGTCCGTGGGGACCCGCACGAAGCTGAAGCGCGACGATCCCAAGGCCGTCGCCATGGCGGTGAAGATTCTTCGCGAGATGTCCAGCGACTGCCGCAAGCACGGCCTGGGCGGCGTGGCGATGTACACCCACATCGGCAACTGGGTCGAGACCTGCGACGACGGGATCCGCGTGGCCCGGGCTGTGGACCGACGAAACGTGGGGATTATGTTCCACCTGCACCACTGGCAGGCGACCGGCAGCAAGGACCTGGTGGGTACACTGCGACGGATCAAGCCGTACCTGATGATCGTCGTCATCCAAGGCACCGACGCGGGCACGGGCAAGGCGGCGGCCAAGCACCGAGTCCTCGGCGAGGGCAGCTTCGACATGGTCCCGCTGGTCCGCACGCTTCGCGAGATGGGCTATCGCGGGCCGCTTGGAACGATGGGTTACACACAACGCGGCGACATTCCCGGCAAGCTGAAGCGGGGGCGGCAGGCGTGGGAGAAGCTGCTGGCCAAGGCCCCCAAGACGAAGGTCACTACCGCCCGGGAGAAGGAAAAGCAGGGCGCGGCCACCATCCCGCTCGCACGAAGGAAGCCCGCACATGACCGATGAGGCGACAACAATAACGAAGCTCGATGAGGTGCTGGCCGCCATCCGAGGCTATGACGATCCGCGGCGCGCTGCAGGCGAATGGAAGCAGGTGTACAAGCTGCTCCAGAAGACCGATCTGCCATCCGCTCGCGTGACGCATGCCGTGGGGATGCGCGACGTGGCCGCCTTGGCCGAGCTGATCGAGCAGTTTCGCACCCCCGATGCGGCGCCCGCACCAGCCGAGGCGCCAAGTGCGGAGACCTGCAAGCAGGCCCTGCGGGCGTTCCGCAAGCGACTGGCGCTCACTTGTCTGGACGAAGAATCGAAGATCAGCACCCACAGCCCGCTATCGAAGGGCTTGACCTCTCGCTACACGGCGGCCATCGTCCCGCCGGTCGAATGGCCGCAATCCGTCTGGGATGAGCTGGTCAGCCAGGGCAGGCTCCGCAACATCGGCCACGGGTTGTATGAGCTGACGAAGCATTAGCGGGGGATGCGATCCCCAAGGGACAAGTTGCGAATTTCAGGGACCTTCGAACAGGAAGAGGATCGAATCGCTGCCCCAGTGCCAGGCGCCCATTCCCACGATGAAGTCCGCGCGGCCGTTGCCGTCCAGGTCCACCTGTCTCCGCACGCCCTCATGCCCACCCGGCATGGCGTGGCTCCAGCTTCCGCCGTTGTGCTTGTTGCTCCAGGTCCGTTTGGACGGGCTCGGCAGGAAACTGATCGCGTAGAGGCGCTCGCCCTTGCCGTTCCATACCGAGAACATTCCGTCCACGTTCGCGCCCAGGGCGTGGCATGAGATGTCTTCGACGCCGTCGCCGTCCCAGTCTCCCTTCGACAGGAGGGATGCCGGAACGGGGCGCTTCCAGATGAGTTTCCCCTTTGCATCCCACACACAGAGAAGCCCGGTCTTGCCGCACATGGCAATTTCGAGGCCGCGCCTGCCCGGATCAAAATCACCAAGGGCCATGTTCTGCGCGTGCCCCAGGCCGTCCTTGCGATAATCAATCCTGAGTTTGATTTTGCCGGTCATCGCATCGACGACATAGGCGGGCCCGCGGCCGCCGCACCCTTCATGATCGTAGACAAGCTCGGTCTTTCCGTCGGCATCCACGTCGCCGCAGACGATGTAGTCGCTGTGCTTGGACTGGGTCTTGTCTTGCCACAGCACGGCGCCGTCGCCTTTCATCGCGACGGTAAGTTTCTGCCAGTTCGCAAAGATCTCATCGAGCCCGTCCCCGTTGGCATCACAGCGATAAAGCTCGTGTGAATATGCTGCCCCGCCCTTGAGCCCCGTATCGTATTTCCAGGCGAGCTTGCCCTTGTCGTCGTAGCAGCGAAGAATGCCGCCGCTGCGCACGATGACAGCCTGTTTCTTGCGGTCCAGGAAGTGTCCGACGGTGATGTCACCGACGGCCTCTTTGGCCGACCACTCGGTCTTGCCCGTCTTCGCATTGATGCACCACGTCCCGCCCTTGGTGGCGTGCAGGACCGAATACACGCCGTCGCCGTTCAGGTCGAAAACCGGCAGGCGGCTCTCATCTCCGTGCAGGGCGGCCATGGGGTCGCTTTCCCAGACCACGCTGCCGTCGCCGTAGCGAAGCCGCTCAATCCTTGCGCCTTCATGCTCGCTGCGGCATCGGAAGATATCCGGTTTGCCGTCGCCGTCCACGTCCTTCACTTCCGAGATCACCGGATGAAAGGCCATGCCCTCCTCGCCTTCGTATCCTTTCATGATCCAGGCCTTCTTGACGCCGGGCACCTTGGACCAGTCCTTGATCTTCAACATGTTGACGCGGACGATCTTCCCCCACTTGTCTTTGGCGACCTCGAACTCGCCCTTCGGACAAAGATGCATGTTGAGCGTGGAGTTCTTACTGCTCTTGCCTATCTCTCCACCCGGACGATGTTGCTGGGCGCGGGCATGCGCTGCCGCGGCGCAAAGACACAACGATCCAAGTATCAGCAGACGTCTTGCCCTGTTGGTCATCTTCTAGTTATCCCTTCTTGTCCGACTTGGCTCGGCCGTGCTTTCCTCTTCCTCCATTCGGTAAAGATTTCACGTATCCTGTCGACCACTACCGCCAGCAGGATGAGGCCACCGAGGAAGGACCTCATATACGCCGGCGGGACCCGCTTGAACTGAACCAAGCCGTGCTCGATCAGCGTGAAAATGGTGGCCCCCATGAAGATCCCGAGCGCCGAAATTACCCCGCCTTTGAGACCAGTGCCGCCAATGATGGCGACGGCAAAGGATATTATGAGCCAGGTGTCCCCGGTCTCGGGCGCTGCGGACAGGTTCCTTGAAGCGTAGAGAACCGCCGCCAGCGATGCGAATAAGCCGGACAGCATGTTGGCCATGAAGACGGTTTTGGCGGTTTTGATGCCGGACAGCCTTGCTGCATCTGCATTCCCGCCGGTGGCCAACATACGCCTGCCGAACATCGTGCATCTGTACATGTAACCGGCGCCAATCAGTACTGCTCCCACCACCAGGAACACGTACGAGATGCCAAATATGTTCCCACGCCCGATGAGGCCGAAGGATTCGCTTACCTCATATGGCTCGCCTCCGGAGATGCCGGACCTGAGACCCATGTAGACGAACATCATGGACAGTGTAACGATGAAAGAATCGATCTTGAGTATCGTGATGATCGCGCCGTTCAGTGCGCCGGCAGCAACGCCGACACCCAGGGCGATGAGCACGGCCAGCCACGGGGGCAAACCCAAGTTCTGGAGCGACAGACCCAGAACCACGGTCGTAATGCTGCCGATACCACCCACTGAAAGGTTCATGCCGCCTACGGTCAGGCAGACAGCCTGCGACAGAGCGATCAGTGCAGCCAGCCCGATCTGCCGGGAGATGAAGAACATGGCGTCTTTGGTGATGAAGGAATGGGGAGACTGAATCGCCAGGACACATACCAGTATGCCCGTCGAAATTATCAGTCCAATCGTCCTGCCGCTCAAAAGCTCCCGCCTGTCGGATCCCTTGAGCGGACTGTCAATCTTACCTTCTTCCATATGTCTGCTCCGCAACGCGCCTTGCTCTGCCCGCCGCGGGAAGCCGCGACGAAGCAGGGAACACCGAACTGCTTCAGTTCAAATGCTTCCCAATCTCCGCACTGACACTTTCGTAGGTCTTGCTCACATCATCAACATTCTTCAGTTCCGCAACGATTCTGCGGTCCCTGAACACGAGTATGCGGCTGGCGCATTTTATTATTTCCCGCATGTCCGACGAGATAAGGATGATGCCTTTTCTGTCCTTCTTGGCGAGGTCCCAGATCAACTTGTGAATCTGGTCTCTTGCGCCCACATCCACGCCGACTGTGGGCTCGTCCATGATCAGGATATCACAGTCGGCCGCGAGCCACTTTGAAATGCTCAGTCTTTGCTGGTTGCCGCCGCTGAGGTCCTCCGTCTTCTGTTCGAGCCCGGAAGTCTTGATCGCCAGAGACCGGACCATGTTAGTGGCGATATCTCGCTCTTTGGGCATGCTGATGTTGCGTGTAAGCGCATTGACTATCTTGTTCCAGATTGTGATCGTGATGTTGGTGCGGACGGGGGCCTTCAGCAACAGGCCTTCTTCCTTACGATTCTCCGTGACGTAACCCATGCGGTACCGGTAAAGGCTGTCGGCCACGCTCCGGATCCGCGTCTTGATGCCTCTGACGTATACTGCACCGCTATCGATACCGTCTTCGCCTATCAATATGCGTGCCAGTTCGGTGCGTCCGGCTCCAACCAGCCCATAGAACCCGAGTATTTCGCCCTCGTGCAGCGCGAAACTTGCATCGTTGGCCTTTTCATGGCGGGTAATATGCTCGGCGCGCAGCAGTTCCTTGCTCCGGTCCACGTCGAGTGTACCGAGGTTTTCGTCCTTACATTCACGCCCGATCATGAGCTTGATGAGGTCCTGTGCCGTGATGTTCCTGGTCAACCTGGTCCCAACGTGACGGCCGTCGCGAAGCACACTTACCTTGTCGCACAGTGCGAATACTTCCTCGAACTTGTGGGTGACGAAAACGATCGTTGTGCCCAGTTCCTTCAGGCGTCTGAGTATTCCGAATAAGTTGTTTGCCTCGTATTCCGTCAGGGAGCTCGTGGGTTCGTCCAATAGCAGGAACTTTGCCTCGGCGGCCAGCGCCTTGGCGATCTGCACGAGCTGCTTGTGTGCGGCGCTCAGGTTCTTGATGACCGTTGTCGGCGCGAGATCAAGCCCGACCATGTCCATGTACTTGCGCGCATGGTCATTCACCGCCCGCCAGTTGATGATCCCCGAGTGGCCATAGGTGATCATCTTGTCGAGCATGATATTCTCGGCAATGCTGCTTTGGGGGATGACCTGGATCTCCTGGTTGACTATGTCGATGCCTTTGTCCAGGCTGTCCCGGTAGCTGCGGAAATGAAGCGTTTCGCCGTTGCAGATGATACTGCCCCGATCCGGCCGGTAGATGCCCGTGATGATCTTGATGAGGGTGCTTTTGCCGGCGCCGTTCTCACCCACCAGCGCGTGACTTTCGCCCGGCTGGAACGTGATGCTCACGTCATCCAGCGCTTTGACGCCGGGGAACGACTTGCTTATGGAATGGAGCTCAAGCATAGCGTGCTACTGAGTCCTGCAACAAGAGACAACGTAAATCCGCTGCCGCCGCCCCCTCTGGTCCGCCCCCAAGGCCGACACCAGCCGCGGACAGTCACCGGTGGGGGGGCTCCTTCACTTTGGCGGATCCAGGTACTTTGTCTTGAGCTCGCCCACTATGCCGTCGGTGGTCTTCTTCACTTCGGCTGCGTAGGTATCCAGGTTGTCCTTCTTGACGATGACGATTCCAGCATTGATGAACTGGTAGTCTTTCTTCGGCGTCCAGCCGTCTACCATCAGTTTGAGGATCGTGCAGGATATGTAGCCGTGCCCGAATGGGTTCTGCGCAACGGTGGCGTCGATATAGCCTTCCTTGATGGCTTTCAGCGTATCCTTTCCGGTATCGATGCCGATGAACCTGATGCGTTTATGGCTCTTATCCTTGTGCCATTCGGTGAGGACCCGTGACGCGGCAATTGTGGGGTTGTAACCCGTCGCGATCATGCCGTCGACCTCACCCCCGCGTGCAGCCAGGGCGCTGTGGATCTTCTTGGTGGCCTCGCTGACCTCGGTCATGTCCGTAATGGTCTGCACGATCGTCACGTTGGGGTACTTGTCCACGACTTCGTTGATGCCCTCATCGCGCTTCTTGGTGTTCAGATCGGTAACGGTTTCGAGAACGTTGAGGATCTTGCCTTTCTCACCCATCATCTTGATGAGTTCCTCGCAGGCTATCATTGCCGCTTCTTTGATCGCCGTGGCGACGGTGAACGATGCGGGGGTCGGCAGGTTGGGCTCAGCCCCGTACGCCACCACGAACTGTCCCTTGTCTCTCAACGTCTTGAACAGGGCATTGGCGCCGGCCGGGTCTCCGGGGTAGATGCTGAACGCCTTGTGTGGCTTGGTCGAAAGCGACTCGACGTTCTTGTTCTCGTTGTCCTGGGACCATTCCTGGCCGAGCATACACAGAATACGGATCTTGTTATCAGCGGCACAGGCCTCGGCACCGGTCTGGACTTCAGCCTTATATGGATGGGGCGCCATGCCGTACCATACGATGGGCTCTACATCCACAGGCTTGGTCTGGGTCTTGGCGATGATTATGACCACGACCACTACAACCACCAGTGCCAGTATTATCATTGCGTTCTTCATCTTGGCTCCTTTGTCTGACTAAGCGATCTCTGTGCAACGTTACCGGGCGATTTGACGGGCATTATACTACCCCTTCGCCGCAGGGAGCGCCAAGAGCGCAGAGCTGCCTATCCCCAGGCCCCATGGGCCCCATGGGCCCCAAGGGGGGGAAGGCCAGGCAGGGCTGGGCAGGCAGGAATGTCACGAGGATGTGGATTAAACCCAGGGATTTCAATCCCTGGGCTTTCAGACCCTACTGGCTCCCACTTTCCGGGAGTTTGTCCAACCCCTCCTGCACACGCTTGACCATGTCTGGCATGGGGATCTTCTGGTACAGGTCCCGGGCCTTGGTCCACAATTCGCGAGTCTTTTCGATGTCCCCGCGCTCCATATATATCGCCCCGAGGTTGCCGTACTGTGCGGCCATCCCTTCCTGCCCGCCGAAACGCTGGAAGGCCGCCAGGGCCTTGCGGTGCATCTGCTCGGCCTTGTCCCCCTTGCCCTGCATCCCGTAGATGATGCCGAGGTTGCCATACGCGTTGGCCATGCCTTCCGGCCCGCCGAGACGCTCGTCGATCTCCAGGGCCTTGCGGTACATCTGCTCGGCCTTGTCAAGCTCCTCGCGGTCCTGGTAGATGACCCCGAGATTGCCGTACGCACTGGCCATCCCTTCCTGCCGGCCGAAACGCTCATTGATCGCCAGGGACTTGAGGTACAACTGCTCGGCCTCGTCCAGCTCGCCGCGCTTGTAATGCGCCAGCGCCCGATTGAAGCAGGCGTCAGCCTGTTGTGCTTCAGCTTTGCGCCAGAGCAGGAAGGCGACCACGATGCCCACCCCCACGACCACGGTCAGCATGACAAGGTGCTTCAGGAGCTTCAACCAGCGGTTCTTACCGGCCTTGACGACAACAGCCCCATCGCCGGCCTGAAGGATGCTGTTGTGGCCGAAGGCCGCCACGTGTTCACAGTGGGGACATGTCCCGGCCTGTCCCATCATCGAATCGAGGCGGCTCATCTCGCCGCCGCACTTCGGACATACGAAGTCAACCATCCCGCACCTCCCGCCTCTGGTGTAAAGTGGCCTCGCCAATCCGGGCGAAGCCGCCGGAAGCCCATATATGGTATAAACCCACGCCGTTCTCAAGCCCCTTTTCCACCGCAGTCGCCGACGCTCCATGCCTGCTCCGCCGAAGCAGCCGCTTCGGCTGCGAAGGCTGGAAGCTATGGGGACGGCGGGGTCTGCCGCGGAGGCGCGGCAGTGTGCTAAGCCGCAAGCGGCCGTTGAACATAGACCCCTCTTTCGCTCTGCGGGCTCAGCGGCTCCCCAAGGGACAGGTCTGCGGCCATATACTGGTACCCGGCGTTAGACGCATCGAGCCTTAACCGGTCTTGAACCGGGCCGGGATTGCTCGTATAAGACACAATCCACGCCGCGGCTGGACCGCAGGCACTGACCGTGAAAACCCGATACGACGAACGGATCCGACATGAAAACGTACGCCGAGATTAACGCCCGCATCGAAGCCGGCAAGGCCGTCGTGCTCACGGCTGACGAGATCATCGACTACGTCGAAACCAAGGGCCTCGACCAGGCCGCCCAGGAAGTCGACGTCGTCACCACCGCAACGTTCGGGCCGATGTGCTCGTCCGGATGCGTACTGAACTTCGGGCACAGCAAGCCCAAGATCCGCATGTCCGAGGCGTGGATCGAGGACGTGCTGGTCTACACGGGTCTGGCGGCTGTGGACGTGTACCTCGGCGCGACGCAGCTTCGCCACAACGACCCGGCCAACATGGACTACCCCGGCGAGTTCCGCTACGGCGGGGGGCACGTGATGGAAGACCTCGTCGCCGGCAAGCAACTGCAACTGTTCGCCCTGTCGTACGGCACGGACGAGTACCCGCGGCGGGAGATCCGCACATACTTCACCATCGACGACCTCAACCAGGCCACGATGGTCAACCCCCGCAACTGCTACCAGAACTACAACGTAGCCGTCAACGACTCCGATCAGCGAATCCACACGTACATGGGCACGCTGGATCCCGAGCGGAAGAACGCCACGTACTGCTCGGCGGGCCAGCTCTCGCCCCTGCTGAACGATCCGCTGTACGAGACGATCGGGGTGGGCACGAGCATCTGGCTGGCCGGGGCGCACGGGCACGTCTACGCCGAAGGCACCCAGCACGCCGGGGGCGGCAAGCGAAACGACCATGACGTACCGACCGGCGGGGCCGGCACGCTGGCGGTGACCGGCGACATGAAGCAGATGCTGCCCCAGTTCGTCCGCGGGGTCAGCCTGGTCGGCTACGGGACCTCGCTCGGCGTGGGCGTGGGTATTCCCATACCCATCCTCAACCCGGACATCCTCAAACGCACGTGCATCCGCGACTGCGAGATCGACGCACCCGTCGTCGACTACAGCATCGCCTACCCCCAGGCCACCGGAGATGTCATCTGCTACGTCAATTACGAGCAGCTCAGGAGCGGCTCGATTACCGTCGAAGGCAAGGAGATCGCCGTCGGATCGCTTTCGTCGTACAGCATGGCCCGCGAGATTGCCGCCCTGCTGCGCGACGAGATCGCACGCGGTGAGTTCCTGCTGTCCGAACCGATCTCCCGCCTGCCGGTCGACCAGACCATGAAGCCGCTGCTCGACAGGGAGAAGTCCGAATGACTGCCACCGTAACTCAGAAACTGCTGCTGTCGTTTCCCAAGTGCGAGTGCGAGAAGCCCATCGTCTACCACCTCGTTCGGGATCACAATCTTGTCGTGAACATCTTCCGCGCCAAGGTCACGCCTGAGGAAGAGGGCTACCTCGTGCTCGACGTTACCGGCACCGAGCAGGACATCGAAAACGCCCTCGAGTACGTCAAGACCTTCAATGTCACCGTCAACTTCACGGGCAAAGGTGTCACGTGCGATGACGAAAGCTGCACCTCCTGCGGCAACTGTATCGCACACTGCCCCACCAACGCGCTGCACGTATCCGACCGGGCAACAATGGCCGTCGCGTTCGACGACGAGAAGTGCATCGAATGCCTCGCCTGCATCCGCGTCTGCCCCTACGGCGCCTGCGCCTCGGCCTTCTGATGACCCCCAAACGCACGTATGAGCGATTTGCCCACAAGGGCGCGAACTTTCGAATATCGTGCGACCGACTCGACGTTGTCAGGCGCCAGATCGTACGTCAGCGGAGCATCCTTGAACGCTACATTGCACGGCACGGGGAGTTTGGCGAGTCGCTGACGCCCGTGGCCGCCCTGGCCGACGCCCCCGAGGTGGCGTGTCGCATGGCCCGCGCCGCAGCGGCAACAGGCGTGGGCCCCATGGCTGCCGTCGCCGGTACCATGGCGCAACTCGCTGTCGAAGCCGCTCTTGACGACGGAGCAGACGAGGCCATCGTCGAGAACGGCGGCGACATGTTCCTCATCTGCCTAAAGAAGGCCATCGTCGGCCTTTACCCGGGCCCGGGCCCGCTGGCAGAGGCTCTGGCCCTGGCCGTCGAGCCGGGCGCCACGCCCATGGCCATCTGCTCGTCCTCCGGCACAATGGGCCATTCGGTCAGCCTCGGGCGCTGCGACCTGGCCACCGTGGTCTCCCGCGACGCCGCCCTGGCCGACGCGGCCGCAACTCTAGCCGCCAACATGGTTAAGACCCCAGACGACCTCAGCCCCACGCTTGAGCGAATCCTCGCAATCGAGGGTGTGGACGGTCTTCTGCTGGTCAAGGCCGACCGAATCGCCGTGGCAGGGGATTTGCCTCCTCTGGTCCGCAACCGCGACGCGGAACTGACCGTTAAGGTCACCCGCGAGGCGACTTCCGAATGACGAATGACGAATGACCAATGACGAATAGCGAACGTCGAACATTCAACATTCAACGTCGAACCTCGAACTGGCTGAAGAACCTGCCTGTCCAGTCCCCAAGGGAGTAGGGGAGTATTGAAATAATCTCTGCGGCCTCCGCGGCTCTGCGGCCATATACTGGTACCCGGAGACGGAACAATGAAGTACCGCTTCTACCTGACTCTGATGTGTTTGGTCATTGTCGTCGTGGCGGGGCGGACGAGAAAGGAGAAACCAGGAACATCATGAAACGACGTGACTTTCTGAAGTCAGCGGCCGGCGGAGCACTTGCTCTTTCCCTGCCGCTGCGTGCGAATGCCAAGGATTCCGCCGCTCGCAAGCCCAATGTTGTCATCCTCTTCATTGACGACCTTGGGTACGGCGACCTGGGCAGTTTCGGTTGCCGGGACATCCCCACACCACACATGGACTCGCTGGCAACCAACGGGGTAAAGTGCACGAATTCCTACATCACCAATCCGCCTTGCTCGCCCAGCCGGTGCTGCATCATGACGGGCATGTACATCCAGCGGTTCGGCAAGTCCGGCATGGCGCGCGGCCTGCCCATCCCCAAAGACCATCCAACGATGGCCGAGTTCATGAGGGATGCCGGCTATGTCACCGGCATGATCGGGAAGTGGGACATCGGCTCCAGGGAGCAGGGCCCGCTGGATCGCGGGTTCATGCAAGTCGCGAGGTCCGCGCCGAGCAAGAAGCCATTCATCTGCCTGAAGCGCGACGGATCCGAAGTGTTTCGGACCGACCTCGATGGCGACTACATGGCTGAATTCGTAGCCCGCAACAAGGACAAGCCCTTCTTCCTCTACTTCTCGCCCAATGCCATCCATTCGCCCAGTGGCAACACGCCCGCACGCTATCAGAATCGCTCAAAGGCAACGGGCAAACGCAAAGCGCTGGCCGGCGCATTGATCGCGGTGGATGACGCGGTCGGAAAACTGCTTGCCATGCTGAAAAAGCACAAACTGGAAAAGGACACCCTCATTTTTCTGACCGGGGACAATGGCCCGAATCTGGGAGAGCAGGGAAGCGCCGAGCCCTATCGTGGTGGCAAGGGGAAGGGCACGCAGCTCGAAGGCTGGGTGCATACGCCTGCAATCGTGTCGTGGCCCGGACGCGTGCCGGGGCCGCGAACCTACGAGGGCCTGATGTGCACGATGGATTTCTACGCTACAGCCGCGGCCGTTGCGGGCAAGCCCCTGCCGAAACGCTGTGAGGGGAAAGACCTGCTGCCGTATCTGCGGGGCGAGAAGGCCGGCGACGTGCATGAGGAGTTGTACTGGCACAATGCCGATCCACAGGATGCAAAACGTCGAAACCTCCGGGCGATGCGATGGAAGCAGTGGCGGCTGATCAAGTATCCCGACGGCTGGCGGCTCTTCGACCTGAAAGCCGACCCCAAGGAGACCCGGAACCTGGCTAAGGCCCATGCGGATGTTGTAGCCGGCATGCGGAAACGCTACGACGCCTGGACCGCGAAGCTTCCTGCCCCGGACACCTCATGGCAGAAGGACGGGCGAGGCGGCCGTATGCCGCAAGGATGGGGTTGGGCGACAGACGCCAAGACGGAACAGTGGAAGGGGCAGAAGGGCAATCGCAAGCGAAAGCGAAAGTGAAGGTGATGCCAACGGCGCGGCTATAACAACACGCGGCGATCTGACGATAGCCCGCTAAACTGGTAAGCCTGGAGATTCATGAACTCGAGTCCATCTGGAATAAGTGAGAACGGCAATGAATAAACTCAATCGTAGAGGTTTCCTGAAGTCAGCGGCCGGCGGAGCACTTGCCCTTTCCCTGCCGCTGCGTGCGAATGCCAAGGATTCCGCCGCTCGCAAGCCCAATATCATCTTCATCATGGTCGATGACCTGGGCTATCGCGATCTGGGCTGCTTCGGCAGCAAGACGATCCTCACGCCGAACATCGACAAGATGTGCGCCGAGGGCGTCAAGTTCACCGACTGCTACGGTGGATGCACCGTCTGCGCGCCGTCGCGCAGCGTTCTGATGTCGGGCTACCACAAGGGGCATACCCCTGTCAGGGACAACAGGGGCGGCATACCGCTGTTCCCAGAGGATGTTACTGTTGCGGATGTACTCAAGAAGGCGGGTTATGCGACGGGCGGTTTCGGCAAATGGGGCTTGGGCAACCAGGGAAAGGGCGGGGCGGCTGAAAAACACGGATTTGACGTCTTCTTCGGATACTACAATCAGTGGCACGCCCACTCGTATTACACGCACCTGTTCAGGAACAGCGTGAAGGTTGAGCTCAACGGACGCTACACACATTACGCGATCTACGACGAGACAATCAAATTCATAAAGGCCAACAAGGATCGCCCGTTCTTCTGCTACGCCCCCTGGACACTCCCGCATGGCCCCTACGTGATTCCCGAGGACGACCCCGCCTGGGCGCTCTACAAGGACAAACCATGGAAGAAGGATGCAAAGGTTGTGGCGGCTATGAACTCCCTGATCGACAAGCAAGTGGGCGAGATAATAGACCTGCTGAAGAAGTTCAAGATCGACGACAACACGATCATCTTCTTCGCCTCTGACAACGGCGGGGCCCGGCGGTTCGAGGGCGTTCACAACTCAATGGGGAAGATGAAGGGGCAGAAGCGCTCAATGTACGAGGGCGGTATTCGCGTGCCAATGATTGTGCGCTGGCCCGGCAGGATCAAAGCCGGCACAGTGAGCGATCTGCCGTGGTATTTCCCTGATGTCATGCCGACCCTGGCGGAACTGGCGGGTGTCTCGAAGGAAACGCCCAAGGATATCGACGGTATTTCGATTGTTCCGACGCTGCTTGGCAAGGGCCGGCAGAAGAAGCATGAATACATGTACTGGGACGACACGTGGTACCACAATGAAGGTCTTCGCATGGGCAAGTGGAAAGGCGTAAGGCGCAACGGGAAGTTCGAGGTGAATCCAAATTCCGCCGAGCACAGGGGCAAGTGGAAAGGCATGAAGCACGAGTCCGGAAAGGTTGAGGTGTACGATCTGAGCAAGGATATTGGGGAGAAGAATAATCTTGCCGAGAAGTATCCCGATATCGCGAAGAAACTGGGCGAACTCATGGACAAAGCCTGGAAAGAACCGCGCAGCCAGAAGGACGACGGTGTATACAAAGGATGACGGAAGGGTGATGCCATGAAACTCCACGATAGATCACTTTGGGTCGGGATGGTGGCTGCGATTGTGGTGTGTGTGGTGATGTCGGCTGCAGCGCAGGAGCAGGGCGACGCCGATGCGGCCGCGGTTCGTCTCCTGCAGATTCAAAGCGGCATAGATCGCCTGAAGGCGAAGCTCGCGGCAAATCCCGGCGACAAGGTGACGCGCTACGCTCTGATCCAGCTGCTCACGATCGCCCTGGACTCACCTGCCGAGGCGGCCAAGTACCTCAACGACGACTGTGATGAATCGCTGCGGAAGTACGTGCCGCTTGCAGCAAAGCCCCCCAAGGAGCTGAAAGAGGCCCAGTGCCTGGCCCTGGCCCAGTGGTACGAGCAGTTCATCGATAAAGGCTCCATGCGGACGAGCAAGGCCAACGCGGCGGGGCGAGCCGTTCGCTACTACCTCCAGTTCCTGTCACTCCATGAGGCTAAAGATGCGGTGGGCGTGGGGGCCCGGCTGGCCTTGAAGAATCTCGAAGTGCGGATAAAGAAGCTGGGCCTGAAGCTGCCGGGCGTGGCTTACGGCCCGCTGCAGGGCTCGCCACCCGAGCACCTCCTGACAGCGAAGCTGGAGCCGAATCCCAAGTTGCCGGCCATCAGCGGCTGGGGGACTAACTCCACGCCGCTGATCTATGCCAACACCGCTGGGACATCCACCATCGTCGTGAAGGGCGCCATTACCGTCCCCGCGCGCAGCGTCGCGTTTCACCCGTCGCCGACGCACGACATTGCGGTCGGCTGGCGGAACCCGTCGGCCGGACGGGTCAGCGTCAGGGCCAAGGTCACCGATGCCCACCCCTCCGGTGGCAACGGTGTGGAATGGTCGATAGTCCTGCGTGACGCCAAGAGCCGCCGGAAGGTCCTGGCCGGCGGCACGGTTGACAGGGGCGGTTCGCAGACGATCCCGCCGGCAGCGGATGCCGCCAAGCTTGCCGCGGTCACCGTCGTGCCGGGAGAGACGATCTCGCTGGTTGTGGGCCCCCGCGGCAGCTACGGGTGTGACAGCACGTCCATCGAACTGACCATCACGGAGGTAGGTGGCAGCGGCCGCACGTGGAACCTGGCCAGGGATGTCGTCTCGAACATGCAGGCCGGCAACCCGCACGCCGATTCATTCGGCAATAAGAAGGTGTGGTACTTCTACGCGCCTCCACACTCGGCGGCCATGGCCAAGCGGGAGGAGGCCTACAAGAAACCCCTTGACGAATCGGCCCGCAAGGCCGCCCAACTGTGGAAGATCTACCAGAGGCTCCACAAGAAGCACGACAAGGACGGTGACGGCAGGCTCAACGAGGCCGAACGCAAGGCCTACTCCGAGGAATATCTCCAGCAGGCGAAGATCATACAATGGGACAAGAACGGCGACGGCCGGCTCAGCGACGCCGAACGCAAGGAGATGGAGGAGAAGCAG
>SDBS01003703.1_pt1 | contig 15030 bp, 7 predicted proteins | sample 2277091 | NCBI WGS metagenome assembly SDBS01 (sample SAMN10404972, study PRJNA504765) | marine sediment metagenome | isolation source: marine sediment core GS10_PC15, 163 cmbsf | place: Arctic Ocean: Southern Knipovich Ridge | collected 2010 | reverse complement strand
CCCGTCGTCAAAAAGCCTGGGGTAGTCTTCATCGAATTTCTTAAGGATGGTGGTAATGATTGCCTCACGCATAAACCTGGAGCGATTGCTTATTTTATATTTTTCGCAGAAGGCATTGAGGGCATTCATTTCCCTCCGGTTAAGCATGATTGTCTGCCGGTTATTTCTAATAAGCTTTTCTTCTATTTTTTTCCGTCTTATCAAACTATCCTGACTTGGTGGTTTACTTATTAGGGCTTAAAGATAAGAAAAATAAGAGAGAGGAATTATTATGTGAAAATTTAGTAAGTGATGAACTTTAATTAAAGCTTCTGGATTATTAAGTCGAATGGTCTAAAGTAAAAGGGTCAAAGAGTACAGTTGCTTACCTGTCTCGAAATTACTATACCATTTTACTTTTCGACTTTGAGACTCTTAGACCATTAGACTTCATGAGAAGTGGCTGAAGACACTAAAAGTATAAAGCTTTCTTATTAAAGAGCTATTATTCAAATTCTTTTGGAACGCCACATATCATAATCATAGACTTATCCCTGGATTTGTTCCGGTATTGATGTTTCTCATTTGGCTTGACCAGGGCAAAATCGCCAGCCTGAAGAGGTGTTTCTTCTCCGGCTTCATTCACAAGAGCGCCTTCCCCCTCAATGATGTAATTCATGTGCTCATAATTGTGCTGATGATATGGTGTATAACCTTTCGGTTCTATTGTAAATACCCGGTAAGAATAAACAGGAGCACCGTCTTCACTTGAAAGAGGAACCTGTTTCCATGCCTTATGGGCACCTTCCATGTTTACTTTCTTCTTTTCAACTTTTTTTAACGAAATAACTTTCATTTTTTCCTGTTTTATTTATATATGATAACAAAATTAGTAACATAAGATAAAGCTTGTATATAGATGATTGAAAAATTGATTACAAATAGGTCGTTTGATTAATGTGAGCTAATTAGTCAAATTTTAATAAGTAGGATCTGTTTTAAGCTCGGGGTGCTATTTTAGGTTTATATAAATACAAACGTCCATTGCGTTCCGGAATGGCAATTTAGCTTTATTAAACATTGTTGCCGGAACGCTGACTTACGCACTGGTCCCAACCCCGGGTTGCACCCTGTGAAATACTCTTTTGGAGTAAAAACTTCGCTTTTATTTCACAGGGCTTACCCGGGGCTATTAATGTTTAACCCTTCCAGGCATACGCGTCAACTTAAGAAGATATCTGCCTGTAACTGATCCACTTGAATATTTTTTACTTTGTCGTAGAATTTAAATAATATGTCAATATCTTACATTTGGTGAACCTTAGTGCCTTGGAGCCTTGGTGGCAAAAAAATGATAGCCACTAATGCACTCCAAGAAACACCAAGAATTTTGACTGCTAATTACTACAAATATATAATCCCTAACGGGACAATTCTGATTTAGAGCCAGGTAACGATTTTTTAGAATTACCTCCGGGTGGAACCTTTTCTAATAAATTTGGTTTCAATAATCCTGGTAATGGCCGGATATGCTTCCTCTTTTTGAAGACGATCAATTAATAATTGTGCAGCTTCTTTACCAATTTCATAGCCATGCTGCTCAACGGTGCTCAGGGCAGGATCTGTTAAATCGGATATTATCCCATGTGTAAATCCAACAATGGAAACATCTTCAGGAACTCTTAAGCCATGTTCTTTTATAATTTTAAGTGTTGCCGCGGCGGTTAAATCATTCACTGCAAAAAAACCATCCGGACGAGGTGTTTGCTTTAAAAAACGTGGAATAATATTGATGGTGTCTTCAATGGAATCGCATTTTACTATTAAGGCATGATCTACCTCCATTTGATTGCTTTCAAGAGCCCTGATATATCCTTGTTTCCGGTTTTGTGAAATTAGCATATGTCCGGGAGCACTCAGATGGACAATCTTCCGGCATCCTGTTTTAATAAGGTGATTTACGGCCTGGAAAGAGCCTTCTTCATCATCTACAATTACACGATCTGTATCAATATCATTACAAATTCTGTCAAAAAACACTAAAGGAACCCCCACATCCACTATTTTTTTAAAATGATCAGTTTTCTTAGTATTCTTGGATGTGGAAACCAATATCCCTTCTACCCTGCTGGACAATAAGGCATCAACATTTTGAACCTCTCTTTCAAAGGATTCATTCGATTCACATACCATAACATTGTACCCCGATTTATATGCCAGGTCTTCAATTCCGTGTATGACTGTGGAAAAGAAATAATGGATGATCTCAGGAACAATGATACCGATGATCTTACTTTTGCGACTTTTTAAACTCAGGGCAATAGGATCCGGAGTATAGTTTAATTTTTCAGCCAGTTCATTTACAGCTTTTTTGGTATTTGGACTGATGTCCGGATGATCTTTTAAAGCCCTCGATACAGTGGATGGAGAAACTCCCAGTTCCTTTGCAATATCTTTTATGGTAACCTGTCCCTTGTGCATCTCAGTTTTTCAGGATTTGGAAGCAAAATTTAAGATTGCTGTTGAGAGTAAAACCAAATTTAGATGTAAAAATACCAAAAAAACCTGATTTTTTGATGATAAATCCAATTTCAAACGTTTGCGGTGACGTTTGCGTTAAATTATTGAAAATTAGGACGATAATACTTTTATTCTCATTAAATTTGTATATTAAAATAAAAGCGAAAAGTTAATTTATTGTATTGATCTTCAGATTCATCATCCCCATTACCCAAAAGAAAAGTTACAAATTCATAATTCAGATAATATGAAAACAAGATTAAGAAAGGTTCAATCCCTCCTTTTCATCTTTTTATTTTTTGTGTCAGTCCTGCAGGGCTATGCACAGATCAGTGTTTCTGGGGTGGTTACTGACAAAAAAGATGGCATGCCTTTACCCGGTGTTACCATCATGATTAAAGGAACCCAGGCAGGAACAATTACCAATATTGACGGAGAATTCACAATTAGTGCTGATGCCAATGCGGTATTGGTTTTTTCCTATGTTGGTTTTGCCACCACTGAAGTGCCGCTTGAAGGTAAAACAAGTTTGAACATTCAACTTGAGGAATCTTATTTGGAGATTGGGGAGGTGATTACAATTGGATATGGAACACAAAAGAAAAGTGATAAGACTGGAGCAGTAGCCAGCATTAAGGCCGATGAATTAAATACCGGTGTAATGACCGATCCTATCCAGGGATTGCAGGGAAAGGCTGCCGGAGTTTCTGTTACCAAAAAGGGCGGTGACCCTAATGCAGGTTTTTCAGTGAAGATCCGTGGTTCTTCAGGTTTATATTCAAATACAAATCCTCTTTATGTTGTGGATGGAGTTCCTGGTGTTGATCCTACAACCATTGCTGCCGAGGATATTGAGTCTTACAATATTTTGAAAGATGCCTCTTCAACTGCCATTTATGGCTCAAGAGGAGCAAATGGAGTTATTCTGATCACCACCAAAAAAGGAAGTTTTGAAAGGCCCAATACGGTAGAATTTAACAGCTATGTTTCCATGGATCAGGTGGCTAACAGACTGGACATGTTGAGTGCTGATGAATTAAGGCAATATGCCATTGATAATAGTTTGTCATTCAATGATGGTGGTGCCGATACCGACTGGCAGGATGAGATATTCAGAACAGGTTTGTCCCAATCATATAATATTGCCGCATCTGGTGGCGGGGAAAATTCAGCATACCGTGTTTCTGTAACACATATTGATTTCAAGGGGGTAGTTATCGGATCTCAAAAGAAAAGGACAGTGGGGAGGATAAATATGAGCCAGAAGGCAATTAACGACAGGCTTGAAATTCAGGCCTCTATTGCCGGAACTTTTGAAAAAAACGATTATATTCAGTATAGTGGCAGTGGATCCAATGATGTTTTATACCAGGCTTACCAGCGCAATCCAACCGATCCTGTGAAAAATGAAGACGGATCCTATTATGAAATTCAAAGAGACTTTAACTATTATAACCCGGTGGCTCTTGTAAATGATATTCAGAATGAAAGAGATGCCAAGCGATTTTTAGGGAACCTGAGAATGGATCTCGAAATTATTAGTGGCTTAACAGCCGGTGTAAACCTTGCCTATACCAGGGACGATTCAGAAAGTTTTTATTTTGAGCCAAGTTATGTGAGAAATAATACTGCTACCGGATACGGAAGAAGGTCTTACGGAAATTTTTCTCAGAAGATTCTGGAAACCACACTTACTTATAATACTACTATAAATGAAGTTCATAATCTGAACCTGGTAGGAGGTTATTCCTTCCAGGAAGACAACTACGACGGACTTTGGGCCCAGGGAACTGAACCATTATCTGATTATGTGATGTCTCATAACCTTGGTGTTTTGAATAATGTAAACGTTGGAGATATCGGTTCGTATAAGGGCAGCAACCGCCTTATATCTTTCTTTGGCCGGGCTGTTTATAACTATGAATCGAGGTACTATTTTACAGCTACAGTGCGTAGGGATGGTTCCTCAAGGTTCGGTGTCAATAATGAATGGGGATGGTTTCCTTCCGCTTCAGTGGCCTGGAATTTAAAGAAAGAGTCTTTTCTTGAAAATATTAGTGTGCTGGAACAATTAAAACTCCGTGTGGGATATGGTCTTTCAGGAAACCAGGAAATTGGAAATTATCATGATATTGTTGCTGCGGTTGCTTCCGGGCCAACAATTAATCCGGAAACAGGAGGGGATGCAATTTTATTCCAGATTTCTCATAACGCAAATCCTGATTTAAGATGGGAATCGAATTCAGAATTAAACCTTGGATTAGATTTTGGTTTCTTCTCAAACAGGCTTTCCGGTTCACTTGAATATTATAGCAAAACGACCTATGATCTTATTGCGCCTTATTCAGTTCCTGTACCACCTAATTCTGTTCAAACAACCTGGGCAAATGCAGGAAAGATCAGTAACCGGGGTTTTGAAGCATTTATACAGGGATTTATTTTTAATGAACGACAGTTTGAATGGAAATCTGTACTGGTTTTTAATACCAATCAACAAAAAGTTATTTCTCTTTCCAGTGAAGGTTATGAATGGACGGAAGGAAACAAAAAACAGGGATGGCTTTCCGGGCGCGGCCTGGTTGGGGATGAGAACTGGACACAGTTGGTGGAGGAAGGCTTTGAACTGGGGACCTTTTATATGCCTGAATATGCCGGACTCTCTTCCGACGGGAAATTCCTGTTTTATACTGAAGCAGGAGGAGTAACGCGGAATGTGGCAGATGCTGAAAGAAGAGTGGTAGGACATGCTCTTCCTGATTTTGAGATTGGCTGGTCGAACTATTTTACGGTTTATAACAATTTTGATATCAGCTTTTCATTACGGGCAGTTGTAGGATCTGATGTGTTGAACGTTACCCGAATGGTATTTTCCAACCCTACCGTATTGCCCTCTTTAAATGGCCTTAGCGAGGTATTGGATGAGGTGGAGCGAGGCGTTACCGATTTCCCGAAGGTGAATTCCTACTACCTGGAGGATGGAACCTTTGTGAAGCTGGATAATGTGACAATAGGATATAATTTTGATATTGCAAACCTTGACTGGCTTCAGAAACTTCGTGTTTATGTGGTTGGAAACAACCTATTAACACTTACAAAATATACCGGAATTGACCCGGAAATTTCTTATAATGGTTTGTCTTTTGGTTTGGATCAATACAATACCTATCCTAAGGTTCGCAGCTTTACCATGGGATTTAATGTTATCTTTTAAAAAAGAATTTGTGTATGGTCAAAAAAATATATAAACACATGAAACAGAAAATATTAATAAGTATAGCTATTCTGGCCCTTATGGCTTCCTGTACCGATCTGGATGATGTTCTTTATGACCGGATTCCTGCCGACTTATACCCGGAGAATGAAATTCAGGGGGCAATTGAAACTATCCCGGTATATACACCATTGAGAGATTTTATTGATTGGGGAGGTTGGTGGTTCTGCCAGGAGCTGACCTCAGATGAAATGGTTGGGCCAACCAGGCATACCGACTGGGATGATGGTGGAAAATGGAGGGTTTTGCATCAGCATACCTGGACCAATACAACAGAAGCCATTAACAGTATGTGGTCGCGATACTATAATGGTATTGGCGAAGCCAACAGGTTGATTGAGAAATTTGAGCCAGGAGCCGACCTGCCCGGACCGGCAGCCACAGTTGCAAAATTAAAGATCATGAGATCCTATTATTATTATTTGTTGATTGATAATTATGGCAATGTACCTTATGTAACAAATTTTGCAGATGCTGAAGAGAATCCTTCAAAAAATGATAAGGCAGATATCTTCCTGGGAATTGTGGCAGATATAGAAAGCAGCATTCCTTTTTTAACTGAAAGCACTTCCAGAACTGCAGTAACAAGGGGTATGGCTTTTTCTTTACTGGCAAAGCTTTATTTGAATGCGGAGGTTTATACAGGAAATTCGGAATGGGAAGCTGCTGAGGCAGCCTGTGACAGTGTAATAGCCCTTGGTATGTACAGCCTTGAAAGTGATCCGTTGGGACCATTTGTAACGGAAAATCAATTTTCCTCAGAAAATATATTTACCATTCCCTATGATGAAGACACTTATACGGGTTTTAATCTTCATATGCGTACCCTTCATTATATCAGCAACCTGACTTTTGATATGTCAGCCGGACCATGGAATGGATTTGCTGTTGTGGAAGCTCATTATGATAGCTATGATGATAATGATTTGAGGAAAAAGAATGGCTTCCTGATTGGGCAGCAGTATTCAAGTACTGGAACGGCACTATTTGATTTAACTGCCGGATCCCCACTGATCTTTAATAAGCATATTCCAGCCTTATTAATAGATGCCAGTTATACATTTGAGGAAATACGTATGTCAGGAGCAAGGGTGATAAAGTTTGAAGTTGCAAAGGGAGCCAAGGCTAACCTGAGTAATGATTTTCCGCTTTTCAGGTATGCCGATATTTTATTAATGAAGGCGGAAGCCATCATTCGCCAGGGAGGACCAAATGCAGAGGCAGATGATCTTGTTAATCACATCAGAGATAGGGCAAAAGTTGGAGATCTTACAAATGTTGACCTTCCTACATTACTTCAGGTTAGGGGCAGGGAAATGTTTTATGAAGGGCATCGCAGGCAGGATCTTATTCGTTTTGGTGAATTCAATAAGGCATGGTGGGAAAAAGATGCCTCAAGCACGGACAGGAATACATTTCCTATTCCGCAGTGGGCTATTGATGCAAATCCGAACCTGGCAAAATAAATTATTATAACTTTTTCCAAGTATTTACGTTTATATATAGCCATGCATTAAAATTAACTAATATGTTTAATCTGAAATTGTTTATTAATTAACCAAATCTTAAAAAGTATGAAAAACAAATTTCTAAAAAAAGTGCTGAACTGGTCTATGGTACTGGTTGCAGCAACAATGATCCTTGGTTCATGTAACAAGGATGATGAAAAAGATCCTCCTGTAGTTATTGAGGATGGTATTTATGTAAAAGGTTTAGGTACAGCCCTGACCGATTATGATGCTAAAGGTTTAATGACTGCTACAACTAATGAAGCAGATGATAATGCTGCCCGTGCGGGTCTTTATGACCTTTATGTGGCTGTTGAGGGCGGTGCAGACGGTTTTAATATTGTTATTGTTAGCGGTGGAGAGCCGACTGTTTATGGCCCCGGTGGAGATTATGCTTTAGTTACAGCAGAGGAACTTGATGTTGAGGAGCCTCAGAATGTTGATTTCTGGCGTGGTGCATATGCTGCATCCACAACCCCTTTCACTGTTAATACAGATGGTTTGTATCATATAGTTCTTGATACTCAATTAGGGATTGTTGCAGTAGCTGAAGCTAAATGGGGTGTAATTGGTGGTGCAACACCCAATGGCTGGGGAGGTAGTACTGTTTTAACTGCTGGTGCTTTTGATCTTAATAAAATCTCTTTTGAAAAAACAGAGGTTATTATGCTTGCCGGGGAATACAAATTCCGTTATGCAGATGGCTGGAAGATAATTCTTGATGGAGAAAATGTTCGCGTAAACGCTAATTTTGGCGGAGCTATTGATGCACTGGTTGCTGGTGGTTCCAATATGAATAATGATGTTGTCGGTGTTTATACCATAAACATTACCTGGGAACTGGGAGTTGGTCATACAGCCACTTTAACTAAAACAGGTGATTATACGCCTCCAGCATACCCTGATGCTATGTTTATTGTAGGTAGTGGTGTTACATATGGCTGGCCAACAGTTGGTCCTGGTGAAGATCCTGAATCTGCAATGCACAAAGCTGCAGGTGGAGCACCCAGCGAAGGAGTCTTCTGGAAAATTTGCCACATTACAGCAGATGAAGGTTTTAAATTATCAGCTGAAAATTGGGCAGACCCAAATTTAGGTTTTGCTGAGGTTGACGAATATGATGCTAATGGTGTTACTGTTTCAGAAAACGGTGGAAATATGTCAGTTGCTGCCAGCGGAATGTATATGGTTGTTGTGGACTTACGAGATGATCTGACTAAAGTTTCAATTATAGCACCCACAGTTTATGGTATTGGTGATGCATTTGGTAGTTGGGATGGTGCAGTTCCAGCAAACTTGTTTACAGTTGATGATGTTGCTAAAACATTAACATCTCCTGCTTTAACTGCAGATGGGGACATACGTATGTATGCAGATCACGCCTGGATTCCAGATTGGTGGAATGCTGAATTTAATGTTTATACTGGTGTAATTGAATATCGTAATGATGGTGGTGATCAAGCTGCTGTTGCCGGTACTACTGGTCAGGTTATTACTTTAACATTTGATGATAACACAGGAGCAATTAACTAATCTTATTTGAGAAATTAAAAAAGGCTGTCCTTGTGACGGCCTTTTTTTTCATTTTTTTAAATTGGCTTATTATGAATAAAAAAAACATTTCTCTGGTAATCGTAATACTTGTTTATTTCTCCGGAATCAATGCCCAGGTTGTAACAACAGATCCTGTGGTTCCAACAGATAACAACCCGGTTACAATATATTTTGATGCCGCACAGGGTAGCCAGGGACTGATGAATTATACAGGGGATATATATGCCCATGCAGGAGTTATTACTAACCTGAGTAGCAGTGGAAGTGATTGGAAATATGTAATAGCCGGCTGGACAGAAAATATTACTAAAGCTAAAATGACCCGTGTTTCTACCAACCTGTATTCACTGGATATAAGTCCTTCTATCCGGGACTTTTATGCTGTTCCGGTCTCAGAGAATATTTTACAAATGGCTTTTGTATTCAGGAATGAAGATGGGTCAAAAACCGGAAAAACAGAAACACAGGGAGATATTTTTATTGATGTATTTGAAGAAGGCTTGAATGTGAACCTTATAAATCCCACAGAATCTTCACTTGTTGTCGAACTCAATGACCAAATCGTCGTAGAAGCTTCTGCCACACTTTCCACTTCCATTTCTTTATTTATTAACAATAGTTTTATAGTTTCAGGGGCAACAGCTACCGAACTTGATTATACAATTACAGCTGATACAGACGGAGAATACTGGGTACGGGTGGAAGCTACAGATGGAGTGGAAACCCTTGCAGACTCTTTTTTCTATTTTGTCAGGCCTTCCGTAGTTGTGGAGGATCTGCCAATGGGTGTAGAGCCGGGAATCAATTATATTGATGACAATACCGTGATACTGGCTCTTTATGCCCCCAATAAAAATTATGTATTTGCCCTGGGCGATTTTTCAGACTGGGTAGCCAGGGCCGATAATTATATGAAAAACACAAGCGATGGAAGTAGCTGGTGGATAGAATTGAGCGGACTGACTGCAGGCAAGGAAAATATATACCAGTATTTTGTAGACGGTACACTTCGGATTGGAGATCCCTATGCAGATAAAACATCAGACCCGAATGACAAATGGATACCTGAAAACACCTACCCGGGATTGATTGATTACCCGGCCGGTAAAACCACCGGAGTAGCCACAGTATTTCAAACAGGCCAGTCAGCATATGATTGGTCCAATACTTCTTTTACCCCGCCGGCTAAAGAAGATCTTGTAATATATGAACTCCTGATACGCGATTTTACCGCTGAACACAGCTATCAATCACTCATTGACACATTAGACTATTTGAAAGGTTTGGGGGTAAATGCCATTGAATTAATGCCAGTAAATGAATTTGAAGGAAATGAAAGTTGGGGATATAACCCATCCTTTTACTTTGCTCCGGATAAATATTACGGACCGAAGAATGATTTTAAAGCCTTTGTGGATTCCTGCCATGGACGGGGCATTGCGGTGATACTGGATATAGTACTGAATCACGCTTATAATCAGTGTTCTTTTGTTCAGTTATTCTTTGATGGTAGCAAACCCACCGGCCAGAATCCATGGTTTAATGTAAATCATAACTTTGAAAATCCGGGTGCTCATTGGGGCAATGATTTTAACCACGAAAGTTTACATACTCAGGCACTGGTTGACAGCATAAATAGTTACTGGATGTCGGAATATGGTATTGATGGCTTCAGATTTGATTTTACTAAGGGATTCGGTAACAATATTAAAGATGCAGTTAATGATCCATGGGGAAGCATTTATGATGCAGACAGGATCCGCCTTCTAAAACGAATGGCAGATGAGATATGGGAACGGAATCCGCAGGCCTATGTCATCTTTGAGCATTTGTCTGAAAACACTGAAGAGACAGAGTTGGCCTTTTATGGAATGATGTTCTGGGGAAATATGAACCACGATTATTTGGAAGCAAGCATGGGCTACACTTCTAATTTATCCTGGGGTTCATACCAGACCAGGGGCTGGACCAAACCTCACCTGGTAACTTATATGGAAAGTCACGATGAAGAACGAATGATTTTCAAAAATATGACTTATGGAAATTCAAATGATAGTTATGATATAACGCAGCTCTGGATTGCCCTGAAAAGGGCTGAACTGGCTGCCACTTTTTTCTTTACTATTCCCGGACCAAAAATGATCTGGCAGTTTGGTGAACTGGGTTATGATGTTTCGATAGATGATCCCTGCCGGGTTTGCAATAAGCCCATTCTATGGGATTATTATGAAGTGAATGACCGGAAGAGATTGTATCAGGTATACTCTTCCCTGGCAGACCTTAAAGTTAATGAGCCGGCATTTGGTACGGATAATTTCCAGTTAAATACCTCAGGGAAGCAAAAAAGAATTAACCTGTATCATACAGATATGGATGTGGTGGTGCTTGGAAATTTTGATATTATTCCAGCAAATATTGACCCTAATTTCAGTAAAACAGGAAGATGGTATGAGTTTTTTACAGGTGATTCTATTGATGTAACCAACACAGCTGCCTTGATTGATCTGGAAGCGGGAGAATACCGGATATACACTACAAAAAGATTGAGTACGCCGGATATTGTTACTGATGTGAAGGATCTGCCGATCAGTGAATTTACAAATACAGGATCTGTTCAAATTTATCCAAATCCGAGTTCATCCGGGTTTCAACTGGTCTTAAATACGAACGAGCAAAAAAGCCTTAATCTTGAAATATTTGATCTTTCCGGAAAGAGAGTGAACAATTTGTTTACCGGGGAGCATCTTGGGCTACTGGAATTGTACTGGGATGGTTCAAATAATACCGGAATGAAAATGTCTTCAGGTATGTATTTTCTGCATGCCCGGATTGGTGATGAACATAAGGTTTATAAACTGATAAAACAGTAAAAAAGAACCCACTTCCCCTGTCTGGCAGGCAGGATACTCCAGACCCTGAATGGTTTCATGGCTATTCCATTATTAAATTTCTCAAATATCCTTAAACGGATTGGGCCCAATATCTACTATTGTTTCCAAATAATCGTTTATCATTTCCGGAATTCTATTAAATTCATTTATCTCAATAAACTCAGTCCTGATCCTTTCAGGTTCAAGCATCATGGTTTGTAATGTTTCCTTTATATTTTCTCCTCGTGTTTCAGTCAGTTCACTGCCATGTATAAAGTGACATTGATAATCATCTCCGGGCTTACACCCAATCTGAAGAATACCATCAAAGCCTTGCGACAGGGCATCGGAGATCCATACGTTATTGACCGAGCCAATGCAGCGAACAGGTATTATTCTAACATAGGCACTATATTGTAAACGGTTTATACCGGCCATATCAAAAGCAGGATAAGCGTCATTTTCGCAGACAAATGCCAGTATCCTTGGTTTCTCCTCAAACTCATCGGGAATATGAACTGCCTTGATCATGGAAGAAACAGCATTGATTGAAAAATCTTTAAAATTAATAATTCGTTCAGGGCATGAGCCCATGCAAATTCCACAGCTACGGCAACGATATGGGTTCGGTAAAGGAGTTCCCTTTTCAGTTTCATCATACGCTCCAAACGGACACTCCTCGGTACACCGTTTACAATCAGTACATCTTTGCATATAGAGTTCAGGATAACCAATGTCACCTGAACGCGGATGAACCGATTCGCCACGTTTGGTGTTTTCAATACATTGAATAGCTTTTAAAGCCGCTCCTGTGGCATCTTCAATACATGCAGATATGGTGCCAGGGGTCCTGATAGCACCTGCAGCATATATACCGGTCCTCCGGGTTTCATAAGGAAAACAGATGAAATGCGAATCTGGGAAATTATATTTAAGTCCGGGAAGACCTTTCCCCTGCCTGTATGTTAAATTGAGATCTTCACTGTTTCGGGGAGTCATTCCCGTGGCCAGTACCACAAGATCAACTTTTATATTTATTTCATCATCAATTAGAGTATCCTTAACTGTAACTAATAACTGATTATTTTTTTCTGAAATCTCCGATACTGTTCCTTTTGTCAGGAATATTTGTTCGTCTTTTTGGATTTCTTTGTAGAAATATTCAAGTTTCCCGGGCATTCTTATATCCTTGTACACCACAAACAGCTTTGTGTCTTTAGTGAGATTGCGGATATACTTTGCCTGTTTCAGTGAAGTGGCACAACAGAATGCCGAACAATAAGGAAGATGATTTTTGTCTCTGGATCCGGCACATTGAATAAACAGTGCACTTTTTACAGTTTGCCCATTTGAGGGCCGCACAATTTTGCCACTTTTTGCCATCTCTTCCATCTCAACATTAGTGACAACATCAGTATGAATATTATAACCGAATTCTTTTAAGTTTGCGGCATCATAAGGTTCCCAGCCTGTTGCCAAAATAATGGAAGCCACCTTAAATTCCACTATGGAATTATTATTTAAAATGTAAGCAGTAAACTCACCAGGTTGTCCAGAAATTTCTTTGATTTCGGAAGAGCTAAGTAAGGTAATATTTTTAAAGTTCTGAAGCTCTTTAATCTTTTCATGGATGATGGGATCTTGTAAAGTGCCAAACGGCTCTGAATACGGAACCTGTTTCAAAAGCCTGGAAGACCATCCGCCGGCTTGTGCTTCTTTTTCAACAATTACAACCCGGTATCCGGCTTTAGCACTTTCAATTGCTGAAGTAATTCCGGAAATTCCTGCACCTACAACCAGGATATCAGAATTTAGAGTTGAAGAAATAAAGGGTTCCGGTTGCTCAACAACAAGGGCTTTCGCAATTCCCATTCTGAGATAATCTTCAGCAAGCATCTGAGTGTCTTCTTCATTCGGCGGGTTACACCAGATTACCTGTTCCCTTAAGTTTACACGTTCAACAATTACAGCAGGATCAAAGGAAAATTCAGTAGTTTTTACACGTGGTGAACAGGCAGCTATCACAATAGAATTCAATTCTTTGTCGGCAATATCATTGTGAATTATTTCACAGTACTCTTTTCGGCACAAAAAAGAATGGACTCTGTAAATTGAAATATCATTATTCTCTGAAGCTGCAGACTGTAAGCTGTTAATATCCAGACTTTGGCCAATGCCACAACCGGAACACAGATACACGCCAATTTTTCTTACTTCTTTATTCATTACTATTTAGCTGATTGTATTGCTTTTAAAGCAGTACCTGTTGCATCTTTAAGCGATGCCGAAACTTCCTGTGGATTTTTGTTGCATCCTGTAGCATATATGCCGGGTTCAAGCTTTTCATCTGAAACAAAACCGGATTCGTCTGTTGAAATTTGTTTTAAAGGAGAAATATCTGGCACCATCCCTGCGGCTAATACTACCAGATCGGCTACGGCTGAAATCTTTATACCCGATAAAATATCTTCAGCTTCACAGATCATATTCCCTGTTTCCTTTCCTTCACTTATCTTTCCTACTTTTCCCTTGATTAACTCTATCCGGGGATTATCCAGTATCCGGTTCAGAAAATCTTCATGCCTGCCCATCAAGCGTAAATCAATATAAAAGATCTTCACATTAGCTTCCGGGTCATTCTCTGTCAGGTACAAAGCCTGCTTCAAGGAAACGGAACAGCAAACTCCGGAACAATAAGGTAGATAAGATTCGTCGCGTGAACCTGCACACTGAACAAAAACAATGTTTTTGGGAGCTTCACCATTCGAAGGCCTTACTATTTTTCCTTTATTCGGTCCATTTGGTGAGGCTATTCTTTCCATCATCAGGTTAGTAATGATATCCGGGAATACACCAAATTTCAGTTCAGGTATCTGCGAAACATCAAAAAGTTCCCAGCCTGTTGCAAAAACAATTGAACCAAACTGCATTTCGATGATTTCAGGAGATTGCCCGAAATGTATAGCATCATATTTACATACTTCCCGGCATTTCCCACATTCATCTTTCAGGCATACAGTTTCATCTATTACGTATTTATGAGGAAATGCCATTTCATGAGGAAGAAAAATTGCCCGGGATTTATCCAGTCCCAGATTAAAATCGTTTTCTCTTTCAACCGGACACACTTCCACACACTCACCACAGGCTGTACATTGATGATTAACATATTCGGGTTTCATTTCCAGAATAACATCAAAGTTTCCTTCAGAACCTGAAATTTTTTTAACTGTTGCAGAGCTAAGGATCTGGATCCTGGGATTTTGTCTGATCCTGCGAAAGTTAATTTCAAGACCACACCAGGGAGGACAAAGTTTTGGAAAGTATT
>SDBS01003702.1_pt1 | contig 15031 bp, 28 predicted proteins | sample 2277091 | NCBI WGS metagenome assembly SDBS01 (sample SAMN10404972, study PRJNA504765) | marine sediment metagenome | isolation source: marine sediment core GS10_PC15, 163 cmbsf | place: Arctic Ocean: Southern Knipovich Ridge | collected 2010 | reverse complement strand
TTATAAAAGTCTTCTAACTGTTTAATTTTTCTATTGAACATTTTAAACTACCGCCATGATAACTGAAATGATTTTAGGACTGGTTCGAAGTACAGCCCAGACTAATGCCATAGTGCGCAGCTTCTTACTGTTTGCATTTCGTAACTCATCGACGCCAACCTCTAAAAATTCAATTTTTTCTTTCCAAGACATTGCAGTAACTAATTCGTCATACTTTGCAGCAAGATTCTTTTTCTTTTTTGCATTGTTGAAAATGTTGATAGCCTCTGCAATTGATAAGCCCATCAACTCCGTCCTATGTATATCCCACCATTCATGAGCACTATCAATACCAGTTCCACCTTCTGCTAATTCATCCAAGACTTTGTCAAAAAGCCTACTCGTAATTGTTTTTGCTCTTGCTTTTACTAGTAATGAAGGCATTTCCATATTCTCCTATTTCATAAAAAATTCCGCCGGGTGCAAGTTGATTGTTAAACACGTATGCATCAACACTAATTGTATATGCTCTAGCAGGTATTTTGTTTTTTACTTTAAATGATTGTTCACTTATAGATTGAACATTTTTTTGTATAAGTGTTTTGTGCAAACGCTGTATTATTGAATCCATTAAAACCTGTTTATGTGTTGTAGAAATACATTGTATTAAATCTCCATGAGATATTTGAATCTGAAATCTTTCACAAATAAATTTGCCATCCACCAGCATCGCTTCATTAAAATGTGTGATGGGAATTAGTAGGTTTTTGAAAAATTTATATTTTAAATATTCTTCGAATTCCATTAGTCACTAACTACCATTTGGCCAATACCCTGAAGTTGAATTTTACTTGCTAAAATATCTGCTTCTTCTTTAGACAGTATAATCGTTGCGTTTTTAAAAACCTCGTCAGACTTGATAGTTATAGTAACAGTGTCGCCGTATTTATCTACACTAATTTCTGTCATGTCCCTACCACCATATGCCCAAAGTTGCCGAAATTAATTTTACTTGCTAGCAAACTTGCTTCTTCAGGTGATAACAGTAATGTAGTATTTTTATACACTTCGTCGCTTTTTATTATTATCGCAACAGTATTGATGTCTGGTCGCTCTATGATTATTTCAGTTGCCATCAGCCTTCCTTATCTCAAACCAAATAGCTAGTTCACGCCAAAGCTCTGCATTTATTCGTAAATACATTTCAAGGAATTCTGGATTTGCTTTTAACTCATCAATATCATTTATAATTTCATGCGCTACAGCATCTCCACGAGCTACGCCATCGATTACTTGGTTAGGCGTCATCTTAACCGAAAGCCAGCTACAACTTGTGAGCCCGCCTAAAATTATCGTCCCAATCAAAATCATCCGTAGGAAAATCTTCATGTTTCTTGTACTCCTTGTTTCTATAGAACACGCCGCCGTCGTCGACAGCTTCTGGATTCTTTTTGAAATCTCTTTCTTCTGGTGTGTCAAAATGCATAATACCGCTTGCTGACATTGCAGTAACTCCAGGCATTTGTGGACTATAACTACCACTTCCTGGGCTAAGCATTATGCCACTTGCATAAATAACATCTCTTGCCATACTTCTCACTCCAATTGACCAAAAGCAATTATTTTAAATCTATTTGGAAAAACACTTCCTCTGTTTGGCCAGTATTCTTTAGTGTAGAAAAACACACCGCCGTCAGCAATATCTTTGGTTGTTTTAATACCAAATATTGCATGAGCATCTTCCGGACAGTATATTTTATCCCAGAAATCTGGTTGCCAACCTACAAATAAGTCGGGATCATCATGTGATTCTATATGTGCCATGGTATATTTTGGATTATTGATACCACTTACACTGACCCACATTTTAGTCATAGTTTCACCCTAATCATTATACCCGAGCCGCAGGACAATTTCCCATAAAAATGTGAAATCATATGCTGGCGCACAGGTTATGTAGAAAATCAATATTATGTATTCCGTAGTATTGTAGTTCTCCACCCATTCTGTGGAAACTCTTCATGAAGCGAATGTAATAGGCGGGGTTATCAATAGGTGGCTCACCTTGAGACCAGTCCCAGTTACTATCTGACAGGTCGTTAACTGCTATAACAAAGTCGTCAAACGGACCTTCAACGTTTCGAGACATGGACAATGCCTTCTCGAAAATCATTGGTGACATTACTGAAGAACCTACGGAAAGATAAATGCCACCATCTAGCTTTCTAATTGATTCACAGAAAATCAAAAAATCATTTATTGAACAACCAACATCTTCGTCGACATACTGGTGAGCGTACACGATGTCCTGTCCAATACCAGGGTGGATAGTAAAAGGAATGTTTCGTTTATAACAATTTAACATTACACTATATTCACGACACTTGTAAGAATTACCTGGGCGACCACCAACGAAACTAATGTTGTTATACATAAGCTCGCCCATTTTTTCTCCCCAACCCTTATCTTCTTCAAGTGCCAACTGAGCAGATAGCCCGAAGAATACACCGGTCTCTTCCCATATACCGAACTCACCGACAGCAACGTTGGTGCGTACACACTCGGTCGACTTTCCAAACTTGGCAAATTCCCAATCATGGATTGCACCAGCTCCGTTTGTTGCGACATGTGTAATTAGATTACGATTTACTAACTCGTTTATCAGATTACATGCACCATTTTTTATTGGGTGTGCTCCCATACATAGCACAACTGGCTTGCCTTCTAGTCTTGCTTTTAGAATTGCGCTAGCCAATCCTTTTATTCTACTCTCTGTTGGCCAATTTATTTTGGGAGGCTGACTCAAATGTGAAACAGCGATCTCTTCTATGCGCAATTTAGATAAGCGTTCATTTACAGATTTGAATTTGATTTTACTTCTATCAAATAGTTTATACTTACTCATGGTGCTTCATTTCTGTATTCGTAACCATAAAATTTCATAATATCAGGACATTTTTCAAGTGTTTGATTAATTTTTTTGAATTGATCCGAGGCGAGATTTTTTAGGTGGCGGTTGTTGTAGTTTACTATGGGGCGTTTTTGTGCAGGATCCATAGAATGACACATTACATTCTTTCGAAAGCTTATGTCGTGCAAAGCGGGCATAAAGTCTTTTATTTGTTTAGCGATAAGTTCCGGCTTAGTTACCATGTCTTCGTATTTAAACCATATAGCTGAACCATCTTTACATAGTAAATCGATATTCTGTATTTGCTTTATGCTACACTCCACCCAGTGTTTAGCACAACGTTCCAAGTCGTAAGTTACTTTTTTATATTTTTTTACTGTGCGCTGTATGCCTTCGCAAATAGCGTATGGATTTCTATGAATAATGATAAATTTTCCTTGTGGAAATTGTTTCCTGTATATATCCACAGAAAAAATAGCAGAAGGAGTTTTTTCTAATAGAATTTTTGGATCAGCCTTGTTCCAATGAGGATTTTGTTTCCATGCCTCGTTCCATGACCCTTTTATTTCTTTCCAATTAAAATTCTTGGGATTTTCCCAAACCTCTTTTTTTTCTGAGAATAGTTTAGTAATTCCCTGATCAAGATCACGGGGATACCAACCCTTCTGTTTTTTTTTCCAGAATGATACTCCCTGACCTTCCATGCCGTTAGGTCTTTTTTTACCTTGAAAAGATACACAGTTAACACATTCACTAAGTGTATTTTGTAAAAACGTAGTGCCTGAATCGTTCATTCCTAGTATGAATAAATTTTGATGACTCATTTTTCACTCTTTACATATGCGTGAGGTTTGAAGCCGCTTACTTTATCACCTTTTTTATAATTCATTTTGTGTGCAACTCCTCCCAACACACACAATTCTATAGTAAAATTTTCAAATCTAGCCTTTTTTAACTCATTATGAAGCATTAATGCTGTTGGTTTCCAAACATGTGTATCTTGTATATTAAAATTGTGATTTTTGCCAGCTTGAGGTGGCTTCCAGTGTCCTTCAAGCGGGAGACTTATTACTACCGTACCCCGGGGTTTTAACACCCTATAAATTTCTTTTAAAACCTTATCTGGATACATACAATGCTCCAAAACCTCGTGCATAAATACTACAGAAAAATAACTACTTGGCCACGGAAGGTTATGAGCATCTCCTTGTTGTACATATGTTTTCCCCAATTTGTGTGCATCGGCAACACGCTTTTCTAATAACTCAATACCAACGGCTTCATACCCCATATCCATTAAGTCTTTTGTATGATATCCTTCTCCTGCGCCAATATCCAAAGCAGTGTCTTGTGTTGAGTTTGGTTTTGGTACCATGTTTAACAATTTCTGATTAGATGCTTTGCCTTTAAATTGCTTGCGCCAATCATCAATAGGAACAGACTTAGCATATTGTCGTCTTTGTTGGTCTGTATAATCTTCGTAACTCATTTTTTTCTCAATATTACACTGCTTGGAACAAGGGTATTTTGAGGAAACATGTTAACACCTGTAACCAATTGCAAATTTTTACAAAAACTTTTATTAAGTGACAAATGTCTTCCTCCAGTTACCTTGTTAAGGAAGCAGTGGTTGGCACCAGATGATAACAAATATTCTTTAATCGCCCTTTGTTCTTGATTTGAAATAGTTTTTTGTATATCTTTTTTTAAACTATTGTCGTAAGAAACGTTGTCATGTATGAAAATAAAACAATTGTCTATAAGCTTCGGAAATAATTTTTGTATGTATTTTTGTGCAAATAAATATGAGTGGTCAGCATCGATTAAACAAAAGTCTATAGTGTATTGTTGTGCAACGTTAATTCCATTTCCTTTAATAATTTCAATATATTCTGATAGTTTTAAACGTTTCATTAAATTGCATGTTGCGTCAATTACACCAACTTCCGTACTAACAAAACTATTTTTTTTGCCCAGCATTTGCATGGCCGCTGCAATAGAATATGTGCTAAATCCTCCTCTGGTTCCCATTTCAAATGCGAAATTGGGATTTTCCTCAAGAGTATAAAAGTGAACTAAAAACCATTCAAAAGGACCAATCCCTGGTTTATGAAATTGCAAATCTTTTCCAAGAGACATTACTCTTTTGATTGTATTTGGATCTAGACTTGACCAGTATTTTTCAAATAGTTTTAATATAGTTTCACTGTTCATTTTTTAAACACTAATGCGTTGGGGTGTTGAAAATTTAAATAGTTTCGTAAGTCATACTTCATTATTGTTTTAAATCCCTCATATATAGCTTTGTTTTGTGGCAGCTTGGGAGATGCCTCATTAGGCAATATTTTTCTCCATGCACATTCTTTCCACCAACCTCCGAATAATGGGTGTGTCAATGTGAAATCTTTTTTATTGTCTTCAAGATATTTTTTAATAGGTTTGTATTCCGCAAATTTGTCTGAGTTAGATGTTAAAGAAGATTTGAAATTCAGGCTATGTGGACCAGTACCGGCGTTTACTCCACAGATGTCATGTACTACTATAATACAGTTATCTGATAGTAAAGGAAAAATCTCTTTTATATATTTTTCTGCAAATACCCTTGAATGATCTGAGTCAATAAAAACAAAATCTACTTGTCTATTCCTTGTTGTAATTTCTTTTTTTACTACACTGATTGCATCACCCGATAGAACATGACATATATGTAATAGTCCTGCTTTATCTAAGCGCTCGCCAGTCTTAATAAAATAATTTTGGTTTATTTCTACAGTAATCATTGAGTCTGGTTTATTGAGAATCTTTAGAGCACTTGCTAAATATCTTGTAGAATATCCTAACATTGGAGAGAACTCTACAACATGTTGAGGTTTGTGCTCCAAAATAAGCAGATACATCAATAGGCAATCTTGTACATTTGTACAATCACCATTCTGTACTGCAAACAGCGAAGCCATTTTATCAAGTGTTAAATATTCTTTATGTTTTGCAACTAGAGATAAAAAGTATGTTGTGTCTATCTTCATTTTTCTAACACAATTATTCCTGTGGATGCTGCCGGATGGCAATCAACCTTGTGTTCCGTTTCATAATCTATATCACCGATAACCTTCAAACCACTTGGTTTCACAATTCTATCAATAACGTCCTGGATATGACGCATGTATGCACACTTAATCTGCTTTCTCCAGCCACCAATATTGTTGAAGTCGAATGTTATTACAACCAAGCCGCCCGGCTTTACAGCTTTAGCAATAGATTTTACAAAAACTTTTTCTTGTTCACTTTCATAATCCCAATCTGCCTGCATTTTAAAATCCCAGTAGTGAGTAAGTCCAGGCTTCCAATGAGCGGTGGGGCGTTCTTTTCTCGCCACCTCTCTTATGTGTTCTATTACGTTTATACAATAAACTATGTCGAATTCATTTTCGTATGTGGCTTTACGCATATCTTCACAAACGGCTTTGATTCTTAAATTTTCTCTTTCTCCACAGTTGTTTTTGAAATCTAGTTGATCCTGTGCGTTTAAACCATTCTGAACCACGGTGCATTTGCATACATCATGTACATACCAACCTAATAAATTATTGAGCCCGCCAACATCTAGGACGGTGCTTTTGTTAAGATTGCTTAACGTAACAGCGGTTGCATATTCCCATAAGCGAGGATGATTTTTACATTCTTTTTTGTAATGGAGAGATCCTATTTGTGGGATTTTATTAGCCATCTCACCAAGCATGAACTGAACTAGTTGAGACTTTATTTTCTGTGATTCATCAGTCCAATAACCTATAGTAGTATTCATTTTAACCTCCTAAACAACCATTGACCCTTATCTATTTTTACTCTCTTGTATGTTTCAAGTTTCTCGAACTCTTTTACAGCTTTCATAACTGGTTGTGATCCTTTGCCCCAATCCCAATCGTCACCCGATATAAATCCTCCGATTTTTATCTTGGTTGCCCAAGCTTTTAAATCTGCACATACGCTATTGTAATCATGAGATCCGTCTATATAAATCCAATCGAAAAACTCGTCTTCGAACTGTTTTGCTGCTTCAACTGATTTCAGTCGACGAACTTCAACTTGAGGAAACTTGGCAAAATTTGCAACAACTTGTTTGTGTAACTTGTCCATGTCGGCCTGATTTTTACAAATTCTAGTATTCGCAATGTAACAATTAAAAGGAATGCCGGGCTGCTTCCAGATCCATGGATCGATTAGATAGAGTTTTTCCGGTTTGGTTTCATTCAGGATTCTGCTAGAAAATTGTCCTTGCCATACACCTATTTCTGCACATATAGATTCGTTAGGCAGGAAATTTATTAACCACGTTCTATTATCAGACATGTTTCCATCTCATTTTTTCATATTTTGATTCAAATCTAAACATATTTAATAGCGTACATTACATTGTGTCTATCAGGACCTATACCATTAGGACTAAAGGTGTAAATTTCGTCGAAGTCCATATCAACTAGGTCTTTTGGATACCAGTGAGTTAAATGTTTCTCGTGAGGATTGTTTTTGATTCCTTCTTGTGCCCATTTTCCCCACGGACAACCAGTAATGTATGCCAGTTTGCTTTTTGCCATTACTTTTGGTAAATGATCTATACATTGTTGTTTGGTTAAGTGTTCAATACCGTGCCAAAAAATTACCACGTCGTATTGTGGCAGCAAATCTTTGTATTGATCAATTTTTCTAATGTCACCATGGATTATAACTGGTAGATTAAAGTTTTTCTGCTCTTTTAACCACTTAAAATTTGGCTCGTGAATCTCTAGTACATGAAAAGTATCATAACCATTGCGCTTAAATGTATTGAATATTTTTATCCAACCATCGCCTGGTCTAGCACCACACTGCAAGACAGTTTTTCCACCTTGTAGTCTTGGTTCATTAGGTATTACAACGTCGCCCAAATGCAAGTTGTCTGTTTCTTTATCAACATTTATTACTTTAGCCATTGTTCCCCGTTTCTGCAAACTTAACAATATCAATACACATTTGTATGAAATCTTTATGAGTTAATTTATTTTTTGCTATATTAACTTTTTTTAAAGTCCATTGTAAATTTTTTAGTTTGTTTGATCCATTAAGGAATTTTGGTATTTTATGATCTATACTCATATTGGTACCAGGTATTAATTTTTTGCCAGTATATACACATGTGTAATTTTGCTTTTCTGCAATTTTTTTTATCTGTTTCCATTTTTTGCTTGTACTAAATGTATGATAAGAAACTCTTTTAAACCAACAATCAATACACAATATTATATTTTTTAAAGATTTCTCTGCACACTGTGGACACAGGTCCAATGAAACTCTACGTTTATATTGATTTCTTTGATGTATTTTATCCTGTTTCCAATCTTTCCATCTTTCTCTTCTGTAAGAATTCATACATTTTCTACAATAATGAGAGTAGCCATCTTTGAATGATTTATTTTTGTTGAATTCTTCTATGGGTAAAAAATTTTTACACCTTGCACACCTTTTTATTTTCATGAGTTTTGCTTAACAATATCGAATATAAGTTTAATTTTTTTATGATTAGGAATGTTATTCAATATATTGCCTGCTCCAGTTAGTGCCAAAGAATGATTTGTCCATTCACAATTAAAGTAATGATTGACTAGTGTTGGAATATGATAGTTTACTATGCACAACTTCTTAAGCATCATCGCATAGTATGCCGCAACCCCATCTTGTCCTATGAATAAACTACAATCGTTGATTAACTGTAAGCAGTCTAAAACTGACGGTGTTGATCCGGCTAAATCAATTACTCTGTCGCTATATGCGAAGCTGAATTCATAATTATCTGGCCCAATAATAACTACTTTTTTAGATTGAAATGTATCAAGGAGTTGTGTAATAACTGCTGGACCAATTTCTCTACGAGTGTCATCATGCATTCGGCCAGCTTGAGCTTGAACAACAATGTGATTGCTCAGATTAAATAGGTCGGGATCTTTGAGCAAAAAACTTCCATTGCCTAATGGATTATTCAAATATGGATTCGGCCAACCTGTAATTACTGTGTCAATATAGTGACCTGCAACGTCGTGACACATTTGTTTAGCTGCTGCTTCTGGTCCATTCATTACACAGAATTCTGCACGATTGACAAACTGTTTCATTATGTCTAGACAGGGTTCAGAATGGCATTCGTACTTCTCAAAATGTCTCCAAATATATTCTGTTCCTGGAAATTTCAGCGAGTCCTGCTGAATTTTCATGCCGACTATTAATGCATCGCCACAACCTCCGCTGGAAAAAACTTCCATTATTTTTGCCTCTTTTGTCACTTAAGTTTTCTACTTCTCATCTTATTATCAACTCATCGTAGTGTCGTTTAATGTAGTCGGTATGATCCCAGTGCATGTTTTGTAGCGGCCAGGGCAGTTTACCCTTGAACTCTTGGAGAGGTTCGTGCTGTCCTTCAGCGAATCCCTTACCAAAGTATGGCGGTATCATATTGTTAATTCTGTAAACATCATGACCGTGGAAAGGATAACCCAGGTAAACATCATTATACCAACGAGTAAATGATGGCCTACTAAAAGAAACTACCTTCTCTTTAATGCTGAGTGGGTGTTTGCACCAGCAGAGGTGACACATTTGCGTGTCTTCTCTTTTCGCCAGGTGAGTATAGTCTTTAGTGATATCCCTGCCATCAGGATAGATAAAATGGTTCGTTGACCCGAACTTGGCTCCATTGACATAGCGCATGAAGCGACCATTATGCTCAGCGTTGAAGTAAGTTCTGAGGTTGTAAGCAAATTGATACTCTTCGACAGGGACATGTTCAAGTTTGTCGCCATTGCGGAACCTTTCTACTATGTCGTTAAAGCGGTCTTCATGCCAAAATTCGTCGCAATCTCCTATTACCACCAAATCTCCGTGTTCTATTGAAGTTTTTTTTAACATAAAATTCTTATTAAGACCCTCGTAATCTTCTCTATTTCTCGGTGGAAGATTTGCTTCAAAAGCGTCATAAAATTTTATCTTGTTTTTTTTATCATACAATTCAATAAAGGTTTTTATTTCACCTCGGGTATTATCATTAGATCTTTTGGATTGATTTCCAAACGGAGAAATATTTCCCTCTGTAATTATCCACTCATCTATCAGTGGATATATACATTGTAGATATTGATGCATAAACATGCCTTCATTATAAGCCTGTGTTAAACATATAACTTTCATACAAAGTTCCTCGCAATCAATTTGCACAGATTAATAAATTCTTCGTGTGTCATAGAATTTTTAACAACATTTAGTTCTTTTAAAATCCATTGAACATTATGTATAGAATTGTCACCACCTCTGCTTTTGGGTTTTATATGATCAAGACTCATAGTTCCTGGCTCTATATCTGACAATGTGTAGGTACATATTCTACCTTGTTCTAGATATAGCTTTTCTAAGTCTGTACCAAACTTTCTACTCCCCAAATGTTGTGCTCCAGCTTGTTTAAAATAACAACTACAACATGATAAAATGTTTTTGTATTTTGGAATTTTGCCACACTGATGACACATGCCTTTGCTAATATTATCATTTCTCCATTTTATTCTATTTAAGCTTTGTTTTTCTTTATTGTTGTTTCTGTATTCCAAAGAGGTAGATCTTCTTTTTTTTATATTTCTGATATAATCAGATTTTGCTCTACATTTTTTACAACAATATATTTGGTTATGAGTTTTTGCTTCAAATTTACTTTTGCATACTTGACACAACGCAATTACTTTCATTACCAACCCCTTCCTTTAATTTTTTCTAATTCAACCATTAGAGCTTTCTGCCATTCTGGCGTCTCAGTTCTAAGCCAGCTACCAACAATTACGTAAATGGCAAAAATAAACAGAGCCACTATTAGTGCAGGAACAAGGCTTGCAATTAGTGCAATGGAAATTACTCCTATAAGCAACACAATAACAGAGAGAATTGTGGCAAACAGTGGCCACAGCAGAGTGATGCGAATTCGACTTACAAACCATTTGAAAAATTTAAGCATTGTTTACCTCTTTTTTCTGAAATTTTCCGGGGAGAAAATCAACCGTAGATTCGTCAAGTTCTACTCTTCTTCGTTATCATAATCGTCATTGGGATAATCTTTCCCATCATCGATTTGAATGCTAACCATACGCTTATCGCCACCTTCTCCATTCTCGCCTTCATTTAGTGGTTCGTCGCTTAATTCAATTTCTTGATCTTTGCTCAAACTACTAGTATCATATTCTTTGAGTGGATCATACCCTTCTGGCATTTCTTTTTCTTCGAATTCTACGTCTTCATTGAAGAAAAAACCCATAGCCTCAATAACACAGTCGACGTCGTTCGTTCCATCATAAATAACTTCATCGTCGTCCGTATCAGTAATTTTAATAAGAGACTCGCCAAATTTTTCTACTTTAAGCACGGTACTACTCCTTGTTTGATTAGTTGCTTCTGTGTGCTTTTTAATTCTTTACGCAGGTCACGAAGTTGTTTGGGTAAATCGCAAATTCTCCCAGAGTAATATGCTTCTAAGCCGGTTAACGTATATGCATGAATTTCATCGTTTACAACAGACTTGTTGTAGTCTTTTAGTAGAGCTTTTCGGAAGGCTATTAGCTTATATTTTTTAACCACCCTAAGCATAGCACGCTTGTACTCAGGAATCAAGTAGAAATATGCGTGTGCAAGTTCATGTGCCATATAACCTTGCAGATTCTCTATATTTCCGCATGTGCAAATTAAATAGTAATTTACGTCGGTTTCAAGATTAATTCCCGCTTTTCTTAGTTTCTTAAAAAGCTCATCTTCTTTATCTGTTAATCCTGCGCATGAAAATTCCTGGTAAAACTCTCTGACGTAATTACCAGGAGCATTAAATCCTCCATAAGCTGTTAGATAGTCAAACGGTCTCTTATAGTGTCTTACGTGCCATTCGACATAATCAGCCCATTGGAAATATTTGTTACGAAAGTAAACTCCTTCATAAAAATCCTGAAGCCTCATAAACGATGTAGACATGTCGATCTGGTCGTCAAAATGAATGTGATAAATTGCTGGATCCATCTTGGTTATTTTCATATTCATTTTTCTTCTCCAACTTCTCGCCTTCCTTAGTCAAATAAAATACGCCCCCTGGAGCAGTTGAACTGCAATTTTTGCATACTGGACTTTGTTTGTCATCATCTGGTAATGTCCATTTCGACAATGTTACCTTACAAACCATACAGCGAGGTGCGGGTCTTTGTATGAATCCACCCCTAATGTATTCATGATTCATTTCGGGCGGCATTTTAAAATTCTCCAACGTACTCATTATAGTTCCAAATCTAACAAACCGTTATTTTTCAAAAGCGCAATTAAGCTTTCTGCTTCTATATCTTCATATGTGAGCAATGATTTATTTAAAATACTTTCAGCTTGTATAACTATTGCTGCTGCTGAAAATCCGGTTGCTTTTTGCATAGCGGTGAAGTCTTCGTCGAATTTAATCTCGAAATCTAGCAAAAAATCCGTACCTGGTTTATTTCTTAGTGCAATTGCGATTAAAATTCTGTCTTGAGCAATTCGTTCTATTTTTTCCTCAATTAGTGCGCAAATTTGCTCGGTAGTCATACCAATATCATTTTTCAAAAACCTCATAACTTTGCAGTGTCCAAAATGTCTAACTGTCTTGTAACTGCAATACATCAACCCTTTTTGACGAGCCGACTCTAATGTAGTATGAGCACCGCCTGACGTATTGAACGATTCATATTCTTGACTTCTTATGGTTAATGATGAATAATCTCCCATAGGCTCAACTTTGCTTATTTTGCCATCTACCAAAGCTTCACAATCGTTGAAATATTCGTTGACCAAACCTTTAGGCGAGAATGTAATTCCATAGTTTAATTCATTGATTGTTGGATTGTAAGGTAAACCGCCGCAGAACATTTGCATAGCGTTGGGTTGCGGTAGTTGTTTCATTGCATATTCGCCAAGAATATTCACAAGACCAGGAGCAAGGCCAATATCAGTCATTACTGGAATTTTTGAATCTTTCTTTTCTAGAACAGCAGCGGCAATCTTTTGTGACGTTTGAATATGCCCACCTAAATCGAAGTATCGCCAACCCCTATCAATACATTGAGTCGCTATACCATAATTCATTGTGTAAGGAAGTGTGGAAATTACTGTAAGATCAGCAACTTGTCGAAAGGATTCTAAGACAGGAGTGTTTTCTTCCACCTTCATAAAAATAATATTTTCTGTTTCCAGCTTCTTTTGTAAAAGCCATTTTGCTCGATCAAGCCTTGGTTTGTCTTTTTCTACAAGCCATATTTCTGCGCTTGGTCTCATTACATAAAGAGCATAAGCTACGGCTGGTCCTTGTAAGCCAGCTCCAAGTACTATATATTTCATATTCCCAATCCTTTTCTGATGTCCCTATTTATAATATCCCAGCGACTATTTCTGACAAAATCTAGTGATATGATAAACTCTTTTCTTTGAAAGAAAACTCCACCTTCGTCTAGTTCAAAATCATAATTTATTATTTCAGGAATTACTTTTATTTCTTGCATAATTGTTTGGCTCTATTTATAATATCCCTTTTGCCATTCGTTTTTAGGTTCATAGTAAATTACAAATTCAGCTGCTCCACGTCTCATTCTTACTCCTATATCGCCTTGTACCAACTTTCTTTTTCTTTCTATGGGTATACTTCCATAATTTGGATTAGGTCTATCTTCTCTTATTATTAAACGATAGAAATCTTGAGTCTTTGGTAAATTTTTATAACAAATTTTACACTGTTTTAATTTAGTTTGAACCATAAACTCTTAGGACACGCTTTCCCAGGACATTTTCTGAAATCTATATTTGTAATACATTGTACTTGATTATAAAAGTCTTGATTAATTGGCAAGTTAGCCTTCTCATGAGAACCTCCACACAAAGCATGTAGCACAGAGAATTCTAGCTTGTTCTTAACTATGTAGGAGCGTACAGGGCTCTCCTCGCCACCAGAATACTTACCACCATGCAAAGAGCTTTGGTAGGCTGTTATGCCACCGTCAGAGAGCTTTGTAGCAGCTATGTCATGAACACCCACAAGGCAACCAGGCTGTAACAACGGGAAAATACCCTCAATGTAATTGTTCGCAAACTCTGCTCTATGATCTGAGTCTATAAAGCAGAAATCTATTAATGCACCCTTCTTTTTTATGTATTTAGGAATTTCTACATTAGCATTTCCCTGAATTACATGACAGTAATCTGAAAGCTCAAGTCCTCCCAATCTTGTTTCGCATATTCCACAAGCTCCCTTACTTATGTCAAAAGTAGCAAAAGCCCAGCGGTTTCGCATTTTCCGCTGGGCCATTGCAATTGCTTGTGTACTGTAACCATGATTTGGACTGAATTCAATTACGTGGCGTGGCCTTGTGTCTAAAATGTACAAATACATCAAGACAGCCTCAAAAGCACTTATGCCACCCGCTTCTCCTACTATTTTTTTGATTTCAGAGAGTTTAGCATTATGCCATTGTTTTTTGAATAGTTGTAAAATTGATTCTGAAGTGAACATTAAGCAATAATTCCAGAACTATCCTTTACTTTCTTAGTCAAAATCTTCCATGGGCTGACTTTTCCATACTGCCAATCTCCATGCTTAGTTATCTCCATAGGATGTGATCGCTTGTCTGTAGGAAGTGACTCTAGCGCAAAATCCTTATTTCGATAAATACCCATAATGTCGTTCTTTTCGTTTACAACAACAAAAACTCTCTCATAATGAAAACCCATATTATACTCCTTGCCGTTTATTTAACGACAGAATTACATGATTTACAAACTACACGCAGGTTAGAATTTTCGTAATGACCAGTCCCATTTATTCTATCTATATTACGACTGTTTATGCCTTTACGTCTATCATCATCTTCCAACCTAACGTTGCACTTTTCACAATGATTAGTGCTCCAATAAATTTCTAAAAAATCTTTTTTTGTTATCAAAAACTTAATTCCTCTTGCACCATAATGAATAAAACTTTTAGATTTAGGATTTGTACATCTTTGTTTTGCTGCAACAAATGCTCCAGTCCCATTTTTTGTATTTTTCAAACTTCTTTTTCTTCCAAGTTTTAAATTT
>SDBS01003701.1_pt1 | contig 15032 bp, 7 predicted proteins | sample 2277091 | NCBI WGS metagenome assembly SDBS01 (sample SAMN10404972, study PRJNA504765) | marine sediment metagenome | isolation source: marine sediment core GS10_PC15, 163 cmbsf | place: Arctic Ocean: Southern Knipovich Ridge | collected 2010 | reverse complement strand
AAAGGTGTGGAAATCCTTGTATATCAGGCAGATGTTAATCCGCATTCAATTGTATTAAGAAATGAAATACCGTGGGAGTTGGAATAGATTATTCCTTTAAGGAAATACCACGATTACCTTGAAAGATTTTTCCATTTTTTGGCTGGCAATTGAAACCGTATCAACTTTTGCGGCGGTAAGGATTGTATTATAAATTATGAAGAATAGGAGGACTACTGAGAAGGAGCATAGACTTTTCATCATAGATGGATTCTTTCTCTTTATACGTTATTGTCCGGGGTCGTCTTGTAAGGACGTAGCCTGCTACGTCCCTACAAGGTCAACACAGATCAATCCAATTCATAAAAAAACCGACATCAGTCGAGCCAATGCCGGTCGGGATAACAATAGAATATTTTTTATATTTCAGCGGTATAAACCTGTTTGACGCCTTTTACTTCTCTCAGTTCATTTATAACTCCTTCACCAATCGGAGAATCAAGATTAACGACATTTAGGGCATCCTTTTTATCTTTTAACCGGCCCAGTGAAAGATGACCGATATTGACCTTATAATTGGCCAAAACCAGACCTAACTGACCAACCACACCGGGAATATCTTCATTTTCCACAAACAGCATATTTCCTTCAAGATTTGCATCACAGGTAAACTCACCACACTCGGTGAGATGAAACTGATCTTTGGCAAAGACTGTCCCGGCAAAATGATAAAATCCTTCGTCTGTTTTAAAATCGCAAGCAATCAGGTTTGTATGACTGGTAAGAGCCAGATCTTTTTTGGCGATCTCAATACTGATCCCTCTATCCCGGCATATGGCAAGGGCGTTAACCGGATTGATCAGTTCTGTTTTGGCACCTTTAAGCGCTCCGACCATCAGATGGGCAGAAATCGGCTCGACCGGTACATTGATTGTATCACCATAAAATCGAATAGCCACTTCTTTCAACCTACCCTGTTTACCCTGGTTGAAGAGTTTCCCCAGTCGTTTAGCCAATTCAAAATAAGGGGCGATAACAGGCTGGATCTCTTCATCAATTGAGATAAAGTTGACCGCATTACGAGCGACATTTTTTTCAAAATACTCAATCATCTGGTCAAGGATCATATCGGCCACTTTAACCTGTGCTTCTTCGGTGGAAGCGCCAAGATGAGGGGTGGCCACAACTTTTGGATGCTTAGCCAGGGCAAAATCTGTCGGTGGTTCTGAGGAGTAAACATCGAGGGCGGCGGCAGAAACTTTCCCACTATCGAGAGCGGCGAGAAGATCGGCTTCGTTGACAATTCCACCACGGGCACAATTGACGATAACCACGCCATCCTTGCATTTTTCAAGTTTTTCTTTATTAAAAAGATCAATGGTTTCCGGCATTTTTGGGGCATGAATGGTGATGATATCTGATTTTTCAACCAATTCATCCAGTTCAACCAGTTTTACTCCGATCCGGTCGGCCAGTTCTTTGGTTACAATCGGATCGTAAGCAATAATATTTGCATCGAATCCTTTCAATCGTTTTGCAACACCGTAACCAATTTTGCCGAGACCTACGACACCAATGGTTTTTTCAAATAATTCATTTCCTATATAGGTTTTGCGATCCCATTTTTCATCGAGCAGGGACAGATTGGCTCGTGGAATATTACGCATCACGGCAAGCATCATGGCCAGGGTGTGCTCGGTGGCGGCAATCGTATTACCACCGGGTGTATTCATGACGATGATACCACGATTTGTCGATTCATCCGTATCAATATTGTCCACACCAGCCCCGGCCCGGCCGATTACTTTAAGTTTATCACCTTTGGCCAGAACATCGGCAGTCACTTTGGTACGGCTGCGTACCACCAGGCCGTCATATTCAGGGAGTATTTCCATCAGTTCTTCTTTGGAGATACCAGATTTGTTATCGACTGTAATATTTTTTGATTTATCATATTTTTCTAAAATATGTATTGGTAATGAATCAGCCACCAGTATTTTATACATTGAACTATCTCCCTGCTAATTTTTTAATGTGAAATAAATTACATAACTGCTTAAATTTTGTCAAGGTTATTTAGAGGGGATATTGAGGCTCGAGTTAATAATAGACCACGGATGACACGGATCGGACGGATCGACACGGATTTTATTTCTATTTTATGAAATTGTCATTTTGAGGGAATCCCGCCTGGGTTGGTGAGCGAGAAATCTTAAATTGATCATGGTAAGAATATATCTATGGTTTTGATCGTTTTATAATTTACCACGGAAAGGCACGGAATTTTACACGGATTTATTAACTTTAGAATAGATAAGCATTACAGGTTTTAGAACCTATTTATTGAAAAAAATTTATTTCAATTCCTGATTTTTCCAATCCGTGATCCTCCGTGTGCTTCCGTGGTTAAATTTTTTTAAATTAGAGAAAACTGAGATAAAAATGAAAAAACTATATCTAACCACACCCAAAGAATTTTCCTTTAAAAGCACCCTATACAGTCATGGCTGGTCGGATTTGCGACCGTTTCAGCTGGTAAAGAATCCTTTACATATAACTTATGCTGTCAATAGTTCTTCGAAAAAGGTTACCCTTCTGAGTATTTCTGAGGCGGGGGATCAGCGACTGAAAATTGTTTTTGACAGTGAACTGAATGATCAGGAAAAAAAACAGGTTCTGGAAACGGTTAAACGGATGTTTAGACTCAATGAGGATTATAGTGAGTTTTTCAAGTTAGCCGGTAAATCAAAAGAGTTTTCCTGGGTGGTGAAATTTAGCGCCGGCAGACTTTTACGCTGTGGCAGTTTGTGGGAAGATATGGTAAAAATGCTTTGTACGACAAACTGTACCTGGCGTCTGACCCAGATCATGACGGAAAATCTGGTACAAAAAATGGGCAAAAGTAAAAAGATCAAAGAATCCGGGAAAACAATCCATACTTTTCCGGAGCCAGGGGACATTGCCAAACAGACGGAAGAATATCTGCGAAGCGAGATCAAAATGGGCTACCGGGCACCCTATTTACTGGAGTTTGCCAGTTCTGTAGCAAGTGGTAAACTTGATTTGGACGAATTTGAAGACAATTCTCATTCCTCGACAGATATTTATAAAAAGATACGGCAACTAAAAGGATTTGGTGATTATGCGGTCAGTAATATTCTAAAATTACTTGGCCGGTTTGATAATATGGGGGCGGACAGCTGGAGCCGACAAAAATTCTTCGAAAAGCACCATGGCGGAAAACCAGGTGATGATAAAAAAATTCAGTCTCATTACAAAAAATATGGAAAATGGGCCGGGTTGTTTTTTTGGATGGATGTGAGTGAGGAGTGGTATCGTAAAGAGGTTCCTTGGTGATCTGGATGCTAGATGCTGGATGCTGGATACTCGATGCACGATATGGGATGGTAAAGATCTGTCTCCCCCGTCATAAGGGTGGACAGTGGGGGCTGTCTTGTTCTTTTAATATCGCCCCGGTGGATCGTCTGTGGCGATTGAATATTCAATTATTTGTGCATGGTCCCATATCCGTGGGATGACTTATAAATATACTTTTAGATATTGTTAATACCGAGACGGCCCACCGGCCCGTCTCTACAGAGGATATATAAAAAGGTGCCACTACATATACCTTATACCCCTATACCCCTATACCCCTATATCCCTTATACCTTTATGCCTCTAATATATCCAATAGCACCATAAATCAACACTAAAATGTGTAAGGAAAATTACGATTATAAAAATATGCGGAATATTTGGATATAATATTTTCGTTATAAATAATACTTTCCAAAACCCACTCCAACCCACCGGTTCCCCTCGGCTACTTTAGCGAGGGGATTTCTTTTGTCTGTAAATGATCGACACACCTGAAAATTTTCTGATGTTCAATGATTTTTTCATAAATATTTGTTATCATTAAAATTCAGTTTAACACAATCAATTTTTTATAGAATCAATTCAAAGTTTTTAAGAACTCACCCCCTATCCCCCTCTCTTGAGAAGAGAGGGGGAAAAGAATTTATTAGTGACTGACATTTATACATAGGAGACCAAATGTTCAAAGAGCACCCTAAAGGATTAATGGTTTTGTTTTTCACGGAAATGTGGGAACGGTTCAGTTATTACGGTATGCGTGGGATCTTGATATTATATATGGTTGCCGCCATCTCTGATGGTGGTTTTGGCATGGATGATACAACGGCTGCGGCGATTTATGGTCTGTACACCGCTCTGGTGTATCTCCTCGCGCTACCCGGTGGCTGGATTGCAGACCGGATAATCGGACAACGACAGGCGGTCTTTTATGGCGGTGTTCTGATAGCTGCCGGTAATTTGTCTCTGGCTATACCCATGTTCAGGTGGGTTCTTTTTCCACTTGGATTAATCTTAATTGTAACCGGTACCGGATTACTAAAACCGAATGTCAGCGCCATTGTCGGTGAACTCTACCAGGACAAGGGGGCAAAAAGAGATGCCGGTTTTTCGATTTTCTATATGGGTATTAACATAGGCGCCTTTTTCGGTCCCCTGGTATGTGGTTTCTTCGGCGAACAGGTAAACTGGCACCTGGGATTTCTCGCTGCCGGTATTTTTATGATTCTTGGTCTGATCCAGTATAAATATAATATGCGATATTTTGGTGATGCCGGGTTGATGAAGGAGACTTCTTCCGATCAGCGTTCCCGAGCGAAACGAAGTTTTAGCTATGGTATGCTTGCGGTGGTCATCCTCACCTTGATTTTAGCCCTTTTGCATAATATTAATCTGATCAATCTGACCTTGCAGGGTATGGCGGCAGGGACAGGAGTAATTATTGTTTCGTTGGCTATATTCTATTTTTTATATGTTCTGATCTTTGGTCATCTGGATAAAACGGAAAAAAAGCGCGTCATCCTCATATTTTTTCTGTTTATCGGCGCTGCGCTTTTCTGGTCCGGTTTTGAACAGGCCGGGTCGTCAATGAATCTATTCGCCGATCGCTATACCGACCGTGTATTTTTTAATTATGAGATACCGGCCAGCTGGTTTCAAAGTGTTGGTGCTCTTTTGATTATTATTTTTGCCCCGCTGTTTGGTGTTTTGTGGGTAAAACTGGGCAAACGGAACCCGTCCATCCCGGCAAAATTTGGCCTGGGATTATTATTACTCGGTGCTGGATTTATGATGCTGATGTGGGGATCCGGATTTGTCAACAGCGAAGGACCCGGTGTCAGTCCCGGATGGCTGATCAGCACCTATTTTTTACATACATTTGGTGAATTGTGCCTGAGTCCTGTTGGTTTAAGCAGTGTAACAAAACTTTCTCCGCGACCGCTGGTGGGACAGATGATGGGAACCTGGTTTATGGGCGCCGCGCTGGGTAACCTGATTGCCGGTCTCGTCGCCGGGCAATTTGAGACACTGCCCCTGCCGGAACTATTTGGCAATGTTGGCTATATCGCTCTCTGTGCCGGGGTCGTTTTTCTCTTATTAACGCCTTTCCTCAAAAAGTTGACCGGCGGAATAAAATAGATTGATTTTACCACGGAATTACACGGAGGAACACGGAATAATAAAAATGGTATTGAAAAATATTAAATTAAATAAATGGGTTTTTAGATTTTGTATTGTTTAAAAACTTTAATTTTTTGAATCCGTGAAAAATTCCGTGTTCTTCCGTGGTAAATTATTTAAATAAAATTTTCCCTATTTTGAAGTTTATAGATACCGGCCAGGACGGACAAGATCGTTCCTATGAACAAGTAGAGTCGATTGTAGAATAACATTTCCTGCCACATTGCTGCGTTTAAAAAATCGGGAAAGTCATAAGGATTTAAAAAAATATTCCATTCATTTTCTTCTAAAATACCACCTAAAATCCAGAAAGCCAGTCCGATAATTATCATTATTGCTGCCGTACCATTACCATTACGCACCACCGTCGAAAGCATAAATCCAACTGAACCAAGAAAAAAAATAGGAAACATCAACTGAAAGGAAAATTCAAATACCGGTATTGGTATTAATGCCAGGGTACTAAAATATCCAAGAAAAACCATAAAAATATAGACGACGATAAATATCATCACCAATCGTACCAGCCAGATTTTATATCGATAATCAGGAATACCAAAAAGTACCTCGATCATACGGGTATCGACATCATTTTGTATCCCAAAAGCACTGGGGTAAAATATGATTAATAATCCGGGAAATAACAGAAGATTATACACATTGCCTTCATTAAAATAAGACTCCGGATCGAGCAAATCGATAATCGTAATCATTAAAAAAAACACAACAGCGCCCAATAGAAAATAGATAAATTTATTGGCAAAGATTATTTTCAGATTATACTGAAACATTAACAGCGCCAGGCGCAATTGTTTAATTATTCTGTTTAATCGCTCTTGCATCGTCTGATTACCTGCTAATTTCACCGGCAAAATCCCCTAACAGCCATAGATAGGCATCTTCCAGTGTCGGTGCTACCGGTTTTGCGTCCGGGAGTGGTTGTTTCTCGGATAATATCCTGATCCTTATATCCGTATCTATTTTTATATGGTGTACAATATTAAAACGATTTTGCATTACCGGAAATTCATTTTCATTTATTACGCATTGCCATACATGCCCTTGCGCATAGTTGGTCATTTCTACCGGTGCACCGAGATATTTTATTTTACCGTTATTCAGCACGGCGACCCGATCACAGGAACTGGCAATATCTTCTATAATATGGGTTGAAAAGATGACAATTCGGTCACGGCCCAGCTCAACAAGCAAATTGCGAAAACGGATGCGTTCCCGCGGATCCAGGCCGGCAGTCGGTTCATCAACCACAAGAATTCTGGGTAAATGCAGTAACATTTGGGCAATGCCGATGCGTTGTTTCATCCCCCCCGAATAGGAACCAATTTTCTGATCAAAATGTTGGTCCATATGAACCGCTTTAATTACATAGCGGATACGTTCTTCCCGTTCTCTGAAATCGGTAATATTTCTTAGAATGGCCTGATAATTCAGAAATTCGCGCGCTGTCATATTCTCATAGGTCCCGAAATCCTGAGGCAGATATCCGATTAAACCCTGTAGTTCCTCTCTCTTCTCCACAACATTGGTATCATTGAAGTAAATCGTACCATAACTCTGCTCAAGTATACCGCAAATCAGCCGCATCAACGTTGTTTTACCGGCGCCATTGGGTCCCAGTAATCCAAACATCCCTTTTTGTATCGTCAGAGAAACACCGTTCAGGGCATGAAACGGTACTGTTTTTTTACCTATTATGGGTGTTATCTGAATCAGCTGATAGAATTTTTTTCGTAATCCTTTTATACGAGGGATATCAATTTTTTTCTCAGCGATTTTCAGGGAGCCTTTATTTACTAACAGAGCCATGTACCAAATAACTCCGATTAGCAATACAGTGGCAATCGCCATATCCTTGAAATAAAAATAGAGTAGATTTAATGCCGGAAATGCCCAGAGAAACAGGGCATAAAATTTAGCCTGTAATCGATATATTCTCCCCTGGGTTGGTTCCTTTTCAATAGTGCTGTCTTTTGGAAAGAAAATATTGATCAGATATAGAGAATAAAAATAAAATGGGTGAGCTAATACAAATATCCAGAATCCACTTTTTAAATAGAGATAAATAAAATAAAATAAAAAGAGTGATAACAAAAATTGCCAGCTATATTGAAAAAGACGAAATTTCCCCTTTATCTCTGATATGCTCAAATCCCGCCCTTTCTGCCACTCACGGGCAAATCGCGAAGGAGCGTCATATATTTTATATAAGTTCCGGATGGTGATAGTTAGCGGCTGTTCGCTGGCAAATTCTTGTTTAGCCCGGCGCAGACTTTCCCTGATAAAGTAGGTAAGTCCGGGAATAATAAACAATAAGACCAAAAGATTGGCAAATTGCCATAACAGGCTTTCCACCTTGAGATAAACGATAACCACGCCGGTTACAAATAAAAAGCCCTGAAGGATTTGAATGGACGGCTTTAAAGATTTTATCCATTCGACCATATTTTCTAATCCGGAATAGACCGTCGGAATTAACACCAGGGTAAATAGGGTACTGAGAGATAAACCTCCTATAACCGTAATAGCGAATGGGGCAGCAATTGTGGTGACATAATCCACTTTGCCCATTGCCAGAGGAAACATGGCCGCAATAGTTGTCATCGCCGTGATGATGATCGGACGTAATCTTGCTTTGCCGGACACCATCAAAGCCCTTGAACGCCGATAACCACTTTTTCGCAGCACCCTGGTATAATCTATGAGGATGATACCGTTATTAACGACAATTCCTAATAAGATTAATAACCCAATAAAAGTATTGGCATTTATCAATGTACTCCCGGTAAAGATGATCGCCCATAAGGATCCGATTGCAGCAAGAGGTATGGTAAACATAATGATGAAGGGATTAAGCAGGGACTCAAAAACGGCAGCCAGAATCATGTAAATAAGAAGCGCTGCGACTGCAATGAGAAAATAGTAGTCAGAAAACGCGTCTTCATTTTGTACAACCTCCACCGCGACATCTGTTGGAATTTCCATGGCGGCTATCAACTGTCCGACTTCTGCCCGGGCGATCTCGAGGTAACGATTGGATTCAGCAATATCATCGAGAAATCGATAGGTAATATTGACCTGCCTTTCCTGATTGACGCGGTTAATTCCTCCTTTGCCCTCAGAGAAAACAATCCGGCTGACCTGTTCAAGTGGATAAGAAACACCCGCGGCGGAAGGAATTGGTAGCGTGCGCAGATCCTGGTAATCTCTTTCTTCTTCATCTTCCTCATTTATAATTAAAATATCAAATTCTTCACCATTCTGTTTGAATTTTAGACCGGTCGTTATCTCATTTTGGAAATTGGAAAGCTCGACGGCCAATGTGTTCATAGAAATTTTATACTGATGGAGCAGATTGTTATCAAACAACAGATGAATTTCGGGTCGATTCCGACTAACATTCTGTCTGACACGCCGTGTGGAAGGCAATAAATCCAGTTGATACTGAATGTCATCAGCAACACGGCGCATGACTTCGAAATCACGGCCTTTGATTATAACACTCTCTTCTTCTCCTCCGATGCCTAATAACCTTTCAAAAGACGCTCCGAGATTTCTTCCGCCACGCCCGAATCTCATGCTGGATTCGGGTTGATCAAAACTTACTTCACCGATATCGTGTTCATCTATCCTTTCATCGATAAGTTCTTTTATCTCTGCTGAGGTCCTGTTTTCTATCTCCTGATAATCCTCTTTTAATAAGAGGGTCAGAATGGCCTCTTCTTCGTATATCTGACTAATTACGTCTTTGACCTCCTTAACGCCCTGCAATCTCTCTTCCAGTTCAGTCACGGCAAGATCAGTTGATTCCAGAGTAGACCCACTGGGCATGGTCAAATACAAGTTGAAATCTTCTAATTGATCCGATTCAATGGTGGCAAGACTCACTGCCAGCGCGATCACTACGCTAACGAAGAATAGCACCAGAGCTGAAATAATCGTACGAAGAGGAAAACGGATAGCGGATTTGAGGAACAGCAAATATATCTGCACCATACGATTTCGCAGGGTAACTACCTGAAATCGATTTTTGAAATCTTTTTCCTTTTCGAGTAAAAAATAGACCAGCATTGGTATCAGCATCAATGCGACAATTAGTGAAACAACCAGAGTCGAAATAATGGATACACCGATTTGGTAACCGATGAGGCGGATCATAAAATTTTCAGCAAAAATGAAAGGGAAAAAGACAGTAACTGTCGTCAATGTCGCGGCAACAATAGATCGCCAAATCTCCCGGGTGCCGGTTAAAACTGCGGCAGAGGCAGATTTTTTAAACTGATATGACCGGTAAATGTTCTCAAGAACAACGACGCTGTTGTCCAGCAGCATCCCCACCGCAAGCGCCATACCGACAAGAGTGAGACTGTTCAGTGTAATACCAAAGGCATAAAAAAGATTAAATGAACTAAATATTGAAATGGGCATGGCCAGGGCGATTACCAGGACCAGCCTGATATTCCTCAGGAAAAACCATAAAATTATTATAGCGATTAAACCACCGGTCAGAGCAAGATCGGTTATTAAATCCAAATTACTTTCCAGCAATTCGGCGCTGTCTTGTTGAACAACAATCTCGACATCCTGTGAAGCCAGTCTTTTATTTAAGTTACTGATAACCTCATGGGTTAGATGGGCAAGTTCGATAAGGTTTACCCGTGTATCACGAATTAATTGTACAGTGACCGCATCTTTCCCGTTGACCCGGCTAATCGAGGATTCCTCTTTGACACTAAAATTTATTTCTGCCACATCTTTTAGCAACAGTGGGATTTTTGGTTCAACTACGATGTTTTCTAGGTCACTGATATCCCGAAAATCAGCAATAAGATTTACATACACTTTTTTTTGCTGCTCATCGAGTCTTGCCAGAAATAGTTTTTCCTGATAATTTCGTGATATCAGATTCCTGATTTGTGATGGTGTCAGATTATAAGCCGCAGATAGTTCCGCATCGAGAACAATCTCAACTGCTCTCTCCCGGCCTCCAAAGACTTCAACATTGGCGATACCATCAATTGATTCAAATTTCTCCCGGATTTCGTTTTCAAAAATATTACGTATCCGATCCACACCACCACTTCCGCGAACTTGCATGTTCATGAACAGGTTTGCTAACTGTTGGGTGTCAATTTTTAATACCAGCACAAAAAATTCTTCAGGAAGGGATGTTTTCACCGCATCTACTTTTTCCTGCAGTTTTAAATAGGCATATTTCAGATCGATATCCGGATTATAATAAACCAGTATCCGCCCCTGCCGCTGGTCGACAAATGATTCAATCCCATCAATACCCTCTAAAGTACCGATGGCTCCTTCTAGCGGTATAATCGCCTGTTTCTCAAGGTATTCCGGCTCCGATTCACGGGCGCCGTTTACCTGTACAATCAGAAACGGCAAATCAACGCTAGGAAGTAATTCCAAATCAAGATTGGTATAGGAAATATACCCTAGCAGGGATAAACCGATAAAAAACATACTAACAAATGTGCGGCGTTTTATAACGAATTCAAGCATTCTGCAGAACCGGATTCTCTCTATTTAAACAAGTGTATTTTTTCTTTGAACTGATCGAACACATCGTAAACACAAGGGATCACTACCAGAGTTAGAAGGGTTGAGGTGACCAATCCACCGATCACCGCCAGAGCCATTGATGATCTGAGAGAAACACTCTCGCCAAATCCTATGGTAAGCGGTAGTAATGCCAGTATTGTGGTCAAACTGGTCATTATAATGGGGCGGATCCGCCGTTTACCGGCTTCTACAATTGCTTCACTGCGGGATAATCCCTCAGTCTTTAACTGATTAATTGCGTCAACCAGAATGATCGAATCATTGACAGCAATACCAACCAGCATGATCATACCGATATAGGCCATTACGTTAAAAGATAATTGCATGATAAAAAACAGATAAACTGAACCAACGGCAGCCAGAGGAATAGTGAGCAATATGGTAAAAGGGTGAATCAAAGATTCAAACTGAGACGCCATTACCATATAAATGAGAATAATCGATAATAAGAGAGCAAATTTGAGATTGTCAAAGGATTGCTGCCGCTTCATTTCCTCACCCGTGATTTCGATCTGATAGTCCGGGGGAATATCCATGGATTTTAAGTGTTCTCTGATTTGATCGGCAATTTTATCCAGCGTTTTATTGCCTTCAATCTGTCCCAGGACCAGACCGGTACGTACCTGATTACGACGATTTATTTCTTTAGCACCGGTTGTTTCTTCCAGATGGGCAATTTCGTCAAGGCGAATTTTCCGTTGTCCGTCGTTAATATAGATTCCTGAAAGTTGTGTCAGAGGAACATCGGGTAGTTTTATTGTGATATCGCGCATTTCTCCTTCACTGTCCCAGCTACCAACTTCTTTTCCCTGTAACTGATCTTTTAACTGTGCGCTAACTGCAGCAAAATCAAGATTATAAACGCCTGCCCGGATTCGGTCAAAAATAATATTGACTTCCGGGTGTCCCTGGTCAAAAGAGGATTTAACATTGACAATATTTTCCATTTTTTCAAGAAATGATTTTACATCCAAGGTTAGAGTACGAATTGTGTTCAGATCATTACCTCTTACTTCAACAACCAGCGGCGCTTGTTCGGTACCGAGTGTGTTTTGCAGTGATGATTTTTCCTGATAAAAGCGAAATTGGCGATCAGGCGAGTTTCCAAAAATATTTGCCAATAAGGTTATTATTTCTGATGATTTTTTATTTGAGTTTTGTTTGATAAAAATTGTCAGTAAAGCGATGTTGCTATCCTGCAAATCTTCCACCCCCTGCTCGCCTAAAGATTCCGGTAAGGGTCCAACCCGGGTATACAATCTTTCAATCTCCGCTCCGATAATATCCCGTATATGTTGTTCGATTTGTAATGCCACCTTATCCATATGTTCCAGAGATGTACCTTCTTCAAGTATAATCTCCATTTTGATCACATCACTTTCGCTCTGGGGCATAAATTCACTACCTATAAATTGAATTAATACCAGGGCGATAAGTATTAATAAAACCGCGCCGCCAATTACCTGCCAGCGCCTATCCAATAGACGGTTTAATAATTGCGGATACCAGGGGAATCGATAGGAAGCGCTATTAACTTCCTTTTTTTCAGGTTTCAAAAGCTTGTGACTGAGCATGGGAATAACAAATATAGCGACAGCCAGGGAAGATAAAAGGGAAAAGGCGACTGTCCAGGCTTGGTCTTTGAATAATTCTCCTGCCGCACCGTGCAGATAGACGATAGGTAAAAATACGACGATAGTTGTAATTGTTGAAGCGGTTATCGCCCCGCTAACCTGAGCAGTTCCGACAATTGCTGCTTCTTTTAGTCCCAAACCGGCCTCAAGATTTCGGAATATATTTTCCATTACTACGATAGCATTATCGACCAACATTCCCGCACCGAGTGCAAGACCTCCCAGAGTCATGATGTTTATGGTCAGATCATTAAAATACATCAGGTTAAAGGTGGCAATAATCGAAACAGGAATAGCAATGCTGATAATGGCCGTCGTACCAATACGTCGCAGAAAAATATACAAAATGGCAATCGCCAACAATATGCCAAACAATGCTGTCTGTTCAACTTCAACGATCGCATTATCAATAAATGTTGCCTGATTTTGCAAAATAGTAAATTCATACCCCGGTAATGCTTTTTGCAGCTGCTTTAAATCGTCAGTTAAAGTTTCAACAGCTTTTACCGTATTATACCGCGTCTCTTTATATATGGCCAGGGCAATACAGCGGCGGCCATCAATCCGGACGATATTTTCCGGTTCTTTGTTTTGATACGTAATGTCAGCAATATCTTTCAAAAATAAGGGCACCAACTCTGCTTCGTTACCGGGGACAGGTTTTTCACCTACTATGACCTGACGAATATCGTCAAGATTGTCAAACTCCCCAATACCCCTAATAACATACTTCAGGCCCAACTCAACAATTGACCCACCGGATGCAGTGACATTGGAGCTGAGAATTCTGGTCGCAACAGTTTCCATGTTGAGGCCATGGGCATCCATTAAATAAGGAGAAGTCTTAACAACAACCTCTTTTACTTCCGCCCCGATAATTTCCACCGCAGCAATTCCTTCCAGCCTGGTCAACTCATTTTGCAGATAATTCTCAGCCACCCGACGCAGTTCATCCATATCATTTATTTCGGGATGGTAAAATCCGATAATCATAACCGGACTGCTGTTAGGATCATGCTGGCTGATGGTGATATTTTCAAGATCTGAATTTTGAGCAAAATTTGTCAGGCTTTTCTGCAAATCGAGAAAAGACTCATCCATATCAGCATCCCAGGCATATTCTACAGTTATTTGTGCCGTACCTACTTTAGATACAGATGAAACATCGATCACCTTTTTCTGCCTTATCGCCAGTGCTTCAATGTTTTCTACAAATCGTTCTTCCATCTCTTCCGGGGGTCTTTCACCGGCTTCAATTTCCACAAATATGCGCGGATTATTCAGATCGGGAAATAGGTCTACACCCAGATTTGTAAATGATATATATCCAAGAAGAAAAATGGCCAACACGGCCATAATAATCGTGATCGGATAATTGACTGAAAATTGAGAAAATGCTTTCATCTTACAATCTTTACTTTTGAACGGTTACGTAAGCTTTCAAACCCTTTGATAACCAGTCGGTCACCTTCTTTTAGTCCTTCCAAAACCTCCACCTGGTCTGCATTTTCAAGACCGCAGCTGATCACGCGTTCAAATGCAGCCCCTTTATCAACAATAAATACCGTTTTACCCTGTCTTTTGGATAGAATGATGTCTCTTGGTATAACGACTACGCTATCTTTCCGGGCAACAATGGTTTCCACTTTGACAAACATACCGGGACGAAGTAAATGCTTATCATTATCCACATGAATTGCTGCTTTAAAAGAACGTGTATCGGGATTCAACGCGGGTGCAACCTGGGTGATTTCACCCCATAGCGTATCATTTGTGAGACTGTAGTGAGTCACGCGTAGTAGTTGTCCGATTTGAATACGGTTTAGTTCTTTTGCCGGATAAAAAACTTCCGCATAGAGCTTGTTAAAATCCATCAATTCTACCATTTTCTGGTTTACTATTACTTTTGTCCCCGGTGTATAGTAAGGTAAATCAATAATCACCCCGGTAAACGGCACTTTTATTTTCATTTTTTGCAGTTGAATAAGTGCATTTTTATAGACATAATCTGCTTCAATATAGGTTCTTTCTGAGTTTTTTAACTCTCTTAGTGTAACGCCACCTTTATCATATAGGGATTTCTGTTTTTCAAATTCACCCCCTGAGATATCGAGGTTCAGTTTTTGCGATTCAATTTTGATATTATTTTCATATTCAAGATTATCTAGACGAATGATAATTTCATTTTGATTGACTTTATAGCCCACACAGAATGATTCTTGTATCCGTGTCTTGGATGAAATCAGATAGGTACCTCACCTCCCC
>SDBS01003700.1_pt1 | contig 15033 bp, 11 predicted proteins | sample 2277091 | NCBI WGS metagenome assembly SDBS01 (sample SAMN10404972, study PRJNA504765) | marine sediment metagenome | isolation source: marine sediment core GS10_PC15, 163 cmbsf | place: Arctic Ocean: Southern Knipovich Ridge | collected 2010 | reverse complement strand
CATCTTCTCCACGACACTCGCAGTCGCGCGACAGAGGCTCGACCGGATGGAGCCGGCGGCAGGATTCGAACCCGCGACCCGCTGATTACAAATCAGCCGCTCTTCCAACTGAGCTACGCCGGCTCATCTCTACATACCATAGACAGTGTACGGCTTGTGCGGCCGCCGGATTCTGGGCGTTGACCCGCTGAGCGAAAGTCAGCGGGTCACACGTCGGGGTACAGCTCCTGCAATTCTAGCATCTCGGGGCGATGCTGTCAGCACCAAGATGGGCAAGAGAGGCAAGGAACGAGTGGAGCGACATCGAGGGTTCGGCATGTTGGCCCGGAGCGTGCCTGCCGCCACTTCCCGATGTGGGCAGAACGTGCAGGGCCCTGCCCCACTGGTCCTCTATCCGAATATCATCTTCGGCAATCCCAAGGTGATGGCTACGCCATAGACCAAGTCCAGCCATACGACCGATCCCAGGGCACCAAGTAAGATGATCCCGACCAGGGGAGTACCTACGAGCTTCGCTGTGATCGGCGTGTCCTTCGCCCAGATCGCGCGCCAGATGCCCTTCGCATCTCCCGTGCTAGGAAATGAATGCATAGCGATAGAGACGCCCAGCCATGTGAGAATGGCTCCAAGCGTGTCCAGTCCTCCCGCGCTGAGCATGTCCCTGGAGGCGAAGATGCCGATGAAGAAGCCGACTAGCGAGTTTCCGATGAAAGGCCCAATGCCGATCAGCATATGCCGCCATACTGTAGTCGGCTGTTCATGGAGCACATACCCTGCTGGGTTGCCGAAGCGGAAATAGCACACCTTGACTACTCGTGTGCCCGTCAGGTCGCAAAACACCTTGTGGGCCAGTTCGTGAGCAATCACCCCGGGGAATGTGACAATCGAGATAAGGAATCCCGGTATCATGGAGGCGCTCTCCTATGCGATGCACAGAGCTTCTAGGGGTAGGCGTCGACTCCTGCCCCTTCCAGATATGGGCAATACACACAGGTCTTGCCCTAGAGAGTGCGGCTGCCTACCGAGCTCCGGACAGGCTGATCCCCTTGGTGATATCGGCCTTGGCGAAGGCCCACCTTCGCTGAGAATCGGCGAACTCCGAGTAGCGGGCCGTCATGATGGGGGAGCGATGGCCCATGGCGCGCATCAGCGCGGTGGTGGGGACGCCGGCCATGGCCGAAGAGAGTCCGAAGTAGTGCCGCAATCGGTGGGGGGTGAACAGGGAGGGGTCGATCCCGGAGCTGATGGCGGTGCGTCGCAGGATGGTGCGGACCGCGTCAGAGGTCACCCGTTGACCAGAGCTCTGGCACAAGCTCACCAGCAGCGCATCCTCTTCCCCGATGCCGGGGAACATGACTCCGCGGATCCTCAACCACTCCTGCAGGACCCGCACCACCTCCGGCTGCACCATCTCCTGTCCGTCATCGAGGGTCAGCGGCAGGTCCACGAAGCGGCTCCGCCTGACCTTGGTGGTCTGGGCCCGTACTCTCACCCGGCCTTCATCCAGGTTGAGGTCGTTGGCATTCAGGCCGGTCATCTCCGAGACTCTCAGGCCACAGAATGCCATGAGATAGATCATGGCGGTGTTACGGATGCACACGGGGTTACGGCGATTGAGGTGGGACAGGGCCTTCTGCAGATCGGCCGCGGGAGTGGCCCGGGGCTCCGGATCGCTATCTAGTCGGTAGCTGCCCACATGGGCGGTGATGTCATCGGGGAGGATGTGCTCTTGGTAGAGCCACAGCAGGAACCGCTTCGCGGTGTCCAGGGCCATCTGCTTGCCCCGGGGACTGAGGGGCTTCCCGGCATACGTCACCAGCGCATCCAGCCAGGTTACGAACGCCCGCAGTGCGTATCTATCGAACTCATCCACCGTCGGGATCTGCTGTTCCCCGGCGAAGACGGCGAGACGGGAGACCAACTGCTCCCGGTAGTGGGTTAGCGTTCGCGGTCTGATCCCTGGATGGTCGGCCCGCCAGCACTGGATGAACAGCTCTATCGCCGCACTCCAGGCCAGGTCCTTTGGCACCGCACCGTTGGGAGCTGCCCTCTTGTCCTGGGATCCGTTGTGAACGACCCTCCGCGGCCTTCTCTCGCTCAACATCATGGTACGTTGACCTCCTGAGAAGACGTACCTGTGTCTCCTGTCAGGGTGTCATTGACGCTCTCATGGGGGAGGAAGTCAAGTCCCAATACGGGGCGAGAATCTGGCGCAAGCGGGGCGTTCTGGGGCAATCTGCCGATGTTACGTGCGAATGGGACATGCCTGAGAGCCGTCGGAACGCCCGGATAGCACTTGTAGAGAGCACAGCAGAGGCTGGCGACAGAGCTTGGCACAACGGCCTCGCGCCTCACCTCAGGTCCACGTGGTGGTCGACCCGACACGCAACGCTTGTTGCAGGAAGCAAACAAAGGGATTCTACCTCACATGGCAGGAAGGCGCATAGTCCCGACGAATTCCTATTTGGACGAATTAGCGGCTGCGGCAGGTCCCAGCAATAGAGTAAGGTATGGAGGAGGAACCGTGAGAAACGTCGTGATCGTCGTATTTGTCGTCTGCGTTCTGGCTGGCCTTCCCGCTCTTGCCCAGGAGTTTACGATCCATGAGGGGAACGTCAAGGGCGATCGGCCCGACTACTCGCCCTACGTCGACCGCAACATCCCCGACCGCGTGTTCTGGGGTGACACCCACCACCACACCTCCAACTCGCCGGACGCCGGCCTGGTGGGGAATACCCTCGGACCGGAGGCGGCCTACCGCTTCGCCCGCGGCGAGGAGGTCACCGCCAGCGGCGGACAGCGCGTCAAGCTGATCCACCCACTCGACTTCCTCGTGGTATCGGATCACGCGGAGTACCTCGGCCTTCCGGTCCTGCTCGCCACGGGAGACCCCGTCCTCACCGACGATCCCTACGGCAAGTACCTGTACGACCAGTTCCGGGCCGGGCCCGACTCAGCGTACAGTGCCTTCCGGGAGTTACTAGAAGGCGTGACGGCGGGGAAGAAGCTCTTCGACAGTCCGCAGGCGGAGCGCGCCGTCTGGGAGCGGTTCACCAGGACCGCGGAGGAGTTCAATGATCCCGGGCGCTTCACCGCGTTCATCGGCTTCGAGTGGAGCTCCATCCCTGGCGGCAACAACTTGCACCGGGTCGTGGTCTTCCGCGACGGCGCCGACCGGGCCAATCAGGTGGTGCCGATGTCGATGTTCGATTCCGAGGACCCCGAGGAACTGTGGAAGTACCTCGCCGACTACGAGGCCAAGACGGGCGGGGAGATCCTCGCCATTCCACACAACGGCAACTGGTCCAACGGCATCATGTTCGCGGAGAAGACCTTTACGGGCAAGCCAATCGACCGCGCCTACGCGGAAGCGCGCAGCCGGTGGGAGCCGATCTATGAGGTGACTCAGATCAAGGGCGACGGCGAGGCCCACCCCTTCCTGTCCCCGGAGGACGAGTTCGCGGACTTCGAGAATTGGGACAAAGGCAACGCCACCGGGACCGTGGCGAAAGAAGACTGGATGCTCCAGTACGAGTACGCGCGTTCGGCGCTCAAGCTCGGCCTGAAGCTCGAAGACAGCGTGGGAGTCAACCCCTACAAGTTCGGCTTGATCGGCTCCACGGACACGCACACCTCGATCGCGGCGACTCGCGAGGACAATTACTTCGGCAAGTTCACCGCCACGGAGCCCTCGCCCGAGCGCTACAAGCACTATGTGATTCGCTCCAACGTCAACGACGATCTCTCGACGTTCTCCTTCGAAGAGGTTGCCTCCGGCCTGGCCGCAGTCTGGGCGCGGGAGAACACTCGCGAAGCGCTCTTCGACGCCTTCGAGCGCCAGGAGGTCTATGCGACCACCGGCTCGCGCATCCTCGTCCGGGTCTTTGGCGGCTGGGATTTCGAAGCCGATGAGGTCGAGAGGCCGGACTTCGCCGACCAGGGCTACGCCCGCGGCGTGCCTATGGGCGGCGACTTGAAGAAGGCCCCCCGCGGCAAAGCGCCAACGTTCATGATCCGCGCACTGCGTGATCCCGACAACGCCAACCTCGACCGTGTCCAGATCATCAAAGGCTGGCTGGACAAGAACGGCGAGACCCACGAGCGCATCTACGACGTGGCGGTATCGGACGGCCGCAAGATCGGACAGGACGGCCGCTGCAAGACGCCGGTGGGCAGCACGGTGGACGTCGGGGAGGCGAGCTACACGAACACGATCGGCGATCCACTGCTTACGGCTCACTGGGTGGATCCGGACTTCGATCCCAGACAACGTGCGTTCTACTACGTGCGGGTGATCGAGATCCCGAAGCCGCGCTGGACCGCCTACGACGCCAAGCGCTTCGGGATCGACATGCCGGACTACGTGGCCATGGTGGTGCAGGACCGCGCCTACACATCACCGATCTGGTACACGCCGGGAAGATAGGACGTTTGCACAGTACCCAACACATATGGTTGCAGGGAGAACATCGTGAACGTATTGAAAACGGTACTCACGCTGGTGGTGGCTTTCGCGGTTGCCGCGCCCGTATTCGCGGCCGAACATGCCGACTATGGCATTGGCGATAAGAAACCGGTCCCCCGTCGCGTCTTCTGGGGGGACACCCATCTCCACACTTCCTTCTCTCCGGACGCCTCCCTAACCGGCAACGTCAAACTTGGCCCTGCCGAGGCCTACGAATTCGCCCGCGGTAATGTGATCACGGCGCACAACGGCATGAACGCACGGTTGGACCGTCCCCTCGACTTTCTCGTGGTGAGCGACCACTCGGAGTATATGGGATTCATACCGATGGTGCGCAACGGCGAAACCGAAGCGATGAATACGGAATGGGGGGCCTATCTTTCCAGGGAAATCAAGGCGGGCGGTGATGCGGCCTACCAGGCGGCGGTCAAGTTTGTGGGCGAGGCCTTCGTGGCAGGCGGTGTACCCGAACTCAAGACTGAATCGCTACGCCGGCCGCCGTGGAACCGCATCACAGCGGCCGCAGACGAGGCGTACACCCCGGGTGTCTTTACCGCCTTCATCGGTTACGAGTGGACCAGCCACCCAGGAGGCGACAACCTGCACCGTGTCGTGATTTTCCGCGACGACGCCAGCAAGGCCGACCAGGTCCTGCCTTTCTCCGCCCTGGACAGCGAAGACCCGGAGGACCTGTGGGTCTACCTTGAAAGCTACGAAAAGAAAACCGGCGGTCAGATCCTCGCCATTGCCCACAATGGGAACGTGAGCAACGGCCACATGTTTGCCGAATCGACGCGGAAGGGCACGTCCCTTACGACGGCCTATGCGGAACAACGTGCGAAGTGGGAACCCCTCTTCGAAATCACGCAGATCAAGGGAGACGGCGAGGCGCACCCCCTCCTCTCGCCCACCGATGAGTTCGCGGACTATGAGACGTGGGACAAGGGCAACCTGCTTGGCGTCCTTCCGAAGAGCGGCAAGACCATGGACATGTTGCGCCACGAGTATGGCCGCGAGGCGCTAAAGCTCGGCCTGAAACTCGAAGACAAGCTCGGCGCCAATCCGTTCAAGTTCGGTCTCATCGGCAGCACCGATGCTCACACGAGTATGGCAAGCGCTGATAGTTCGAACTTTTGGGGGAAACTCACCTTGCTTGAGCCCAATGGTCATCGTTGGGATCACGTCGTCATTGAGTCGCTCACCGATCCAAATCGCACCACATGGGGTTGGGAGCAGGCTGCTTCTGGCTACGCGGGAGTCTGGGCGACTGAGAACACTCGCGAAGCACTTTTTGATGCCATGCGCCGCCGTGAGACTTACGCCACCACGGGTCCGCGCATGACGGTGCGCTTTTTTGGTGGCTGGAACTTCACCGACGCCGATGCCCTAGCCGGTGACGTGGCGGCGGTCGGCTACGCAAAGGGCGTCCCCATGGGTGGAGATCTACCCGCCGGTTCCCGCTCCAACGCACCCAATTTCTTGATCGCGGCCCTCAAGGACCCCATGGGCGCCAACCTCGACCGCGTCCAGGTCATCAAGGGCTGGGTGGATGCCGACGGCAATACCCAGGAGCGTATCTACGATGTGTCCGTATCGGATGGGCGCACCGTTGGCGCGGATGGCCGTTGCCGCGACGCCGTCGGCAACACCGTCAACGTGGCTGACGCGAGATACACCAACTCGATTGGTGATGCGCAGTTCATCACGACTTGGCAGGACCCCGACTTCGACCCGACCCTGCGCGCCTTCTACTACGTCCGGGTAATCGAAATCCCGACGCCACGCTGGACCGCCTTCGACCAGAAAGCCTTCAATGTGGCCATGGACGCCAAGGTGCCCATGACCACGCAGGAGCGCACCTACACGTCGCCAATCTGGTACACGCCCTGAGCAAGCATAGCGCGTCGAATGGGTATACGCCGCGAGAGAGAAGTAGCCGGTTACGAGCGGCGCTGAGCTCTGGTAGCATGTACGGGGCCGCGAGGGTCCACGCCCTCGCGGCCCGTTGTTTCAGAGGGCCATGGAGACGAGAATGACTGATCCGGGGAGGGAGAAGAAGCCACGCCGTCTAGTGGGGACGGCTACGCACATGCTTGGCTTCGGTCTGCTCCTGGCACTGGTTATCCTGCTGGCCAAGGGGCGTAGTGTACCAGAACTAATCCGTGCCTCCAATCGCGCCAGGCAAATGCCTCTGAGCCAGCTCTGAGGCACTCGGCAGACAGCCCGCGCCTGAGGAGCAAGAATCCGACTTCCCGGCCCAGTGTACACGGTCTCACGGCCACTTGACCGGCACAGGTGGAGTGAAGCCTGACGAGCACAAGCGCGTAAGGAAAGGAGCGACAAGATGAAATCGATCAGGCCTTTCACCTGCTTCTTCGTAGCGGCAGCTCTGCTGATCGCGACGACCACTTCGGGTCTTGCCCAGACGGCCCCAAGTCCGTTTCTGACAATAGACCAGGCGGTCGACAACATGACCGAGGAGGAGGCGCTCGAAGCTGAGGCTTACGCGCTGGGTGTCCAGACCATGTTGTGGGGTTATCAGTATGTGCGGCAAGCGGCAACCCTGCGGGTGATGGCCACGCCGCTTCCGGAGGGCCGGGACCGACACCCAGTTGATCCTTCGGCGCACGCATACCACGTCTGGGGGCACGCAAGAGCGACCGGTACCCACGAGCTCCGGCTGGCCGAGGCGCCGAACTCCGAGACGCTTTACTCAACAGCGGTCATTGACCTCGAATACGGGCCTGTGGTCGTGGTTCATCCTGATCATGGAGGCCGCTACTTCCGAACAAGTGTCTGGGACGGCTTCGGCGAGTGCAGGACGATCAGCCAGAAGCAGGACGGCGACCACCCCAAGCCCTACCTGCTTGCGCGAGAGAACTGGAAGGGGGAGGTGCCGAAGGGGATGGGCCTTATCCGCTTCCGCTCGCGGCTGGCATTACTGGTTCCACACATTGCGGTGACCACTGCAGAGAACGACACCGAGAATGTCCATGCGCTGCAGGACGGCTACAAACTTATCGCCCTGAAAGACTGGGGCCAGTCAAATCAGGTGCTAAGTGAGCTGCCTAAGGAAGATCAGATTCGGCCCCTCGTCCGTCCGAACACGTCCACGCCCCCCTCGCTCATCCTCTACGAGATGCTGGGTGAAGCGATGAAGGACCTGACTCTCTTCGACGACGAGCTCGGATTCGTCCGGCAGATGAAGCGGATCGGTTTTACTGACGATGGTTTCGACGCCACCGGCTTGAGTGAGCCCCAGATTCGCGGGTTGGCGCGAGCGGCGAGGGATGCGCAATCCATGATGGAGTACAAAGTACGCAAGATCGCCGACGTCCAGGAGGGCGGCACTTGGCAGGTGGGGTACGACATCGACCGCATCGATGACTGGCTCTTCAGAGCTGCTGCCGGTTGGAAGTGGGTCTGGGCCGACATCGCCAGTGAAATCATCTACCCCCAGGGCAGGAAAGACGCGGACGGCAGGCCATTCTCCGGGCAGCATCGCTATACGATTCGCTTCGACAAGGGTAACTGGCCGCCCGCCCGCTACTGGCAGATCAGCATGTATGGTCTGGACGCCTTCTTTGTCGACAACCCTATTGGACGTTACGGCATCGGAAACATGAACACCGACCTGAACGTTGCCGACGATGGCTCGATCACTATCTATATCCAGCACGAGTCGCCCGGCAAGGACAAGGGGAACAACTGGCTGCCTGCGCCAGCCGACGGCTTCTACCTGCAGCTGCGCATGTATCAGCCCGGCGAGCGGATGTACAACCGCGAGTACATTGTCCCTCCGGTCGTTAGGGAGTGAACATGTCGACTACTCGCAACCAAACTCCGCCGATCTGGTATGCGCCGTGAGGGGAGAGCAGCGGGTCACCAGCGGCGCTGAGCTGTGGCGGCGTGTACAGGGTCGCGAGGGTTAGCGCCCTCGCGGCCCGTTGTTTCAGAGGGCCATGGAGACGAGAATGACTGATCCGGAGAGGGAGAAGAAGCCGCGCCGTCTATGGAAGACGGCTGCGCACATGCTTGGTTTCGGTCTGCTTCTGGCAGTGGTCATCCTGCTGGCCAAGGGGCCCCCTGTCGATCGCGAGGAGGGTGGCCGTGTGTCCTTTACGGAGGCTGACCTGGCACAGGTCAGTGCTACGTTCGAGCGCACGTGGGGCCGACCGCCGACGACCACCGAACTGCGCAAGGCGTTCGACCGCTATGTGCGGGATGAGGTCCTCTACCGGGAGGCGCTCGCGCGGGGACTCGATCGTAACGATCCGGTGGTCAAGCTGTCGATGGTGCGCAAGATCACCATGCTGGGTACCGCGCAGGCCCAGGCCGCCGAACCGACCGACGCGGAAGTGAAGGCATATTTTGAACTGCGCGCCGAGCGCTACCGCATCCCGGCTTCGTTCAACCTGATGCAGGTGTATCTCAGCCCGGATAAGCATGGCGAGCAGATGGGGACGGTTGCGACGGAACTCTTGGCCCAATTGCGCGAAATGGATCCCCTTCCTGAAGAGCTCGCCGGGCTGGGCGATATGCTCATGTTGCCGAATGTTGCGGAAGACATGTCAGAGGAGCAGCTTGCTCGTACGTTCGGGACTGCGTTTCGGGACGGCGTCATGCCGCTGGCAGTCGGGCGATGGGAAGGACCTGTCGAATCGGGCTTTGGTCTGCACCTCGTGAAGATCACCCACCGTGAGGAATCGCGGATTCCGGAGTGGACCGAGGTCAGAGATCGCATTGCCAGCGATATGCAGTACGAGGGTCGCAAGGCGGCCGAGGACCAATTCTATGCTGAAGTCCTGCCTCGCTACCAGGTTGTTTACAGTGAGGGGGTGGGCGTGTTGCTGGAAGGAGACGACGGCCGGGGGAACCCCGCACCATGAAGCGTATCGCAGCATGTGTGGCCCTTCTCCTGGCGTTTGGGAGCAGCGCCCTGGCCGATCTTACGAACCCTGCCACGCTTGCGCTCAAGGAGACATCGCCCTCCCGGTTCACCGTTGAGCTCACGCTGCCCGTCATGCAAGGGCGTGTGCCGAGAGCTCGCCCCGTACTTCCTGATATCTGCGTGATTGAGGGGGAGGCGGAGGTGCAGGGCGACAGCCGAAGGGTCGTTCGTACGTGGGCCATGACGTGTGACCCGGACGATCTGGTCGGCACGGCGATTGGCGTCCGAGGGCTGCTTGGAACATCGCTGGACGTCCAGCTGACCCTGGAGACGCTGGATGGCCGGACGTATGTGGGTCAGCTGCGCCCTACCCAGGCCTATTACCTGGTCCCTCCGCCGCCAACGATGCGGAGCATGCTGGTCGAGGTCGGGGGGGCGGCCGCGAGACGGGTGTTGAGGCATCCGGAGCTGGCCATACTGCTCCTACTGTGTGTCTTCTTCGGCCTGCGTCTGCCTGGTCTCTTCGCTTCAGCCGGCGCCTTTGCCGCGGCGCTGGCGCTCGGACAATGGCTGAAGGCGGAGAATTGGATTGGCGTCTCGTCGTTTCTGCCTGTGATGCTGACCGCCGCGACGGGGCTCGCGGTTGCCTTGAGCATCATTCGAGGAGAGGCCTCGGCGCCGAATACCAGGTGGCGAACGTCTGCCGCTTTCATGGCGCTCATGGGGGTGCTCTATGGCGGCGGCGGATTGCCCGTTGAGATGGTGCTGTCTCGGAGCGAACAGCACCTGGCGTTTCTCTTCTCGGCGCTGGGAACCATGGCCGGGCTTGCCCTCGTGATCCTGTGCGCCGGCCAACTTCATGCTCTGGTCGCCGGCGCTGGTGAGGGTGTCCGGGAACGCCTCCGATTCTGGGTTGCCTACCTTGGGGGTGTCGCCGCATGCGCGATTGGCCTGTACCAAGGCACTGCGCCCTTCTTTGTTGGTGGCGTGACGCCGACCGTACCCCTCGCGGCCTTGCTTGCGGCGATTGCGTTGGGGGCCTGGTGCGGTGCACAGTCGCCCCCTGTTCGCTCCTTCCTTCCCGGCGTGGCAGGGTGCATGGTCATCGTGGGGATGGTGCTGAGTCTACGCGGCATTTCCCTGCCGCAAACGACATTGGCGGTCTATGGTTCCCTTGCCCTCGTTGGGCTCTTGCTTGTCTGGCCTGTGCGCTGGCCGGGATGGGCGGCTCTGGTTCTGGTAGCGGTGTCTTCTCTCTACCACGGTGCACATGCCGGCGGCGTACTGCGAGAGAGTGTTGCACTGCCCGTGGCTCAAGCCACGGCGATGATCGTGTTGCTCGTCTTCCTCTTCCTGGTGGCTTACCACCGTACGGGAGAGCGGTCACCGGGAGGCGCTGCGGTACGGTTGTTCGGCCTCGCCACAGCCTTGCTGGCCGTGTTGTGGCGGTTTACCGAGTACCGCGACTGGATGGGGCAGGAAGTTGCGTTTGAGGCGACCTTGGGTGTGTTTCGGCTGCCGGTGTTGACGATAATCCTCGCGCTTGCCGCCCTGCTGGCGTGGCCGCGCAGACGTCGATTCCAACCCTCGGTCGCACAAAGAGCGATGCCGACACATTTGTGCCTCGTGTTGGTGGCGCTGTTCACTGTTTCAGCGGCCGGGGTTCGTGTGCGCAATCCTTTCTACACACCACGGGCGCCAACCGCGGCCGAGGCGCGCCCCATCATGGCCGCGCTGCTGACCGACACCTACCTGGCATTCAACCTGCCTGACGAGGATGCCGCTTTTGACCGACTCGCCCGCAATCTTTCAGAGGATCTGGTGCCGGGTGTCTACCTGGACAGTCGCCGGCGGCTGATGGCCGGGACCCGCAAAGGCGCAGAGGTGACGGTGAAGGATGTCACTGTGATGTCGGTAGATGACCCGAGCACTTCCGATTCAGGCGACGGGTCCTTTACGTACCCCTGCAAGTGGGTCGTGACCGCGAGGGTCAAACACTGGCAGCATATTCACGATCGTCAGAACATATACGTGGGCATACTGACCATCCGAGTGGAAGACGACCGTTGGAAGATCGCCCACCTGGAGCTTCTGAGTGAGGAACGCGAAATCGTGTCGTGGAAGAGTTCATGATTGAAGTCGACAATGTGACCTTTGGCTACAAGGTCGGCGGCTTCCGCATCGAGGTACCGAAGCTGGCCGTAGAGTCCGGCGAGAAGGTGGCCGTGATCGGGCCCAGCGGCCGGGGCAAGACCACACTGCTGCACCTGCTGGCAGGGGTCCTTGTGCCATCGGCCGGCCGGATCGCCGTGGACGGAACAGACCTGCCCGCGCTCAGCCGAGAAGACCGGCAGGACTACCGGGCACTGCGCATGGGCATGGTGTTCCAGGAGTTTGAGTTGCTTGCGTATCTCGACGCGATCGACAACGTACTTCTTCCCTACAGGATCAGTCCTGTACTTACGTTGGATGATGAGGCGCGCGAGCGCGCGGAAGCGCTGGTGCAGGAGGTCGGACTGGACGACAAGCAGCGCCGGTATCCGCATCAGCTATCGCAGGGCGAACGGCAACGCGTGGCGGTCTGTCGTGCGCTCGTGACGAGGCCGGCCGTGATCCTTGGCGACGAACCGACCGGCAATCTGGACCCGGACAACCGTGATCACATCATGGACACTCTCTGGCGATATTCTGACGAGACAGAGGCGCCACTGGTAGTGGTGACCCATGATCATGAGTTGCTCGGACGGTTCGATCGCGCGATTGACGTGAGTGAGTTCTCCGCATGAACGACGTCCTCTATATGGCTTGGCGCTATGCCCGCTTCCACTGGGGCAAGACCGTGCTACTGGTCTCGGCCATCAGCCTCGTCCTCTTTCTTCCCGCCGGTCTCCACGTTGTGGTCGAGCAGGGCGCTCAAACGCTGACGGCTCGCGCGGAATCCACACCATTGTTGATCGGGGCCAAGGGGAGCGCTCTGGATCTGACATTGAGTGCGCTCTACTTCAGGCCGCCGAATCTGCCATCGGGCGAGTTCAGGGAGGTGCATCGGGTCAACAGAACCGGCCTGGCCACCGGGATTCCGCTTCATCTGCGTTACACAGTGAGGAAACAGCGGATTGTCGGGACCACAATGGATTACGCAGACTTCCGCAGTCTGGCAGTGGCAGAAGGCCGGTGGTTCGGTCTGCTGGGCGAGTGCGTTCTGGGGGCTGAGGCGGCGCGCACATTGGGGGTGGGGGTGGGGGAGTATGTGCTCTCATCGGCCGGCAGCGCATTCGATGTGGCAGGTGCCTTTCCCCTGAAGATGCCCGTGGTCGGCGTGCTCAAGGCAACTGGCACAGCCGATGACGAAGCGGTGTTTGTGGACGTCAAGACGACGTGGATCATCTCCGGCCTGGCACATGGTCACGACAACGTGAACGCGGCGCAGGAAGGCGACAAGGGGGTGCTCAAGCGAGAAGGCACCAATGTCGTGGCCAACGCCACGGTTCTGTCTTATACGGAGATTACGCAGCAGAATATCGACTCCTTCCATTTCCACGGTGATCCCGACGGCTTTCCTGTGGACGCAATCCTCGCCGCACCGACGGACCGCAAGTCGGGCATCGTTCTGCGGGGGCGATATGAGGAAGAGGGCACTGCCGTGCAGATGCTCGTCCCGTCCGATGTGGTTAGTGAGCTACTGGAAACCGTGTTTTCCGTACGCAACTACGTGATGCTCGGGAGCATTGCCGTGGGCGTGGCAACGCTGATAACGGCAGCGCTGGTGTTTGTGCTGTCGATTCGCCTGCGGCGCCGCGAGATAGAGACGATCCGCAAGATCGGGGGCTCATCTCGGCTACTGATCGGTGTGCTTGCATCTGAGATCTCGCTCGTGGTGTTCGGTGGTGTCGTGATTGCAGCAGCTCTAACCGTTGGCGTGAGCCGTTTCGGAGATCTGCTGATTCGTTTCATCGGCTCGTAAGGCAAGGAGGCATCCGTGAAGGTGCGGCATTGGGTAGCCGCGTTGTCGATCCTGTTGGCCGGGTGTTCGGGAGGAAAGGGAGCGGAGACCGGAAGTGGGTCAAGCGGTCCTGGCAGGCCGCTCGTGTACGCATCGAACTACCCGCTGCAGTACTTCGCTGAGAGGATCTCGACGCCACTTGTCGATGTCCGTATGCCCGTGCCTGCAGGCGAGGATCCCGCCTTCTGGAAGCCGGGGTCCGAGGATGTCCTGGCATTGCAGCAGGCGGATCTGGTCGTGCTCAACGGCGCCTCCTACGAGTCCTGGCTCAAGAACGTGTCCCTGCCTACGTCGCGGTTGCTGGATACGTCCGAGGGCCTCGAGGAGGGGCTCATCGCCCGGGAGGAAGCGATGACGCACAGCCACGGTCTCGACGGAGAACACGAGCATTCGGCAACCGCCTTCACGACCTGGCTGGATCTGGCCCTGGCCATCGAGCAGGCGCGGGCGATCAGGGACGCGTTCTCAGCGCGCTGGCCTGAACATGCAGGCCAGTTCGAAGCGCAGCTCGAAACACTCGCGCAGGAACTGGCGGCCCTGGACGCGGAGATGAGGGAGATCGTGCAGGGGGCCACGGGCGTGCCCGTGGTGTTCTCGCATCCCGTCTACCAGTACTTCGCGCGCCGCTATGATATCGATGGCCGTAGCGTCCATTGGGAGCCGCACGAGATGCCGTCCGATGCCATGTGGCAGGAGTTGACCACGCTCCTGGACTCCCATCCTGCGAAGTGGATGATCTGGGAGGGTGAACCATCGCCTGACATCACGGCGAGGCTTGCTGCGCTGGGTATTCAAAGCGCTGTCTTCGATCCCTGCGGCAATGCCCCCGACGAAGGCGACCTCCTCTCAGTGATGAGGGGCAACGCGGAGCAACTCAGGCGCGTGATGACTTCAGAGTAGTGGTAGTGTACCAGGATTAGGCCGAGGCAGCCTAGGATCGTGGTCTCACCGTTGCCTGACAAGGGCAGCCGGCCTCAGTGTGGAGCGCAGCTGCCCACGGCGCGTCCAGTTGTACCGGTCAACCGGCGCTGAAACCGCCCTGAGCGGTGTGGTTGGCGGCAGCCGACGCTGGGGACGATGCTGGATCCTGCGAGCATGAGACCGCGGTAGGCGCGTAACAGTGGCGAAGTCGACTCAGGTGGCGTGCGTGTGCAATGCCCGGCCGAGCCCGAAGGAGAACAGAGGGCCTCCAGTCGTTTCTGCTACGCCGCGAGTCGGAAGGCCGTGATGCGAGTCTCGGGGAAGGAGCGGCGCTCGATGTTGGTGGGAACGGTCTTCGCCGTCTTGGGCGGCACCGACCATTGCTCGCCGGCATGAATCAGCTTGAAGTGGTCATTTCTCCGTGAAACCGCCCTAGCCTTGTTCTGGGGGCACTGCTGCTGTATCGTGAGGCCTCTATCTTGCGGGAGGATGAACCCCGTAGTGTCCCAAAACTAATCCAGGACATCTTGTGCGTGTCAGATGCCAATGAGACACCCTGTAGGTGTCGAGGACCCGTAAGACCTGCGTAGAGCGTCCGGACAGCATTTGCAGCCAGCACAGGCTGACACAACAGACGATCGGTCTTCGGCGAAGCCGGCTCGGCGCTGGTTGCCCAGACCAGAGCCGCTGTGTCCGCTCGCAGAGTGTTGTGCTCATCGCGTTGCCGGACCGCGACATGGCATATAGCAAGGA
>SDBS01003698.1_pt1 | contig 15036 bp, 6 predicted proteins | sample 2277091 | NCBI WGS metagenome assembly SDBS01 (sample SAMN10404972, study PRJNA504765) | marine sediment metagenome | isolation source: marine sediment core GS10_PC15, 163 cmbsf | place: Arctic Ocean: Southern Knipovich Ridge | collected 2010 | reverse complement strand
GCCTCAGCAAGCCGTTGGACCCCATCAGCTTCGTCCGGCTGCTCTTCGCTGCCTGGTAGCTGCCTTGCGTCCATAATATACATCGTCGGGGGTCACATTGTCCAGGGCTTCGTGATAGCGGCGTTGGTTGTAGTAGGCGACAAACTGACCAATCGCTGCCCGGAGCGTTAACCACGCTGCTAAAGGCTCGGGCCAAGGGCGGGGACCCATTCGGATGGTTAACATTTGACCTCGTCCCACCGAAGGTTGTTGCGTGGTAGCTGGAGTGCGGCCCTGTTCGAAGGACGAAACCGGTGTGGTCAACAATCGGGCCGAGATTGCGAGGCGGTATGGATTGAGTCGGGCTGGGGTTACGCAGATTATGAGCTTGCTCCAGCTACCCAATGAAATTCAGGAGTACGTTGTAGCGCTTCGCCCTCAGCAACAACGCCTCTACTCGGGCCGGCGGTTGCGCGAGAGCGGTACTCTCGTGAGTGAGTCGACTCAGATGAATGCCTTTGAAGACTTGGCGAGGAGCCTTTCGGGAAGCGGAGGGGCTTGAAGGCATGAGAAGAGCTGCAGTTCGCTGAGAGAACCGGTAAAACTTCCTAAGCCAGCTGCCATTGTGCAGCAGCGATCAGTTGGACCTCGCTGTCGAGGCTGCGAATTGCCTCAAGCTTGCGAAGTTCTTCACGCTTGGCTTTGAAGTTTTCCATTTGCTCTGTCTGCATTCGCTGCTGAAGCTGGAATAGGCGTTCGTCTAGGCGGTCCTTTTGGGTCATGAGGTCGGCCTTCGCAGTCATGCTGTCGGCGGACGCAATGCTCGTCTCCAATTCAGCTATCCGCTCTGTCAGTTCCTCTACACGGTAACGGACCTCTGCCAGAGCTTCGCCGTCACCTCTTGCTCCGTAGTAGTTCTCGATTACTTCCCTACGCTTTACGTAGTACTCAGCGTTGCGTTCAAGTATCTTTTCCTGTAGCGCCTCGATTTGCGAGTGTAGCCACTCTTGCACATCGCCAATGGACGGCCATGGGAAGTCTGGCGAAGGACGCATAGGTTGTGTTGTAATTCGGGAGATGTTTTCAGTCAACAGGTTGTCGGCCCGGAACTCGCCATCACGCCTGACGAGCGCGACCTCCAGCAGATGGTCTTCGGTCTCGAAGCCCGTGAAAGAAACTTTGAAGACCAGCCACCAACCGTCGCGGCCAACTAACCGCTCCATACCGTGGATATTATGTCGGCCCGTGTATACCAACTGTAGAGCAGCTTGGTGGCCGCGGTGAAGGTGTGTTTGGATTGCGGCGTCTACGAGAGGATGCTGCTTATTCAGAAGCGGTGCCTCACTAGGATGACGTTTGTCGAAGGTGCCGTGATAAACGTCATCCAGTAACTTGCCGCCTGCTAGGATATACTGGGCGGGCGTGTGGATCGTATAGAGACCATCCGTGGCCAAGTACTCGGCGCCAAAATGATCGAGACTGGCTTGCAATAACCCCTCAAGCTGCCTCGCTCTTCTGTCCACTGCACTTCTGGCGTTCTGCTCAGCAATTCTTAGGTGGTCGCGAATTCGGTCATCAAAACCTTGCAGCAATGTCCTGCCTGTGGTTCGCCGTTCGACGATGACTTCGTCCAAATCGAGCTGCAATTGCTGAAACGCGGCACCTATTTCGTCCGGCGTGCGGCAGCTCTGAGCAATCTCAAATATGCGGCGCTCAAAGTCCACGCCATCCTCGATGATCCCCAGAATTTCGTCGGTTTCACCCAGGACGGTATCAAACAGATGGATCTTGTCGGTGAGCAGTTCGACGAGTCTGCGGTCCACTGCGTTGTCCATCGCTACCAAGTTGGCCACGACCACGTCGTGCTCCTGGCCAATGCGATGAGCGCGGCCGATGCGCTGCTCAATTTTCATCGGATTCCACGGCAGGTCGTAGTTGACCACGACGTGGCAGAACTGGAGGTTCAGGCCTTCGGCGCCGGCGTCAGTAGCGATCATTACGTCAGCACTGTCGCGGAATATCTGCTTGGCGTGCTCTCGCTCGTCTTTCTCCGGATTGGGATGGCTTTGCAGGTCGCCATGGAACTGAACGACTTCATACCCAGCGGCCCGTAGAATACGGGTGAGGTAGCGCATTGTTTTCTTGTATTGAGTGAAGATGAGGATGCGCTCGCCAGTTTTCTTCAGCTCGGGCATCGCCTCAACCAAACATTGCCCCTTTGCGTTCTCCGTGATCTTCTCGCACTGTTGGACGTAACCTCGCACTTCTTCTAACTCTTCTACTAGCGAGACAGGCACTTCCTCGGCCTGGTCAGCCTCGCGATCCCACTCCAAGTCCCCGACCTCTACCGGTTCCGCGTCAGGCTCTTCAAGTTCGTCTGGCGTCAGAGCGGGCTCTGCCTTGCCTTCGACCATTGCCTCTAAACGCTTCTGCAGTTTGTCAAGAGCGCCCAAGAGGGCAAAGCTGCTGCTGGCGAGCAGCTTCCGGTAAATCAGAATGATGAGGTATTTGCCTGCGGCATTGGCACCGAACGCCCAAGTCGGACGCGACAGATAGCTCGAGACGTTCGTGTACAGATCGCGTTCGTCGTCGTTGAGCCGGAAGTTAAACAGACGCGCAATGCGGGCGGTGAACTTGATTTCCGGAACATCTGAGCGCAGGGTCCGGACGGCGAAGCGGCTCAGACGATCCTTCAGTTCGTTGAGGTTCTTAACGACCAGGCCGCGCCCGTCTTCGCAGAAGTTCTCGCGGAATGAGAATTCGGTTCCCAGCGCCTCCGGGTCAATCAACGAGCAGATTGAGTGGAGCTCCGGCAGATAGTTCTGGATCGGAGTTGCGGTTAGGAGAATGGTAAGACGGCGTGGCACGCGATCAATGCTTTCGTGTAGTGCCCCGGCGGGATTCTTCAGTTTGTGACATTCGTCAACGACAAGGGCGTCCCACGGCCGCGTACAGATTTCCGCAATTCTACTGTTCACAAAGTGATAAGTGCAGATGAGCAGGCCCCGCCATGGATCTTCCCCCTTGCGCTCCATCCGGTTGGCAGTGGGGCCATCAATGATCTGAAAGTCCAGGGCAAACCGCGTGCGAAGTTCCTCAGCCCACTGAGCGCAAAGCGACTTCGGCGTCACCACCAGGATATTGCCAGCCCCGCGGTAGATTAGCTCCTTGATGATCATGGCAGCCTCGATCGTCTTCCCGAGGCCTACTTCGTCTGCGAGCAACATTCCGGGCAGTAGCGGGTTGCTGACAGCGAAGTGGGCAGCGTAAACCTGGTGGGGGTAGAGGAATGTCTCGCGGGACGATTGAAGCGACTCCATCCCGTCAATCTCCGCCGTCGGACGGCGACGCGCCAACTCCTCTGCCTGACGCCGGAGGAGGAAAAGCTCGTGTGGCTCGAACTCGTGGCTCTCCAGGAATTCCGCAATCAAAGTGGTTAGCATTCTGTGCTACCAAGAGTCAATGTTGAAGGGCTTATGATAGTGCTCAGTGGACACCTCTTCCAATGTCCCAAACGGCCGGGCCAGATTCACGTATTGCCCACTGGATAGGCGCAGCTCCAATCTTGGACCAGGATTGAATGTTGTCTCGGCGCTCAACTGGAAGTAAATCTGGTATTGCCCGTTCCACAGCCAGTTGCGGGCCTTGTACAGGATGTCATGGATCATGCGCGAGGTGGCTTCAGGGTCATCCGAGTGCAGCCATAGGTTCTCAAACCCGCGAACTAGGACACACATATTGGGAAACGGCTCACGGTGCTGCACGTGACGCAGAAACCAGATCGCGGAGATGGCCTCGGCGGGGCCCTGATCGGGGTATCTGCCGGCATAATCATTGAGGAATTGCTGCAGGGCTTCCCCACGAATGAAATTATAGCCAACTCTCAGGGCCATCTTCAGCCTCCTGATAGTAGATTGCTATTCCAAGTCCAGCGTCCCCGTTCCTGACAGCTCCCCCGCCAAGCGGGCATAGCGCGGGCGCTCGGGATTCTTTGGGTCCAGGTACTGTGCGATGCGCTGCACCAGCTCGCTGAACGTGCGGTCCTGGCTCCATTGTTGCGTCAGAGCGCCGGTCAGATGCCCTTTCTCGTCCAGCAGATACAGCAGGTGCAGGCGGTCAATGTAGCTCATTTGGGTGCCGAGATGCTCGTCGGAGTTGCTGAACAGGTCATCCAGTGGCGCCTCGTCGAAGAGGGCCATCAGGTACTCCTCCCGTTCGGCGGGCGACGGCACTTTGACCTTGCCCTTCTTCTGCAAGACAAGATGGGCCTTTTCCAGGTCATCCAGAGTAACCCGGGTATTGTTGCGTAGTCGCCGGTGAATGCGGTCGTAGGGCACTTCGCTTTGGCCGAGCAGGCTTACACAGTAGAAGCGCGTCAACGGGTCCAGGCCGGCAGGCCACATGCGCCCTTCGGCTTCTTCAACTAACTGGTCCACGATCTCGCCGATACCGCGCAAGTCCCGGGTGTCGTCGCCATTCAGTGCTGCCTCGACGTCTACCGGTTGACCCTTGTGATAGACATAGGAGTGACCCTGGAAATAGTACTGGCTGTACTCTTCCAGGCATTTGCCGATGGCGATAACATAAATGTCCTCCGGAGCCAGAGCCGCCTGTCCGTTGGTCGCTCGCTGACTCTCTAATTCGCGCACCAGGCGCTGGGCCTTGAGATATATGCGGTCAGTGAGGTCCTGCCATTCAGCCCGTTCTGGAGCCTCGGTTTGCTTCCGACATACGATGACTGCGTCGTAGGAGATGTTGGCTTTGTCTTTGATGTGTAGGCTCCCAATATTCTCAGCATGTACCGGAACGACTGCCATCATGTAGTAGCCGGCGTCCAAAGCCGTGTTGAGGACCGAGGCCCACGCTTCGTTCGCTTGATGGTGAAAAGTGAAAACGAGTAAGCCCTTCGCCGACAGATAACGTCCGGCCTCTGAAAACACACGGGTCAGTCCCTCAGCAAAGAAAGCCCTGTCTTTTGTAAGGTAGGCAACATTTCCACGGGCACTAACCTGTTCCACTATCTCCTCATCTTTGGGAGTCAGAGAACGAGTAAAGGCGTCAGGATAGTGAGCTGCAAGGACACTCCTCAACCAGACATAGAAGAAGTCAGAAAGTTCTGCGTACATCACGTTTCCATAGTATGGTGGGTCCGTAATAATGAACTGCGCTATTGCAACGGATCGCTCACACCAACAGTTGCTCAGGGTTTCGGAGCTCTGTGCAAATAAGCCGGTTCGTGTTCCATCCCCAAAAATGCCGTCGCCTATCATCACCTTTCGATAATCTTCATCATTGACAAAGAAGTTGTCATAGGGGGCCTCTACCCATCGGAGAGCATTTGCTATCCGTGGCACACAATTCCTGAATGTCCCGCGTCCAAACTCTGCACCCCAAACATTGTTCTCGGCATAGGTTGCCTTCGGGATGAAAGCGTGGGAGCCAAAAATGCTTTCAACTTGACGAGCCCCACAGTTGTAACGTGCGAAGCAGTTGCTCGTCTCCAATGCCGAGCTCCATGCGAGTGTGAGGTATTCCTTGATGTTAGGATTTTTGATCGTGAGAATCGTTTCTCGCAGGCGGCACAGACAAAGTAGCTGCCGCTCATTGAACAGTTCATGCCAGTGATAGAACCCGTGGTTTCGTGCCTCATCGGTCTTGACCCCGGGGGGTATCTGTTGAGTAGGATACTTCAGGACGTCGCGATTGGCCCGGAAGTCGGCCTTGGCTTTTTCGAATAGTCCGCGGTCCAGGTCGTCCGGCTTCTTGTAACCCTTATACTCGCAGTGCGGGCAATACAGCTCGATGCCGTACATCCGGTGGGGCAAGGGGACATTGCGGTCCATCCCCTCGGGGATGTTGGCTTTAGCCGCGGCCAGAATCTTGCTCTCCAGGCCACAGTCTGGGCAGGTGTACTTGCCCTTGCCCGCATAGCCCTTGTCGGGATCGAAAACTGTGCCACAGGTGGGGCATTCCGACTGATGGTCTGCCGGCGGACGCTTACTGGCATAGATTTCACCACAGTCCTTGTGGGGACACTTGATGAACTGAATGCCCCCATCCTTGCCCTCCTCTAACAGCATCCCGGGCTGGCCGGCCTTGTTGCGCGGCACATCCTGCCGTTTCCTCTTACCTGCTTTCTTCTTGGCAATAACGAACGAATTGTACAGGGGCACGGTAGCGCCACAGGTGCGCTCCGGGCAGGGGGCCAGCTTCACCCAAAAGACATACATCACATCGGCCTGCTTGCCACAACAAGGGCAGGTAGTCTTGTAGTATGACTTGATCTGCTCGGCGACCTCGGCTTCCACCTGCTTGAAGGCTTCCTCCAACTCCTCCAGGTCGCAGCCGTCGGTCTCCTTCTTGGTGACGAACCAGGCGACGGGGTTCAAGTCCACACCGACCACGTTCGCTCCCAGCCGCAGGGCCTCCACGATGGTCGTCCCACCGCCCATAAACGGGTCGAGGATGGTGATAGGCTCCCGGGCCTCCCAGTCGATCTTCTCCCACCACTGCTCCGGTAGAACAGGCGTCTCGCCTGTTTCCGTCATCATCCCCAGGTATTCCGCCAGTCGCTCGCGCCGTGCGTCAGGAGCTTTCGGCTTCGTAAAAGCCCAACGAATGACCGCATTAGCCTCGTCATCCAGGCGGTAGTACAGCCGCTCCCAGGCGTTATTCACGCCCTCTCGTCTCTTCCGGCGGTGATATTCTCCCTCGTCGGTGATCTTTCTGCCCTCTGCGTCTGCGAAGTCGCCATCTTTGTCTCGCTGCCACGGCTCCAGGCCATCCCAGTCCCCCCAGTCAATGGCGCTGGCCAGCAGGATGGTACGAAACACGCACGACAGCCGGCGGGCCCACCACTTGTGCATTTGGTAAATCGGCTTGCGGCCCCCGACTGGGGATTCCTTCACCGCCAGCCGATTGACCTCAAACAGCGGAAAGTCATATTCAATGTACTTGCCAGGCCGGATGCTCATGACTCTTCTCCGCTCTCCTACCTTTCTTCGAGCCGTTGGGCGAGAAGATCGAGGAATTGCCTGACTCCTTGTATCAGCTCGATCATTATCTTTCCGAAGTGGTCCGGTGTTCGGGGAATAGGCACGCCGATGTATCGCTGGCAAAGAGTCCCGAAATCGGCTTTCTTGCGGCGAATCGCTGAAGGCTTGCCATGCTCGAGATCGTGTTCGCAGTACAAGTTTCTGAATTTCTTTATGTCAAAAACCACTTGACATTCGGCGTCGGTCATCAAGTCGGCTTCGCGGAATCTTAGGTTATCAGCGCCTGCTCCTTCGTACAATACCATATGAAGCGATCGGATGATGCTGCAGAATCCGTCTCTCGTAACCTTCCAGTACTGAGGGAGACACAGAAGACATTCTACGGACGTATCAGTGTACTTGAATGGCTTGCCTTCTTCCGGCCACAGTCTGTTACATCTTACTACGGCCCAGGCAATCTCTCCGAGGGCTCTTGTTAAAGCTATCACCCGCGACTCGGCGAATAACTGGGGGTTCTGTACCTGACCAGGATTCGACTCTATTATCTGCTGGATCTCTCCGGCAATCAAGTTTGGAATGTTGATCGGGGGGAGGTCGGCTAGTCCCGCATGACCAGTCAACTCGCCAGGAGCCAGAGCGCGGACAACAGTAATGGTGGTGTCTTGAATGATCTGGGTGCCAATGGCAGCCCCCGCAACGACCACTGAAGCTGTTTCAATCTTGTCGGCGTCCCCGGTCTCCTGAGCTTCAGTGACGATCTGCTCGGACAGTCGCTCAAGGGCAAACGGGGCTCTTTCTGCCAACCTGACTATAGGGATGTTGGCTGCCAGGTGCAAAGACGAAAGAAGGGACTGTGTCACCCGAAGACGGTCAAACGTGCTCTTGTAAAAGGAGCCCATTTGGCGTTGGGCTTCGATCAGCGGCACCAGCTGAGCCGCGGATATGTCTTGCATCGTCTTGCGGAGCAGAGCCAGCTGTTGGTTTCGAAGACTCAGTGCCCACGTTGCCGAGATCGCTTCGGCTTTGGCTAAAGAAGACTTCGCTCTTATTCCCTCCATCAAGGCTGCCCTAGCTCTCGCTGCTTCGTGAGCCGCACCCATATACGAAGCACGGGCCATGGATTGCCTTACTTGGTCCATGAGGTATTGGTTCGTATGGAACCACTCCAGGGAGGGTAGTATCTCCCTCTGCCAACCTCTCCACTTGTCCGGGTCTACAGTCAACTGGTATCACCTCGCTTCCCAAGCTGCAGGAAGTCGCCCCATCATGTACTCGCGTCCCGTCTTTACCTTCCTATCTTCCTTTACGGCTATACATTTCCCCACTGTGGAGAGCTTTCCTTCTATCCCCACAGCCGTTGTAAGGAGGAATAAGCGTTGATCGTCAGGAAATAGAGAAAACAGAGGAGGGCCAACGATGGCTACGATTGCTGACATTGTCCAATTGCGCGACGAAGTGCTCGAGGCCAACATCCAGGGCATTGTGTCCCTGCACGACTTATTCGCGGAGGAAGAGACCTTTGAGAAGGACACGGCACGGGTGCTGGAAGCGACCTACCCCTCGGCCGCGATGAGGGAACTTCTGCATCGCTTGGGCCGCAGCCTGGGCGACGAGAACGTGGATCGCAAGGGCAACTTCATTGTCAGTGGCGGCTATGGCACCGGCAAGAGCCATCTGCTCCTGGCCCTGTACCATATCCTGAATAGCCCCCAACTGGGCCGGAAATGGCTGAAAGCCCACAACATTGAATTCGACCCGCCCGAGGACGTCGAAATGCTGCTGATGCCGATGATGAACCTGCCTCGACCCTCGGATGGCCAGCCCTACGGCTACCTGTGGGGGCCGATCTTTGATCATTTCGGCTATGAGGGATTTGTCCACGACGGCAACAATTTCCCCACTGTGCAGCACCTACGGGAGGCGATTGGTGAACAGCGCGTGCTCGTGATTCTAGACGAGATCGAGCGCTGGCACTCAGCCATAGCAGACTTGCCACAAAGGAACGCGAACTTGGGCTTCCTGCAGAACCTATTGGAGTACGCCGAGGACGTAGACCATGGCGTGTTCGTCTTCCTGTCACTATTGGAACTGGAACCGGACGTGGTGAATATCGTCCAACGCGTGGATCGCTTCGACCATGACCTGACCCAAGCGCCAGACCGCAAGGACATCGTGCTGCATCGACTGGTCAAGTCGGTGGACCGCAGGAAGGTTAAGGGTGTTGTCCGGAAGTATCTCGATGTCTATCGCCCCCTCGAAGCACACATCCAAATCGGCAACTACGACCAATTTGAGCAGGAGATGATAGCATCATATCCGTTCCATCCGCATACCATTTCGCTGGTCTTCGAGCAATATACCAGTGTGGCCAAGCGGAGCCAACTCAGTTACCAAAACTCCCGGGGAGCAATGTTCCTGCTGGCGCACGTCCTGCAGCAGGCCATGCCAGAGATGGCCACGCCGGAACACAACCTACTGCAGCGCGACCTGGTGTTGGCGGGGGACATAGACCTGTTGAACGAGCTGGTATCTGCTGATCTCTCTGACCTGAGCCCAGATTTGGTGCAGAAGGCCTATCAAAACATGAACCTGAGCCGGGATGTTGAGCTGGCGTCGCCCATCCTGTCCACCATACTGCTTCACTCATTGGGCAGTCCGGCCGACGAACGACACCTGGGAGCGGAGTTCTCTGATATTCTCATAGGGGTCCTGGCACCACAGACAGATGGCTTTGAAGGCAGGTCTGCGAATAACGTGCAGGCGCAACTGGCTGCAGTGGAACCGCTCGCGATCAACGTGCACCACCTGCAGGAGCCCGAACGGTGGGTCTTCAAGCCAGAGGTGAGCATCGTATCGCGAATAGAGCAGTTGGCGCGGCAAGTACCGGATGAGAAAGCCGCGGAGCTCGTGGTGCGGCTCGTCCGGGACCAGTTAGGCGGAGACGATCGAGTGTGTGTTCTGCCGACAGACGATATTCCGGACCGCAAGGACATCAGCTTTGTGGTTTTGACGCGTTATCTCGAGCCCGAAGACATCGTGAGTCAAGCGTACCACGGAAAATCGTATCCGAATGCCCTGGTTATCATCAATCCCCAAGACCGAGATGACCTGCTGCGGGACGAGAACCTGTTGTGGATGGCGAAGATGATCGAGGCTGCAGGGGATCTCAAGGGGCGTCTGATCGGTGATCCGAGCACTCGGCAGAAAGTCCAGAAGATTGCCGACGATCGCGGACGAGCTCTGCAGACAGCCCTTCAAAGCCGTTACGGATTCTGGATGGCACCCATTTACGACGAGGAGCGCGGGGAGCTAACCTTCCGTGCGACACCGGTGGCTTTGCGCAAGGAGCACATACTTGGTGCTGTTGAAGCTCGGTATGACCTGGATCGTTTCAAACGCGATGCAATGCAATCGGTCGAGAGCCGCGAAACGACGCCCCCGACGGTTGGCGACATTCGAACAGACTTCTACCGCCAGCGCTCCTTCGCCAAGCCTGTGCACGAGAATAGGATTGATGAGGCCATCGCCGATCTCATTCGCGGAGGTGGGCTGAAAGCCGTGCTTGGCGGCGGCAAGCAGATATGTGGCAAGCTACCGGGAATACTGCAGAAGAGCTGGACGATTGCACTGGCTGGTCCCGATGATAGAGAGGGAATTGATGTTGCCCAGGAAGCGCTCAATTACGTCAGGGCCTCAAAGGAGCCAGTGAGTGTTGAGAGTGTCCGGAAGTTCGTCCACGCCGAAGCTTTCAAACACGGCGACGAGGAAGTATCTGATGACGATATTAACCGCGCCCTTGTTCACCTGCACCAGGAGCGCAGAGTTGAGATCGTTGGTGTTAAAGCACCTAACGTACCGTTAGCACCTCAAGTGCAAGTCCAGGTGCCGCCAGGGCCTGACGTGAAGGATACGTCGGTGAGTATTCACGGTGGTTCTCTGGGGGCAGCTGTAACAGAAATCGTACAGTCTCTCAATAAGACCGACCGTTTGAGCGCAGTCCGAGTAACCATGCGCTATAGCGCCAGCGGCTCGGAGATCATAGCTGCCTATGGGGACATGCTCGGGCTGGAAAGGGCCGATGTTGATCCAAATGCCAAGTTCGAGTTGAGCTGGTCGCTAACCAAAGCTCCCATCACAAACAGGGACGAACTGGTAGGCTTTGTCAAGGGTCTGCACAGACATGGCGATGGTGCGATAGACGTCACACTTCAATGCGAACGGACACCGAATACCGGTGAGGAGGATTAGGGCTGCAAACTCACTTCTTCACACATCTCATAGAGTCAGACGACCCGCTGGAGTCTATCTTCCACGAGCTAACCGAACGGTATTGGTCCGAGGAGGTTTTCTCACACTATGCACAAACGGGAGACATGGACAGTTATCTCCAGGACCAGGAGCATCTTGTCTCGGAGTTTGAGCAGAGACTGTGGGATGTTTGCTTCGATGTGTACACTCTCTTTGAGACAGATCACAAACGAAAGCATCGCGTTGAGGAACTGTTGGGCTCTGCAGAATATACGCTCGTTGTCTTCGATGGTCTGAGCCTGCGGGAAGTGCCAGCCGTCCAGGCGGTGCTCTCTGAGTTTGGCCTGAAGTCCAGCACGGACTTCGCGCTCTCGACCGTGCCGTCAGACACAACGGTCTTTGCCCAACAGCATTTCCACGCGGGCGGTCCGGCCGCAATAGCAAAGGGCCGCGGTCTTTTTGAATCCCAATTCGCCTTCGAGCACGTGAGGCGAGAAGACTGGGAGCTGGACTTCAAGCCCGAACAGCGCCGGAGAGTAATCTGGGCCATGTACCCCGACAATGTCTTTCGACTCGCCCCAGGCAGCGTGAGCTACAGAAAGCATATCCTCGAGCCTATTCAAAGCATTCTTCGGACCGTCCTGAATGATGATACGCCAACACCGCTCGTTGTGACCGCTGACCATGGATACATATGGCAGGGCGGTAATACGGCTTGGCCGCTGGAGCCGCAGAACACACAACTATTGGCGACACATTTCAAGCGCACTCGATGTACGCAACAAGCAACGAGGGAACTTGCGCATTGCCAGGCTTGCTGGGTGTCCGGCAAGCAAGCAGCGGCGAGAGGGCGCTTTGCCTGGGGGGCCAAAGTAAAGGGCGCGCCTGTTCTCTACACCCACGGCGGCGTGTCACTGATGGAGTGCATTGTCCCGTGGCTGTCCGTGAATGCTTGATATCAGACAGTGACCGAGAACCTCGCGCTGCGAGATTTCGTTACCGTGCAGTTGGTGGATCTCGTGGCTGTCATTGACGCCCTCGGCATGCCAGCCAGACCGCTTGCGCAACATTGTGCGCCAGCGCATGAATGAATTACCATTGAACGAATACGCTGCCAACTATCGCAAACCGTGGGAACCAACCCGCTGCCCGCACATCAAGATTTTCGAGCCAGGGGAGCGATATCATTGATTGGAGAGCAAGGGCCATATCGTACTAGGTCAAAGAGGAATATCTATGACATCTGATGCGGGCAGCCGACAACTGAGCGATGGTATGGTGGCTGGCGTTGGCGGCGACTGCCAGGAGCACTTGCCGCGGGCTCCTGCCCCTCAACCGGCATGAGTGCTCAAACGACGTAAGCACATATGGGATGACCTGGCCACTACCGAGGAGGTGAGTGATCATTGGTTAGCAAGGCGACCGTGGACTATGGCACCGCTCTAGAAGCATTGCGTAGGCTGGCCGGTAAGCCTGATGGCGAGCGCTTTCTGACAGAAGAGGTTTTGGTCCCCCTGTGGTCCAAGCAGTATGGCAATCTGGTGCGGGATAATCACGGCCGTACTGAGCGCGGGGCCGATGTGGTATTGCGTGTTCGACGAGAGCCCAGTGGCGAAGAGCTGGTTGCCGTGGTAATCGACACGGGCAAGGTCGAAAAGGGCCATGGAAAAAGATTCGAGAAAATAGTTGGGCAGGCGAAGGACGCACTAATACACGCCCATCCAGATCCCGGAGGTGGAAGTGAGAAACACAAAGCAGGCCAGGTCTGGATAGTGACAATAGGTGAGTGGACAGATGATGCGCGGGAAGCACGGAAAGCGTTGCCAATAAAGGAACAGCTTCTTTGGCCTGCCAAGTGGTTCTCCGAAGCCGATGTAGCGAAATGGATTTGCGAATGGGATGCCGGCGAACCAATCTACAGTGATCTTCTGGCGAAGGTAGGGCTCTGGCGATCGACCCCGATGTCTTCAGAGTCTGTGGACCTGATCCCTGGTTCTTCCGTGGTCACGAAACGGCCGCGGCCCGCTGTTTTATACTCCTGGCCATTCGGTATATCCCACTGGGCGGCACAGATTACTGACGGATCACCGGCAGTACTGCTGGGAATACTCCAAGATACGGAAGCCCCGTTTGCCGGGAAAAGGCTACTCCTTGGCTGGTTGGCCCGGAATCCGTCGGACAACCCAGGAGCCATATCATTGGCTCAGCACGTACTCCAAGACGGTATCCTAGCTCGGCACTTCCTGGCGCAAATGGACAGCCCGGCTTGGCTTGAGCTATCAAAGCCGGAGTTTGAACAGATTGCACGAGATGGCCCTGCGTTGGTCCAGCGAGCACTTGCGCTGACGGTTGCTCGCCTGTGCGGGAACGAGCATCAATTGGCCCTGGATTTCCTGCGCCTTCTATGGGCTACCGATGAGCAGCCGGTTGGCTGGGCCTGTGCAGAGATCATTTCTCAACTTGGTCTATGGCCGGACGTGGAGGATCTGTTGGAGCCGGTTAATGAGCAGCATGCGGTGGGCCTTAGCTTCATGCCCTTCGCCTTGGCGGAAGCGGCCAGAGAGGACAAAGTAACCCCTGACTTTGCCACCAAGTGGCTCGCGACTTGGACCCTTAGTCAGATGCGGGAGGACCCTGTGGGGGCGCCACATTTCAGGGATTCTCTAATACATGCCTTTAGCGATGTGGTCGAGCAACACCCCGCCTCGGTTCTGCCGCATGCCGTGAAATTGGTGGAGGCTAACTGCCGTGCGGGCAAGCAGTTGGGCGACGAATTCCATGGATTGAAGGATACAGATCTACGAGTGCATTTACAGTTCCGTATGGGAGTGAGGGGTTCGAGGGAAGAGCCGGCTTTTATTGTGCTCACCGCGCTCATGCAACTTGCGGAGAAGAAGCGCTGCCCTATGGCTGTAAGGGATATCGTGGACAAGCTGCTGAACTCGGAGTACATAGCGGCCCGAGCAATGGCAATCAGGGTGTGCCGGGCCAAACCGGAGAAATTCATTCGGCAGTGCACAGCCGCTTTGACTGATTGGCGACACCTGGTCTATCCGTTGGGTGACGTGACCAGGCCTTTGCTCGCCGCGGCGTATCATCTCATTCCCCCGAGGAAGCAAGCAGAGATCAACAAGGTCCTGCTCAGCTTGGAGTCAGAGAGTGAAAGGGAAGGCTACGAGGGCATCAGCCGGCTATATGCTCTGAAGTCGATTCCAAAGAAACACTGGACTAAGGAGGTTAAGGCTGAGATAGAACACTTGGAAGAGCGGTTGGGCGCGCGTGAGGTGCCGCCCGAGCCAGAAATGCAGGTGGGCTTTCAGCCTGCGCCTGTTTCTGACATTGCGAAACAGATCGACAGTATGACCGTAGAACAGGTCATCGAGCTATTGCACAAGGCACAGAACAGCGACCCGCATGGCATTGACAGATATGACGTTGGTCACGAACTGCGCAGGCGGGCTGAAGATAATAGTGAGTTCGCCCTACAACTTGCAGGGGAACTTGCCTCGGCTACCTCCTTGGCCGACCGATACGCTGGGGAACTGTTGTGGGGAATACGAGAAGCACATACCTGGGACCACCGAATGGAAGTAATCTGGCGGCTGCGGCAACTTGACGACTCAGGCGTGCGTGGCATAGCCGCCAACATTATTGAACAGGCCGCCCCTGACCTCCCTGGTAAGTGGGTTCGCCGGGCCAGGTTACTCCTCTACAAGTGGGCCACGGACCGCAGCCCAGCCGCAACAGGTGAAGCTGACGCAGACCTACTCATGACCGGTATCAACAGCGCGAGGGGGAGGGTGGCAGAAGCGCT
>SDBS01003697.1_pt1 | contig 15038 bp, 11 predicted proteins | sample 2277091 | NCBI WGS metagenome assembly SDBS01 (sample SAMN10404972, study PRJNA504765) | marine sediment metagenome | isolation source: marine sediment core GS10_PC15, 163 cmbsf | place: Arctic Ocean: Southern Knipovich Ridge | collected 2010 | reverse complement strand
GTACTTGGCATTTACCTCTACATTATTTACCAAAGGATCATCTGTATCATCCGGGATGGTGTAGGACTTCTCGTAAGTCCAAACCTCATCGGTATCCAGCATTCCATCAGAATTGGTATCACCGCTTATAAGGTTGGTAATGCTTCCTAAAACATCATCTTCTATAGTGACGTTATAGAGAGCCATATTACCGGTATTTGTTACCTCAAAAGTATAGGTGATAGTATCTCCAATGTAAGCTGTATCCGGACCATACTTGATGATATCTATTCCTGGATTTTCCTCTTCACGGAGTAAGATATCTACACTATGGCTGTCATGAGCAAAAACGGAGTGGCATTCCTTGTACTTGGCACTTACGTCTACATTGTTTACCAAATGCATATGACTTCCCGAATTCACATTGTTTACCAAAGGATAATCTGCATCATCCGGGATGGTGTAGGACTTCTCGTAAGTCCAAACCTCATCGGTATCCAGCATGCCATCAAAATTGGTATCACCACTTATAAGGTTGGTAATGCTCCCTAACACATCATCTTCTAAAGTGACGTTGAAGAGAGGCATATTACCGGTATTTGTTACCTCAAAAGTATAGGTGATAGTATCTCCAATGTAAGCTGTATCCGGACCATACTTGGCAATATCTATTCCTGGATTATTCTCTTCACAGTCGTCATTTCCCTGACCCCAAGCTTCAGCAAGAAGCATATTTGAGCTGGTGCCCAAGAAGAGTACAAGGAAAAAGGCTAACAGCACTGCAAATGTCAATACTGTTATCCCTTGTCGTCGAAAAGCTAAGCTCTTGTGCATATATTTTGCACCTCCTTTCTTGGTTAATTTATGCCGGTTTGCGTGCCTTTTCAGAAGACTTTGTCAAACCGGATATATAACTTGTATCCGCAATCAGTAAACTGATACGGGCAAGTACTGAAGACAACAAGCTCAAATTCCTGCTTGTTGTTTGCTTAGCCTAAACTTCACAAGGAAAAAGAAATGATTTGGCCTTTCTCGCTTGCATCTTTTGGTTATAACCCTTACTATATCCGGCCTTTTCAGCGGGCTTTTTGCAAACAATATGCGTAAGTTTCCGCCTTCAAGACCCTGGTATTTGAGTATTTGTCAAAGATCAATCAGTGAAAATCAGGTTTCTGAATTTGCCCAAAAGAAAAAGAGGCCTGTTTTACGGCCCCTCGTAAATAAGCACAACCTAAAAACATTATTTGTTTCTTTTATTTTATCATATTTATTTGTATTAGCCTAACGCTTTTCTTTGCTCTTCTACCCGCTTATATCTGATACTAAAGAACAGTATAATAGAGAGCAGACCAAACCCAAAGAAAGTACAGAAGCACAGTTGGCTCCGGTAAATCTTGAAAGTGGTGCACCTTGGCTGAGAACTCGGGCATAGAGCGTCGAGAATTTATATCCAGATTAGGAAAATGGCTGCTGGTAGGGATAGGTTTATCATCGGGAGGATGCAGCAGACTTCTGGAATGGTCTTCCAGACAAGAACATGCAACAGAGAAAGAGCTTAAAAGTATTAAATCACCGGAGTCCGATGTCCCCATAGATCCAGAAAAAACTCCCGGTGCAAAGACGTCCTTTCCTGATTTGGTAGTGATCAAAGGAGATGATCCTGAACAAAATGTTCAACTGGCTATGCAGAAGATAGGGGGAATACAGCGTTTCGTGAAGAAGGGGGCAAAAGTGGTTCTCAAGCCTAATCTTTTAACAGGCCGGGAACCCGAATATGCTGTAACCACCAATCCTTTTGTTGTTGCTGCTCTGGTTCGGCTATGCAAAGAGGCAGGCGCTTCTGAAGTAGTGGTTCTGGACCGGTCTACCAGTTCCACCAAGGCGGCTTTTGATATCTCCGGAATCGCCAAGGCAACCAAGGACGCGGGAGGAAAGATCAAGATCCTAACCGACCGCAACTTTGAAAACACCTCAATTCCTCAAGGACGTCTTCTTAAACAATGGCCTCTGGTGAAAGACATTTTTGAAGCCGACGTTTTTATTAATGTTCCCATTGCCAAGACTCACAGTCTGGCAACTCTCACCTTGTCTATGAAGAATTTAATGGGCATTATGGGCGGTACCAGAGCGACCATGCATGTGGATTTTGACCAAAAGATAGTTGATTTAAACACCTTGGTCCGCCCTCACCTTGTTGTTCTCGATGCCTACCGCAGCCTTATTAGGAACGGACCTACGGGAGGGAGTCTTTCTGACGTGAAATTGACCAAGGCAGTTGTAGTGGGCACCAATCAGGTTGCAGTGGATGCTTACGGCACAACCTTTTTTGATATGGAACCAACCGATCTATCCTATCTGGTGAGAGCCAACGAACAAGGACTGGGAGAAATTGACCTGGCAAAGCTAAAGATCGCGGAGGCTACTTCTTAAGTTCTTAGGTTAAGATACTCTTGAAGTAAAATGCCAAATATAATTCTAGTACTAGGAATCCTTCGACCACGCTCTCCTCGCTCGAACTGAGCGACCTCGGAGTCGAAGGCAGGCAAGTGAGGAAAAAGTGAAGCTTTATCGCTATCGTATATATTTTCAAACATTTTTCCTGGTCCTATTCCTTGTCCTTCTTACCATGACAGTCTGGCCCCTGGGGAAAGTATTTCTGGGCGCTTTTCTTTTAGCCAATCCTTTGATTACCCTCAATTCCCTGATTAACGGGGTATGGAAAACTGAAATGCTTTTGGCACTGCTCTTTTTCCTTCTCCCATTTTTCCTGGGCAGGGCTTTTTGCGGTTATGTCTGCCCTATGGGATTTATTATCGAGCTCTTGGGCCCAAAAGAGCAAAAGCTGGCCAAAACCAGAACAAGGGATACTCTTCTTAAATTTCCCATATTTATACTGATCATCTGCATGGGATTTCTTGTCTTTGGAAGCACGCTTTACCTGGTGTTTGATCCTCTATCGCTTCTAACCAGAACAGCCACGGCCACTCTTTATCCTTTTCTGGATATTGGAGTACGTCTAGCCGGAGATGTCCTATATCTCTTTAAACCCCTGCAAAGCATGGTGGACACATTAACCAATTTGCTGAGCGGAGTTCTTATCTTTCAGAAATCCTTATCCTATCAATTGCAGCTAGTAATCCTGGTAATGTTTCTACTCATAATCGGACTCTCGTTTTGGTTACGCCGTCTGTGGTGCCGGCATCTTTGTCCCCTGGGAGCTTTTATCGGCTTTATCAGTAGATTCAGCCTCTATGGACGGATTGTTGACGAGAGTAAGTGCATAAAATGCTTAAAATGCGAAAACGTTTGCCCTATTGACGCAGTTCGCAATGATGGCTTATCAACAGACAAATCACGCTGTGAACTGAGCTTTGAGTGCGCCGATGTCTGTCCTGAACATGCTATTCACTTTGGCTTTGGTCCCAGGAAAACAGTCTATAATCCCAGTCGCAGGGCATTCTTGGCCGTAACCGGTATCACGGTTTTGAGCGGTTTCTTTCTCACAACTTCAATTTCAAGGAAGGAAAAGGATTTCCACCTAATCAGGCCTCCCGGTGGACGAAAGGAGACCGACTTCTTGGCATTGTGCTCTCGATGCGGGCAGTGTATGAAAGTATGCCCTACCAACGTTTTACAGCCCTCCCTTCTGGCCGCCGGACTGGAAGGAATCTTCAGCCCCCAGATGAACTATAGTCATGGCTACTGTGATTGGAGCTGCAATGAGTGCGGAAAGGTTTGTCCCACGGGCGCAATAGATCACTTGCCTCTGGCCAAGAAACGTGAAATCCAAATTGGCCGGGTTTATATTGACCGCAATTGCTGCATACCCTGGGCGGATTTTAAAAACTGTTTGGTCTGCGAGGAGCTTTGTCCTGTTCCCAATAAGGCAATCATATTCAGGCAAGAAACCGTTGAAAATCCCGCCGGAAAGTTGGTAACACTTAAAAGACCTCAGGTAATTGCCGAAGAATGTATCGGCTGCGGGATCTGTGAGTTTAACTGCCCTGTACCCTACAAATCAGCAATCACAGTGAGGGCAACCAAGCATATTCCTTCGGAATCCCTAAGAACCTGATCGTGAGTACGATTCTCAGTTAATCTACAGTCCCAGAATGGAGCGGAGCTTGCGGGCATTTCGGCGGCTTACCGGGATTTCACTCTCTTTGGAGTCCTTTACACGCAGCAGAAAACTTCCCCCGAACATGGGAACAATCTCTTTTACTTCATGCAGATTGACTATGAAACCCCTATGTGCCCGAAAGAAAGCGTCATCTTGGAGCCTTCCCTCCAGCTCCTTGAGAGTAAATGAAGTGATGTAGCTATCGTCATAGGTGTGGATAAAGGTGTAATCATTCTTGGTATTGGCATATATGATATCGTCAGTGGAAAGAAGAATTGTCTTTCCTCTCTTCTCAACAGGAATGCGACCAATGTTTAGCAGCCCTTCACTTGGTTGGTTGTTAGTGGCTTGCTGATCTTCTCTTCGAACTTCCGTAATTTTATTGAGGGTCTTGTGCAACCTTTTTTCGTCAAAAGGTTTGATTAGATAATCTGTGGCATCAAGCTCAAAGGCCTTTACCGCATACTCTCCATAAGCAGTGACAAAAACAACCGCCGGCGATCGGGGGAGCTCCAATATGATTTCAGCTACATTCAGCCCTGTAAGACCCGGCATCTCAATATCTAAAAACACCACGTCGTGATTGAGCGCCCGGATAAGCTCTATCGCCTCCCTGGCATTTGAGGCTTCGCCTACAATCTCCACATCGTCTGCTTTTTCCAACATATAGCGAAGTTCAGATCGAGCGGGAGCTTCATCGTCTACTATTAGCGCTCTTAAGCTCATTTACACCCTCCGTTACGGGTATCTGCACAGCAACTTTTGTCCCCCTGCCCACGGTGCTGGAAATATCCAATCCGTACTTTTCGCCATAAAGGCAAATTAACCTTTCATTAACATTATGTAAGCCTATACCCAGCCCTTTTCCAAATCCCGGCATGAGGATCTCCTTCATATCACTACTGGTAATCCCTACTCCGTCATCCTCAATGCTTATCCACAATATGGAATTTTCCAGTTTTGCCCCAATTGCTATATTTAACGAGCCGTCAGAAGAGATTCCGTGCTTAACGCAATTCTCCACCAAAGGCTGGAGAATGAAGGAAGGCAACACGAAAGAAAGCAGATCCTTATCTATCTTTTCCTCGATTCTCAGTTTTTCCCCAAATCGAGCTTTCTCCAAAGCCAGGTAAGAGCTAGTGTAATCCAGCTCTTCCTCCAAAGTCACCATATCAGTTTCCCTCTCCAGTGTTTTGCGAAAGAAGTCAGCAAATTGAATAATGAGTTCGCGCGCTTTATTAGGGCTGGTGCGGCAAAACATACTAATCGTGTTTAGGGTATTAAATAGAAAGTGGGGATTGATCTGCGCTTGTAGGGCTTTGAGTTCAGCTCGCGCAGCCAGCTCCTCCTTTTTTTCAAGGTCAGAGAGCTCTAGCTGTGTGCTTAGAAGGCGTGCCAATCCTTCTGCCATGGTAATCCGCCCTTCCGTGAGTTTCTCATCCAAAGAGTAGTAAAACTTCAAAGTCCCTACGGCTTCCTCTTTAAATTCCAAAGGAGCCACAATTGCCGCACAGAGCGGGCAATCCGCATGGGGACAACCAATCTCTCTCTGAGTTCTTAGGACCCGGACCTCGTTATAATTGAGCGCTTCTCTGGTAGCTCGGGTCAAGATCGATTCTCCGCTTGTATGGTGATCGGAGCCGACACCGCTAAAAGCCAGGACTTTGGAGAAATCAGTGATAGCAACAGCTATTGCGTCCGTCCTCTCATAAATAATCCGGGCAACCTGATGAGCCGACTCCATGCCCAACCCGGTTCTTAGATAGGGAAGTGTCTTGTTGGCAATGTCCAGAATCCGTTGAGTATGAACAGCTTCCTCTTGCTTGAATCTTCGTTCTGATTCCCGGAGAAAAATCAATACCACAAATCCTCCGGCGGTAAGAACTCCAAGCAAAATAAAGTAGGAGGAGACATCTTTAAGCACAAACCCGAAGGGCTCTCCGAAAAACCAAATAAAAGTTGCAAGAACAAGACCCGCCGCTACGCTGATCAAAACAAAAGTTGGATATGTTTTTATTGATATACGTTCACCGGTTTCTTTCATATTCTAAAACTCCAAACGAAGGATAATGCGATCTTCGTCCCAAAGCTTAAAACCGAACTTGGCATATAGGTGTTGGGCAATTCTGTTTGCCGCCTGGGTCGTGATCAACACCGACCTGGCTTTTTCAGTTTGAAGCCAACCCAAAGAACAAGCAAGCAACTCCGATCCAAATCCCTTGCGCTGCAACTTTGGAAGTACAGCCAGGCGTGCAATTGTCCCGTCCCACTGCTTAATTGTAGTAACATTATACCCGATTGCTTCGTCCTTGAAAAAGGCTACATGGCAGTTGCCAGCCCCGACAGCATCATTAAGCTCCTCTTTTCCCCACCTCCAGAAGTCGGAAAAAGCCTCTTTTTCTATCTTCATTAGCCCGGAAAAATAAGCGGGTTCAAATTTGCGTACATCAACGGAGGTAGAAATATCGGGTAGTTGAGAAAGAGTGGTTTTCCTAAAAACTACTATCCGATGGTAGCTTTCAAATCCTGCCTGGTAGAAAAGGGACAGCTCGCTCTGCCTAAAAGGAGGGGAAAGAATTATCTGAAAACCCTCCTTCTTTAAAACCGAAATTAAATGGTGCAACAGCTTTTTTCCCTGTTGATCCGGGGCAACAAAAGCCTTGATTGAGCCAATCCTTAAATGGGAGCGCCACTTGCCAACCACTCCGAGGCAGGATAAATCACCTGCTGAAACCTGTACTGACCAGGGATTACTGCGTTGGTAGTCCACCAAGGCAGAAAAATCAGGAAAGATTGCTTTGTTTTTTAGGGCCTGCCAGATTAAAGGCAGCTCACTTATTTCAGCAGCTCGAAAACCTATCATTTTTAGATCTTCACTTTCAGCATCACAGCCAGTATCTCATAGTAGATAAAATAGATTGCCACTGCTATGAGGAAAAGTCCAAAAAGTGATTTGACAAATGAAGCGGGCAGTCTAACCGTGATCCTGGCTCCCAGGTAAGCACCGGGCATGGTCCCCAGGATCAAAAGAAGAGCTATATTAAGATCCACATGGCCGAGGAGAAAGTGGAATATGGAACCGGGAAGCGCATAGAACGCTATAACCAACAATGAAGTGCCAAAAGCCTTCTTGATATTCTGACGGAGGATCATATTGATAGCCGGCACCAGCAGAACTCCTCCGCCAAGCCCCAGAAATCCGGCAAAAAAACCACAGCTAAAACCGATCAGAAAAATCAAACTGCGCAGTTCTCCATAGTCTACTTCTTCAGCATAGCCAGATTGTTCTCCGGTTTCCTCAATTTGGGCGGCCATAAATCGAAGACCTAAAATCAGGATAATAAAAGCGGTGGCAAGCATTAGAAAGTGGGCTGAAACAAAAGCTGTAACCAGTGAACCCAGCGCAATCCCGAAAATTCCCGAGATGGCCAAAGGTAACACTAGCCTATAGTCAATCAAATCATTTTTTCGGTAAACATAAGCGCCTGATATTACAGCCGGGATCATAACCACCAGAGGAGTACCCAAAGCAATCAGCTCCGATCCGCCTAGGACCAGTCGAATACCTGGTGTTGCGATTATTCCTCCCCCGACCCCAAATTGTCCGGAAAGAAAACCCGTTGCCACCCCTAGCAGTATAGCTTGCGCGTAATATGGCATACTTTTGTTGGCCTTTCCTTGATCCGCAGATAGAAAGCATCTTTCCAATTCAAATATTTTGGCATTGATTGCCCTTCGGGTTCTCCAGCATTTGTTTGGCCTTCTCCATTACCTGACGTTCTCCCTCATAGGTGAGCATCTTTAAAGCCTTGTCGATTCCCATCCATCTTATCTCATCAAGCTCGAAATCATGGCAAGCTATATCTCCGCCAACATGCTCCATCAAGAAAAAGTGAACAAACTTATGATATCTCGTATCCTTAGGCTTCCAGTAAAACCAGTATTCAATCCGGTCGATTTTCTCAATAAGCTTTCCCTTCAGACCGGTTTCCTCTTCCACCTCACGCCGGGCAGTTTCTTCAATCGTTTCACCTTTCTCTACAATACCCTTGGGGAGACACCATATTTTGCTACCGTCCCGGGCTGCAATAGCCACTTCAATATGGTCTTCATTCTTCCGGTAAACAATTCCCCCAGCTGATACCTGTCTTTTGGTTATCAATTTTCATCCTCTTTTCAATTCAGATATTGTAGTATCCGGGTTCAAGCACCTTCTTTGTCCAGTATTTGGCCTGGCTAATTTTAGTAGCTAGCCCTGGCTAATACAAGTTGAACCCTAATATTGCAGTAGATTTCTCTTCAGAGGACAAAAGTTTTAATGCTAAACAGGGAAATGGCACGTTTGGGAAACGTGCCCTACAGAAGAACCTGCAACTTTCGGATAATTGGCTAAGAACTTTTTAAGTCTAACAAACCGGTGTCCGGTTATCCACAATATTTAAAGGAGCACCGCAATAGGCGCATTTTCCGCCCGTGACATCGTAGTTCTCAATCTTATAACCTGATCTGGAAATAACTGGTTTCTTGCATTCATAACAATAGGTGTTTTCACCGGAATGACCCGGGACATTTCCCATGTATACAAACTGCAAGCCCACGGATAGGCCTATCTGTCGGGCCTTTTCCAGGGTTTTTACAGGTGTGGCCGGGAGACGGGAAAGCTCTAAGTGGGGAACAAATCTGGTTACATGCCATGGTGTTTTCTCCCCTAGTGTATCTTTGATCCACCGGGCAAGGTCTAGCAGTTGTTCTTCATCGTCATTGAGAGTGGGAATAATGTTGGTCACAACCTCAACATGCATGTTCCATTTTTTACGGGCCCGTTCGGCGGATTTTAGAATAGGTGTGAAATCGCTGATTTTACAAAGCCCTCGATAGAAGCTATTGGTAAAACCTTTGATATCCACCCTATAGACATCCAGATAAGGACCAATCATATCCAACGCTTCAAAAGTCGTATACCCATTAGTTACATAAACAGTGTAAAGATCGTTTTCTTTGCAAAGCTTTGCAGTCTCCAGGGTATACTCGAGCCAAATAGCGGGCTCATTATAGGTCCAGGCAATACCTCGACAATTGTATGTTTCAGCCAAGCGTATTGCTTCCGTGGGGCTAACTTCGGTTAGACTACTGGTCTCCGGATCCGGATCAACATGGGCAATCTGCCAGTTTTGACAGTGTCCGCATTTTAGATTGCATCCCAATGTCCCAAAAGAAAGAACCAAGCTCCCCGGATGATAGTGAAAAACCGGTTTTTTCTCAATAGGATCTGCCGCAATTGAACAACACTTGGCATAGATTAAGGTATAGAGAGTCCCCTCTTTATTAAGCCTGGTTCCGCATTGACCGCGTTTTCCCATTGAGATAGAACATTTTTTTGCACAAACATTGCATCTTACTTTGTTGTTCTCCAGCTTTTGGTAGAGAATTGCTTCTTTCACAATTCACCCTCTCTTCGTTCTCCGTAGCTAGTTCCCAGTATCTGTTTCCTGGTTCAGGATTTTGGGTTTTGGGTTTTAACTCATCCCTCATCCCTTCTCCCTTCTCTATCCACTGCTTCCCGCAGCCATATAGGTCTTGTTGCGACCGTCCTGCTTTGCCCGGTACATTGCTTGGTCAGCTTTTTCTATCAGCTCAGTAGCTTGCCTAACATCAGGTGTGAGCTCGGCCACACCGACACTGGTAGTCAGCTTTGCTGAGTCTTCCACGTCTTCCAGATTGAAGATATATTCCTCAACTTTTTTTCTTAGCTTCTCAGCAACAGTATAAGCTTGCATTATATCAGTTTCCGGAAGAATAAGAGCAAATTCATCTCCTCCATATCGAGCGGGCAAATCGCTTTCCCGCACATTTTCTTTGACTATCCGGGAAATGTTTCTTAAGACATCGTCGCCGGTCAGGTGCCCATACTTATCATTTATCAATTTAAAAAAATCAATGTCAATCATCATGAGTGAAAGAGAAGAGTTGTATCTCTTGGCCCTTTTAACCTCAACAGCCAGCCGTTCGGAAAAATGCTTATGATTTGCCAGCTGAGTAAGACCATCTGTGACCGCCGTCTCTTTGAGACGTTTGATTGTCTCCAAAAATGCTTTCCGCTGAAGTGGTAAACAGCTACTCCACTCAGCTAATCCCTGATAGACCGCAATAGCATTATCCCGGCATGTATCATAGCCGCAAGCACCGCAGTCCAATATCTCTTCTTCATTATCCTTCTCGGCCAAAGCAAGAACCTTTTCCAGGTCAGGCTGGGATGGATGGGGCAAATTCACACCCTGACCGACAAAATTGCGATCCGTATTTACCTGCGGTAACAGGTGATATATATCATTATAGGATATCCTTTTTTGTGACCTCTCGGCCTCTTCCCGGGCAGATCTCTCCACTACATTTTTTCTGGCAAAAACACTCAAGTTACTATCTAACGCAGGACCTTCAATGCAACCGTTACATGCCAGTGCGTCAATAAAGCGGGGTTTGACTTCTTCTTTGATAACCGCATCTATCAACTGCTCCAGGCAGTCAGTCCCTCTTACGATCGAGACATCCTTATCCATCAAGGTCCTGCTAGCAACAATCTCCCTGGGAAAACCGCCCGTTACCGAAACGGATCTAATGAGATAAGGTTTGTTGCTTCCGATATAACCGCGGCCGGAAGTACTCAGATCTATCTTTTGCATGGAGAAAAGCTGTTTCAACTGGCCAAATGTGAGAACTGCATCAACTATGCCATTGGTCGTGGTGTCTTTTGCTTCTACTTTTCTGGCAGGACAAGGAGTAAAATGGACTACTGCCACTTCTTCCGGATATAGAGCTTTAACCAACCGGCTCTGTATCACCATGGGAGAAGCAAGAGGTACCAAATGAGCTGCAAACTGGGAATAATACTTGAGGATGAACTCCACAACTACGGGACAAGAAGAGCGTATGAGGGGAAATTTCCTGCTCTTCCGCCAAAATCCTAAAAAGTTATCAGCATAGACTTCTTCGGCTAAGATTGTATCTTCCACAGTGGAAAATCCCAGCTTTTTAAGACCTACTTTAACTTGCGCCATGGATAAAGGATAGAAAGAGGCCGGTGCTTCCGGAGCTAGAATAGCTACTGTCTGCTTATTGTTTAGCAATTGGGAGACAGCTGCTATCTCGCTCTCTACCGTATGTGCTCCTTGCTTGCATGCTTGAGCACACAATCCGCAATATATGCACTTTTCTTCAAGGACCTCAGCAGCCCCTTCTGCCATTTTGATAGCCTTAACAGGACAAGCTTTCACACAAGCAAAACACTCTTTGCACAAATTCTTTTGGGTTCGTATGATCTTACTTGGGTTGTTCATTTGCCCTAGACTGGTCAATGGCGTCCGTTCGGCCGCGGGGAGTATGGAGTCAAACTTCAATCAGCATTTGTAAAGCTGTGGCTGATGTTCTTTGGTCAACTGTCCGCCGCTCATATCCGAGTGGACGATAACCTTGCAATTTCCCATATTGAGATACACTTTATTACTGACAGGCGCCGCCAGTCGATCAAAAAGACACCTTTTTGTCTCGCCTCCCGGAGGAGACTTTAAGGAATAAGAGCTAGGAACTATACCGGTATCGCTATCTCTGAAACATCGGTAACCTTTGCTTCGGTTGCTCTGATCAAATCCTCTGATCTGATCTTGAGCATAGCATTAACTTCACCGCCACCGGTATATACTACATCTTTGTCTACAATGGATCTATCAACTAGAGTGTTCAGGTTGGTACGGTGCGCCAGCGGAGGAGTTGCTCCCAAGACATATCCGGTAAAGTCAATTACCTCTTGCGAGCTGGCAAGTCTTAACTTATCAACACCTAAAATATCTTTGACCTTCCTGTAACTGACTTTTCTATCTCCGGGCAATATCATCAGAACTGGGTTGCTGTCTGCCATAAAAATTACAGATTTAACCACCTCGCTGAGGCTCAGTCCAAGCAATGCCGCGGTTCTGTCTGCAGTTTTTGCCGGACTCTGAAGAAGAAAGATTTCGTGTGGAATTTCTTCTACTTGTAGGTGATTATGGACATCAACACTTGTTTTCATCAAGCTCCCCTTTTTTCAATCCGAGGACACTTACAAGATCCACGTTTAATATATCATTACCTATTACCAATAACAATGGCACCTCAAGCTCTTAGTATTCGAAAAACAGCAGCTACTGCCTCTTGGGGCTGGCTGGTAGCTATAATTGATCTATCTGCGATTTGATTCTTGATAAGCTCCCACGTTTCTATTCCAACTACCGGTTTTCCCATCTTAAGAGCAAGAGCAATCTCGGACAAAGTACCAAACTGTCCGCCTATTGCCACAACCGCATCAGCGCACCTGGCCACAAGAGCATTTCTGGCTTCTCCCAGGCCTGTAGGAATAGCTACGTCAACGTAGGGATTTACCCATTTCCGGTCCTCTGAGGGTAGAATTCCCACAGTCAAACCATTTTGGGATTTTGCGCCTTTACATGCCGCTTCCATCACACCGCCTAAGCCTCCGCAGACTAAGACAGCTCCGCGTTCAGCAATTAGCTGACCGACATCATAGGCGGTTTGATAAATCTTTTGGTCACATTTGCCTTCACCAATCACAGAAATGTATATCATAGCTCTATCCTCCATCTTTTGATTCATCCCTCATCCCTTCTCCCTCATCCCTTTTTTAATATTCCTTCCAGGATCTCTATCGCTGCTTTTTTATCCAGTGGCTCATTCCAATTCCCGCATTTAGGTGATTGCACGCAGGAGGGACAACCTTTTTTGCAGCCACAGTGTTTTATAAGCTCAAGAGCTGATTGCAGAAGTTGCTCGGCAGAATCATAACCTCTGGCGGTAATTCCAATGCCACCTTCATAACCATCATAAACAAAAACAGTGGGGTGGTTGGTCTGATAGTGAAAAGGAGTTGAAACTCCGCCAATATCCCACCGGTCACACATAGTATAAAGAGGGAAAAGCGCAATTGTGCCATGTTCAGCTGCGTGAATGCCTCCGGCAAGTTCCCGGTCTTTCAAGTTGAGATCATCCAGTATTGTGTCAGTCAATACAAACCAGAAAGCATCGGTTTCAAATCGCTGCTCCGGTAAATTAAGCTCCTCCATACCCAAAACCTCGCCAGTGATTACTTTTTTTCTTTGAAAAGCAGTAACCGTGGTTGTAATATCTACATTACCCCAGTAAACAGTGGTTGCTCCTAGTGTTCTTTTTCTCTTCTCCTCCAGTATTTTTATGGTTGTATAATCGCGTGGTTGAGTATAGTAGTCTCTTTGGACCAGCTCAACAAAAGCAACCTTTTCCTTCAAGTCCAGTTCCGAAACCAGATAAGAATCGCCCCGGTGCAGATAGATTGCTCCCGGATGAACGTAGATGAAAGCCATAGCGGCATCAACTGTTCCCAACATCGAACCTGTTTCCGTCTCTACGATTGTGTAGGTATTTTGAGAGGCTGAGCGAATATTAACTGACTTTGAGGGAAAACCAGGTTTGGCAAAATACCAGCGTCCTTTTCGCTCGGCAAGCTTACCTTCGACAACTAAATTCTTCACGGCAAGCGTGCTTGTTTGTCCGAAAATATCATGATCGGCTTGGTCCAAAGGGATCTCGTAGGAAGCACACAAGAGGTGCTTTTCCAGTATGGAGGAAGTAGCAGCATCAAGTATAGCCTTTTCATGGGGTTTATCGAAAAAGAACCGGGGATGACTCATATAATATTGATCAAGCGGGTTGTCCCGGCCTACCAGAATGGCCAAAGAGCCCTTGAGTGTCCTGCCCGCTCGTCCTGCTTGCTGCCAGGTAGATGCTATTGTACCGGGAAAACCGTTAATTATACAAGCATCCAGGGAACCGACATCAATGCCCAATTCCAAAGCATTGGTAGAACTAACCCCCATAAGCTCACCGGAAAAAAGTTTTTGTTCAATCTGGCGGCGCTCTCGAGCTAGATAACCGGCCCGATAGGAACTGATTTTATCCGCCAACTCCGGCTCGTCCTTGAGTTCCTCCCGCGCATATCTGAAAACCAACTCGGCCGTCTGCCTGGATTTACTGAAAGTGATGTTTTTAAACCCAAAACGTACTAGCTGGGAGAATAAATAAGTGGTTTCGCTATTTGAGCTTTTTCTTTTTTCACACGTAGGGTCAAGATAGGGAGGGTTCCAGAGAAGGAAGTGCTTTTCACCGTGGGGAGAGCCGTCTTTATTCACCAGCTTAACAGGCAAACCAATTAGTTTCTCCGCTAGTTCTGTGGGATTGGCAATAGTCGCGGATGACATAATAAACTGAGGAGATGATCCGTAGAAAGAGCAGATTCTACGCAATCTTCTAATAACATTGGCAACATTTGATCCAAAAACTCCTCTAAGAGAGTGCAGTTCATCGATGATCACAAACTTAAGGTTTAGGAAAAAGTTACCCCATCTTTTATGATGGGGAAGAATTCCAAAGTGAAGCATATCCGGATTGCTCAGGATAAGGTTGGCATTTGATCGCACCCAATAACGTTCATCATCCGGGGTATCACCGTCATAAGTAGCGGGTTTCAGAGATGAGATTTTAAATTGGGCCAGTATCTTCAATTGATCCTGGGTCAAAGCTTTGGTAGGAAAAAGATAGAGCGCGCAGTTCTTCTTATCTTTGATGATGGATTCCAGAACCGGAATATTATAACAAAGGGATTTCCCGCTTGCAGTGCCGGTTACAATTACTACGTTTTTTTCCTGCCGGACATAATCAATTGCTTGAGCTTGATGAGAATAGAGTCGCTTAATGTCTATCCGGGATAGCTCTTCTTGCAGCAATGGAAGAATCGGATTGGTAGGTTCCCGGTAAACAGCCCTTTGAGGTCGGATCTTTTTTACCACGGCAATCTGGCCTTCATAGCTTTCATCCTGCTTTAAGTCGTCGATAAAATCAGCTATGTCCATGTTGATCC
>SDBS01003696.1_pt1 | contig 15039 bp, 13 predicted proteins | sample 2277091 | NCBI WGS metagenome assembly SDBS01 (sample SAMN10404972, study PRJNA504765) | marine sediment metagenome | isolation source: marine sediment core GS10_PC15, 163 cmbsf | place: Arctic Ocean: Southern Knipovich Ridge | collected 2010 | reverse complement strand
AAAAAAAGCTTATTTTTTTTGAAATTTTGCGTATAATATCTGGAAATCTTGATTATTGAGGAACTTATGGCTAAATCTGATCATATTGAAATGAATGGCGTGGTAACTGATACTCTGCCCAACACCATTTTGCGTGTTGAACTCGAAAATGGGCACGTCCTTACGGCTCATATTTCGGGCCGTATGAGAAAAAATTACATTAGAATTCTAAAAGGCGATGATGTTGTCGTCGAAATCACCCCTTATGACCTCTCAAAAGGCCGGATCACATTCCGCGGTAAGAAAAAGCAAGAAGAAGAACCTACAGAATAATTTCGTACGGACAGGCCGCGACCTGTCCCTTCACGACTATTTTCAACTTAAATAAAAACTCGACATAACTTTAACTTATTGAAAAATCTATTAAAAATGCCGTTTTATGTATATTTAACTTCTGATGTTAAATATGTATGGTTTTTCATTGAAATTCGCCAATATTTTATGTATATTTAACTTCTGATGTTAAATATGTATGATTTTTATGAAATATATTTCACGAGTAGCGGAAGCAACCTTACAAACATATCTTAATACTTTTTCAGTTGTAGGTATTACAGGCCCACGCCAATCCGGCAAATCTACCCTATTACTAAATCAATTAAAAAATTATACTTATGTCACATTTGATGATCCAAAAATAGTAGACTTTTTTAAACACGACCCCGAAGGCTTTATGAGTCGCTTTAATAATCGCGTTATTTTTGATGAAGTACAATACGTGCCTGATATTTTCCGCTACATTAAAATATCGGTTGATAAGGATCGGCAAAATTACGGAAAATTTGTTATCACAGGCTCAAGCCAGTTTGCTTTTTTGAAAAATGTTTCAGAATCACTAGCAGGACGCATTGGGTTACTCTCTTTATTGCCATTTCAATTGTCTGAAATGCCCCCGGATCTAATCCAACAATCAATTTACAAAGGATCTTATCCGGAATTAGTTGATCAAATGTACCGAAACCACGAACTTTGGTATGCCGCATATTTTGATACCTATCTCACAAAAGATGTCAGAACACTAAGTGATATTGGTGATATCCGTGACTTTCGACGCTTTATTGCTTTACTTGCATCAAATGCTTCTCAAACTTTAAACCTGTCAAGTTATGCAAAAAAATTATCAATTTCTGCGACAACGATTAAGCGCTGGATTTCCGTATTGGAAGCTTCTTATATTATTTTTTTGTTGCAACCATACCATAATAATTTTGGTAAGCGCATCGTCAAAAGCCCCAAAATTTATTTTTATGATACCGGGATCATTTCTTATTTTACAGGCATCACAAATGAAGCCCTTTATAATCAAGGTCCAATGAGTGGGGCAATATTCGAGAATTACATTATCTCTGAAATTTATAAAAGAGAGCTTCACAACAAAACAAATACCGATCTGTTTTTTCTTCGCACCAATAATGGACTAGAAATTGACTTGATTATTGATCGCAAACATTCAAAAGAATTCATTGAAATCAAAAAAACATCGACAGCTTCGATAAAAGCATTTAAAACAATCAATCAGCTCGCCGACCAAAAGGACACCAGCTATTTAATCTATAATGGCGAATATTTTAAATTTGCAGAAAATAGAATTGCTATAAATTACAAAACTTATTTAACCTAAAATCTGAATAATAATGATGGTCAACATGGATCCCAGATATCACACTTACGCGGTTAAGCCTTCGCAATCGCCTGAATCTGGAACGAAAGCTCGCCATCTTTTAATGAAACCGTGACTCGACCACCATCTGAAAGACTGCCAAACAAGAGCTCATCGGCAAGTGGTTTTTTCACGCGCTCTTGGATCAGCCTTGCCATTGCTCTCGCACCCATATACACATCATAACCATTTTCAGCAAGCCACAATCGCGCATCTTCATCAACAACAAGCTCGACATGCTTTAACTTCAACTGATCTGCTAACTCATTAATGAACTTATTCACAACATTTGCAATCGTCTCAACCTCCAACACCTTAAATTGTATGACAGCATCCAGTCGGTTTCGAAATTCAGGCGAAAATACGCGGTTAATTTCTTCGCTTGCAGCATCTTCATGTCCCGGTGTTGTAAAACCAATCGATGCTTTTTGCATTTCAGATGCACCCGCATTCGTTGTCATCACAATTAACGCATGACGAAAATCAGTTGGCCGACCATTACTATCCGTTATTTTGCCATTGTCCATCGCTTGCAATAAAATGTTATAGATGTCTTTATGAGCCTTTTCGATTTCATCGAGAAGTACAATACAGTGTGGATGCTTCGTCACACTTTCTGTTAACAATCCACCTTCACCATGCCCAACATATCCTGCTGGCGCACCAATGAGTCGCGACACACTATGTGGCTCCATATATTCTGACATATCAAATCGCAATAATTTAATACCCAATATATTTGCCAATTGTTTTGTGACTTCTGTTTTTCCTACACCCGTCGGCCCTGAAAATAAAAATGATCCAACAGGCTTGCTTCCCTCTCGCAAACCAGACCGCGCTAATTTTATCGCCGCAACCAACACATCAATTGCTTGATCTTGGCCGAACACAACCGACCTTAATTCTTTATCTAGATTCTTCAATTTTTCTTTATCCGATTGGGTAATGCTTTTCGGTGGAATATGGGCTATTTTCGCCACGATTTTTTCAACCTGTGCCACATCAACAATGCCAGTTCGTTGATTGGCAGGCAACAAATGGTGTGTCGCTCCTGCCTCATCCATAACATCAATCGCTTTATCCGGCAAGAATCGATCATTGATATAACGATCCGAAAGTTCAGCAGCAACTTGCAGTGCTTCATTTGTATATTTCACGCCATGATGCTTTTCAAAGCGCGATCTTAAACCTTTTAAAATAGTAGTTGTTTCTGGAATGGTCGGCTCTGGCACATCCACTTCTTGAAAACGCCGACTTAGTGCTTTATCTTTTTGGAAAATCTTTCGATATTCATCATAAGTTGTCGCGCCAATACAACTCAATTCACCTGACGTTAATTTTGGTTTAATGATATTAGCAATATCCATTGCATTACCGCCCGTTGAACCAGCGCCAACGATCATATGAATTTCATCGATAAATAAAATCGAATCGGGATTTTGCTCAACTTCATCCAACACCATTTTTAAACGTTTTTCAAATTCTCCACGAAATTGAGTTCCTGCAATCAGTGAAGCCAAATCTAATGCGTAAATTGTGCTATTTTCAAGTGCACGCGGGACTTCCTTATTAACAATCTTTCGCGCCAAACCTTCTGCGATTGCTGTTTTTCCAACGCCGGGCTCTCCAATTAAAATTGGATTGTTTTTTTGTCGACGACACAGCACACGAATCACTTCATTGATTTCATTTTCTCGACCAATTAATGGCTCGATGCGATCTTGCTTTGCTTTTTGATTTAAATTCTTTGCAAATGCAGACATCCCGTCTTGAGCCCCGCCTGATTGCTCTTCCATTCCAGCATCCATTTGTTCCATTGTTTGAATATCTGCTTGCGAAGCGCCTGCACGCTTTTTTTGTGCTGCACCTGGATCAATATAATTTCGAAGAATTTCTTCTTCTAAACCTGCTTTTGTTAAGCATTCAACCGCAAAGCTTGTTTTCTCTTCATAAATTGCTAATAAAAAATCAGCACCATGCACTTCATTTCGGCCAGTCATTTGGACACGAATCGGCGCGCGCTGCATAACGCGTTTAAATCCAGCCGTAAATTCTGTTTGATCACTTGAAATAGCCAGACGAGGAACTTTTGTATCTACAAAGTCGGTTAATAATTTTTTTAATGTCAATACATCGACTTGAGATGCTTCTACAACATGCTGAACAGACGTGTCTCCTAATAACGCCAATAATAAATGCTCGACCGTAATATATCGATGCCGCTTTTCTTGAGCAATCTCAATTTCATGATCAATTAACTGTTGTAAATCTTTTCCAAGCATTATTTTTCCTAATATCTCTTTATTTACTCACTCATATAAGATTATACAGAAACTAACATTATTTAGGTCTTTTTCTTCAAATAATATTTACGCAATGGATCTTTCGGACCATACCCAATCTCTACAACAAGATTTTTTTCAATTAAAGAAATCAATCGAGACCTCGTTGCACGAACCGATAATTTGATTATACCAGCAATTTTGCTTGTTGAAAGACCATCAGAACTTTTTAGGGCAGCAAGTATTTTCGTTTCCATATCATCCACAATCGGCTTTCTTTGTCGTTGGGTAAATATAGTTACTCTAAAATGTGTTCCTAATTCTTCAAATAAAGGCTCTGCAAGACCCATTTCTTCACAAACATCAATAATTCGACGAACACCACTGCCCCATTGCTCTATCAACCCTAAGCGATAAAAAATCTTGCCAATCACACGATTACGTAATTTTGAAGCACCACTTTTAATATCTTCGACTGTCATCCCAAAAAGTAATAAACCTGGATTATCTATTTCTATACGATCATCAAAAATAGCCAAACGAATGGGGAAACCTTTTTGACGATAATCTGCGTGAACCACAGCATTAATGATCGCCTCACGAACGGCCACTAGAGGAATATTCCATCGTTCTTCATGTCGCGATAAAGACTGCGCATTAATATTTTTTCTAGTGCGAGAAACTGAAGCTATTTTAGGACCAGAAGCACTTGACGACGTAGAAGTTGAACCGGGAATCAAAATGCTATGCATAGCATGCTTCTTCACAAACTGCATCACTTCTTCAATAGCCAAAACAGGAAAAGAATTGATATCATGTGAATCAGCAATGTGCTTTTTAGTTACCCCTGAAAATCTGCCAACTTTAATCCAAGCATCCGGAAAATATTTTTCTCGTTCATCACAAAATAAAATCACTCCACCAACAGTTGGCACTTTATGATTTTGGTATATTATAATAAGCCCCAGCGCTTCTAAATCTGTTTTTGTTATTTTTTTTATAGACTTAAACAACTCTGAAGCTACTCTGAAGTTTAATGCTTCAGAGCTCAGCTGCGGAAAAGGCTGCTCATCAAAGGTTTCGCGTGAAAGTGAACTTTTTAGTTCATCTATAATAATCTCATCAGCCAAACGATTCGTTGAACCAACTCTGATATATGTGCCATTTCCAACACCACTAGTTTTTAAATAGTGTGGCTTAAGCGCACTTGGAAAAATTTGTACGGTTAATATATTTCTATTTCGAAAAGTTTTTACTTCGATTTCTGGAATAATTTTAGGTTCAATACAGTCACTGATCAAATTTGCTAATTTTTCTTCCATTTCCAAAGGTTTGCTAGTGCCTATAATATTTTTTGATTTATCTTCAATACCTATAAGTAAAACACCTCCTGCAGTATTTGCAAAAGCAATAAGAGTATGCAAAATTCCCTTTTGCGAGGAAAGATCGCGCTTAAATTCTAAAGTTTTACTTTCAGACTTTTTTAATAAGTTTTCAATATTCATAGCTCTGCATTTTACTCTGAAGCCGTGGTCACAACAAGCCTTCAGAGTAGAAATCTTTAAGCTTATGCGGTCTACACGACAAACAGGTTCAATTCAGGTAAAATTTACTGTAACAAAACACAATCTCAGCATTAACCAATTGATTTTACAGGAATTCGTCATGACAACATGCAAACTTTATACAATTTCTGGGCGCGTCCAGGGCGTCTGGTTTCGTGCTGGCACTCAAAAAGCAGCAAATCAATTTGGCATCACAGGCTGGGCGAAAAATCTACACGATCGACAGGTACAGGTATTAGCCTGTGGCGAAACCGAACAAATAGAAAAATTTTCAGCATGGCTTCACAAAGGCCCAGTATTGGCCAAGGTCATTGAAATCACAGAAGAAGAAATTCCCGTTCAAACTTTCTCAACATTTGAAATTATTTAAAATGAACTCAACATCAAACAAAACAACAAAAGTTATCGTCGGCATGTCCGGTGGCGTTGATTCTTCTGTCGCCGCGCTTTTATTAAAAAAACAAAGCTACGATGTCGAAGGTCTTTTTATGAAAAATTGGGAAGAAGATTTCGAACCCAATGCAAAAGAGCCAGACAAAAAACAAGGCTGTAATGCAACAGAAGATTTTATTGATGCCGAAGCGGTGTGTCTAAAGCTCGGTATTCGCTTACGCACAGTCAACTTTTCTAACGATTATTGGGATCGTGTTTTTAGTTATTTTTTAGAAGAATATAAAGCGGGCCGAACACCGAACCCAGATGTTTTATGTAACAAAGAAATTAAGTTTAAAGCCTTTCTCGATCATGCGCTCGAACTTGGTGCAGATTACATTGCCACAGGGCATTTTGTGCGACGTGGGCAAGAGAACAACGAGCTTCAACTGTTAAAAGGGCTTGATAACAATAAAGATCAAAGTTATTTTTTATATACCTTAAATCAACATCAATTATCACATGCATTATTTCCTGTTGGCGACTTAGATAAAGCAACCATTAGAAAACTCGCAAAAGAAGCTGGCTTTAAAAATCACGCAAAAAAAGATAGCACAGGAATTTGTTTTATTGGCGAGCGAAAATTTAAAAACTTCTTAAGCCAGTATTTACCAGCACAACCAGGAAATATCGAAACACCAGACGGAAAAGTCATAGGCAAGCATGATGGTTTAATGTATTACACACTCGGCCAACGACAAGGCTTAGGCATCGGCGGATTAAAAAATCAAAGCGAAGACCCATGGTTTGTCGCAAAAAAAGACTTAAAACGAAATGTTTTAATCGCCGTTCAAGGTCACGACAATCCAATCATGTTTTCAGAGAGTTTAATTGCCGATCAATTGCACTGGGTTAGTGGCAAAATGCCAGAATTACCCTTAAAATGCAGGGCTAAAACACGTTATCGGCAAGTCGATCAACCGTGTATGATCATAAAACAAGATGATGATTCAGTCGAAGTCATTTTCGAAAAACCACAACGCGCCATCACACCCGGCCAATCGGTTGTATTTTATCAATCAGATGTTTGCTTGGGCGGCGGGGTGATTGAAAAATCATGATTTAACCTAGAAACCGCGGTTGGGCGCGCTTACCTGGTGTAACAGGTTGATTTAGATGGCGCAATCAAAATTTGACGGTATTCCGTCGTCCCAGAATTTGCGAAGCAAATATCTGGGATCCATATTTTGATATAGCCAGATGAATCAAGATGTTGTGCCAGCAAGTGTAATCCAACTGCGGTTTCTAGGTTAAAATACAAGCTGGTCAACCAACCCATCAAAAAACTTGTTTGACCACAAATCAACACTTTTCAGATCTCGCAAAAAAGGCACAACATCTTGCTTTGCGATGTCAAAATCAGTTTTTTCGACTTTTTCTTTAAGCTTTGTAATTAAATCGGATTGAGAAAATTGTTTTTTTATACTCCATGCTTGGCTTTGAATTAAACGCTCTGTGAGATGTTCTAAATTTACAGGCACTTTTCTAGCAACATACCAAACAAAATCATACCAATCTCGACCTTTCACACGTTTCTGCCAAGGCCGACAAAGCAAAGCATGTATTTTACCTGCAAACAAATCAGATAAAACAAAGGTTTTTACGGCAAATGGAATTGGTAGTAATAAATTTTTTACCTCTGTGCTAAATTTTCCAGGCGGATCAACATCAACTTCCATTTTAATTTTAATCTTTTGCATTTTATGGATACGAGACGTTATATTTGCCGGTGTTTTAATAACAATCAACTGTTTTTTGGAGCTTGCCTTTATAAAAGCAGATTTAATATTAGACTCAAGACTTTTCACTTTCGTTTCAACTGATACGTCGAAACCAAATGAATTGAGTTCATCCGCAATTGCTTGGTTGTATTGTGCAAGCCCAAATGATTTATCAGGTTTTAATAAACTAAAATCTAAGTCTTCGGAAAAACGATCTAATCCATAAAGAATTCTTAGCGCGGATCCACCATAGAATGCCGCCTTTTCATAAAACTTTGCGCGCCATAATCCCAACAAAGCAATCTCTTGAAAAATCTCTTTAACAGCATTAATATAATCTTGCTCACCATGACAATGGTATTTTTTTAGCATTTGATTAATAGCTTCATGCATCTTTCTTTTTCACTTCTTTTATCAATTCAACAAGCAACTCAAGCTTCTTAGAACCATAATTTTTATTTATTTCCAATAATTTACTTACCGAAAACTCTTTCAAGCGAACCTCTTCTATCCTTAATTCATAAATTAAATATTTCTTTATTTCTTCTACATATTTAAATTGTCGCTTCTTCTCCACAATATAAATCAGATCGCACAGTGCTTTTTCTTTTGAGGCAATTAAAAATGATTGGCCAGAAGCTGTTTTTTGTATTTCAATTCCTACAGAATATCTATTGACATTTAAATAGTAATAGCTGAAACGACCAACAGGCGTATCAAATCGTTTTTTACGCTTACTCGTAATACTTGTGATTTCAACTACACGCTCTGGAATTAAACCATGTAAAGACAGCGCATATGTCAATGAAATTGCTGATGGCCCATAAATCAAATTAGCTAAAACTTCATGCGAAAATGGACTTTGAGACACTTCTTTACCAAAAACATACAATCCTTTTTTAACGCGAATTAAATCTCCTGTTTTCAGCCATGCAGATATTTTGTCACGAGGTCGAGAATAATTTTTTAAAGCAGATATAAGGAATTGATAATCCAATTCTTCCTTGTCTGCTAATTTCCTTAAAGCTTCAATTCTCATAATTTCTCCAGTATGTCGAATATTATCCGACATACTGGCTTTTTTTGCAAGGCATTTTTTCTAAAAAATGTATCATCAATCAGACGCTTGCCTAGGCGGCGGGGTTATACGTTAGCAGGCCCCTTCATCAGACTTTTTATTTCACCTGCCCGAGACTCTTCTGTATTTGGTAAAACAGGTAAACAAGTCCATACACAACAACATATTAAAGCGGCATAACAGGTTATCGCGATGCTAAGCTTAGTAGCACCGGAAAGAACATATCCCTGGTGAATCTGGTAGGCACCATAGGCACCCCAAAAACCCACAGGAAACAAAACAACAGCACACAATTCTGCTCCTAGCCTTGCAAGTCTTTTATCTTCCTGTGAAGCATTCCCTTCAGGTAATTCCCTCATCATCATTCCCTTCTTTTATTAATTCTATTCACTCATACAAAGACCAAAGGCGCATTTTATCACATTTAACTTTTAAGCAAAGAATGCTATTATTATCGCTTAATAAAGGATTGATTATGAAGCTAACATCACTGACTGCCATTTCACCTATCGATGGTCGATACCTTGAGCAACTGTCTGATTTACAACCATTATTTAGTGAATATGGATTAATACGCCATCGGGTGATTGTTGAAATTCGCTGGTTTGAAACGCTAGCAAACCATAAATCAATTAAAGAGCTGCCAGCACTCAACCAAAAAAGCAGTGAATTTCTCCAAAACATCATTGATAATTTTTTGGAAAATGATGCCAAACGCATTAAACAAATTGAAAAGAAAACACGCCATGATGTTAAAGCTGTCGAATATTTTTTAAAAGAAAAATTCGAAAAATTACCAGCTCTCAGAAAATACACCGAATTTTTACACTTTGGATGCACATCAGAAGACATTAATAATCTTGCTTATGGTTTGGCAATTAAATCGGCTAAACAAGAAATTCTATTGCCCGCCATGAAACAAACGATTTCTACATTACAAAAACTTGCGCGAAAATATGCGAGCACAGCAATGCTATCTCGCACGCATGGTCAACCCGCAACGCCCACAACACTTGGAAAAGAATTTGCTAATTTTGTCGCACGATTGAAAAAACAAATGCAGTTAGTCGAGTCGGCTGAAGTCATGGGAAAAATGAATGGCGCTGTTGGAAATTATAATGCGCATCACATTGCTTACCCCAATATTAATTGGGAAAAGCTGTCTGCGCAATTTGTCAAAAAATTGGGGCTGACTTTTAACGCGCACACAACGCAAATTGAGCCACATGATTATATTGCGGAACTTAGTCATACCATGATGCGTTTTAATGCTATTTTAATAGATTTAAGTCGCGATTGCTGGCTATATATTTCTAACAACTACTTTAAATTAAAGACAAAATCTGGTGAAGTTGGCTCATCAACAATGCCACACAAAGTTAATCCAATTGATTTTGAAAATGCTGAAGGTAATTTAGGATTAGCAAATAGCCTGCTTGGATTTTTTGCGGAGAAATTACCGACTTCTCGCTGGCAACGAGATTTGAGCGATTCGACAGTTTTGCGAAATCTAGGGATTGCGCTTGGTCATAGCTTGCTTGCATACAATTCTACTTTAAAAGGCTTAAACAAGCTTGAGGCAAACAAAAACATTATTGCAAAAGACCTTGATGGTCACTGGGAGGTATTAGCCGAAGCCGCTCAAACAATTATGCGTCGTTATGGCATTGAAAAACCGTACGAAAAATTAAAAAAATTAACCCGCGGAAAATCATTTGATAAAGCAAAATGGATTGAGCTCATTAATCAACTAGACATTCCAACAAAAGAACAAGAACGACTCAAAAAAATAACGCCAAATCAATATACGGGCTTGGCTAGCAAGCTTGCAAAACTTTAAGGTTTTCTTAATCTTGTCATCCCGCGACTTGATCGCGGGATCTTTGGGAATTACACGAGATTTACAATAGATCCCGCGATCAAGTCGCGGGATGACGACTCTTAAAAGTCAAGCGATGGCGACTCTTAAAATTCGTGGGATGACACAGGAAAAACACGAGAGGCTATTATGATAAACCAGCTAAAAAACAAGCTATTTAATTACATCACCAAGGAACAAACTCCTACGGGCTTCCCACCATGTGACTTTGAAAAAACAAATGATTTAATCAAACCTGGTGATATCATTTTGATTCAAGGAAAAAATCGTCTGAGCTTCGCCATTTCATATATCACAAAAAGTATTTGGACGCATGCAGCTCTTTGCATTGGAAAACTGGATGAGATTCAAGATAAAGCGCTAAAAGAACACATTAAAACACACTTCAAAGATGGTTCTAACGAAAATTTAATTATTGAAGGCATCGCTGGGAAAGTAACAAAAGTCTCTCCTTTAAGTGATTACAAAAAATATCACTTTAGAATTTGTCGACCGATTAATATTTCCGAACAGTCTTTAAAACAAGCAATTACCTATGCTATCACTGCGGTGGGAAATGAAATCTCACTTTGGCAAGTTGGCAATCTTTTAAAGCTTCTGGTATTTTGGACAGTGCTGCCAAATTGGTTCTTCGCTGGTTTTTATAAACCTAAACAAGGTTTTCGACCGAAAATTTGCTCTTCCATCATTGCCGAAGCGTTTGCATCAGCAAAATTTCCTATTCTTCCTGCTGTATCACGCGGCCGAGAGGGAAGCTATCATTTGACGCCAACTGACCCTCGCTTTTTCTTTCCTGCTATGATTGACTACTCTCCCTATTTTGAGATTATCAAATATCCATTATTTGGCATCTCTAGCAATCAAGTTTATAAAGTTAAAATTGGTGAGCGTTAAATCCCGCGAAAAAAATCGCGCAGATGACGGCAACAAACGACAGACCATCAACTTTCTTTACGTGGCAAGGCAATCAACCCAAATACCAAATAAATCACCAAAAACAGCAGCAGCAAAAGTGATGATGGAACAATCATAATCGCAAGAATTGTGCTCAAAGTAATCGCGGGTATCCACGCTATTATCGCCACGTGATAAGCACTCCAGTACTTGACCTCTCTGGAAATGAATTTTGCTATTATCCATAAAAACAATCCGGCTATAAACGACCAAGACAAAATCAACATATAACCGATAGAAATAACTAATAATGATAAAAGTGCTATCATCAACGGCATGAATAAGAATAAAAATTTATGACTTATCTCTTTAAGCTGTTTCGGCCCAAACACTCGATTAGAATCTTCTTTAAATTTGAAAGTTTTATACGTCTGACGATGTTTTACCAGAACCTTATCTTGCTTTATTTGAATAAGCGCCTGACCAAGCTTCTTTGCAGAAACCTGATTATAAATATCAACAATAATAAAAGGCGCCTTATCCCCTGAGACATAAATAAACTTTGGCTTCTTCTTTGCTGTGGAAGCCAATCCTTTTGTTACAGTAATCACTGGCATTTGCTGTGCAATCTCGCTGGACATCAGCTTGCCTATCGAAAAAATGTGACTGCTTACGAGGATAGCTACAACGATTGTAATCAACGCTAAAAATGTTAATAAGGCCAAAAAAGTTTTGCCCCGCCAATCTTTTACCACTTCTCTATAAAAAGCAGGAGAGAAAAAAGAAAGAAAAATGCCTATAAAAAAATTGGTCCGTTTCATGCCAGCTCCTTAATAAACTGATTACAAAGCGAGAAACTTGTATTGACAGATATATTATGGGATATTGAGATAGTTATCAACTAGAAAGAGTGCGCTGATATGAAAAATTTCTGCTTTATTATCATTGGGTTAATGATCCTCTTGACGTCCTCAATATTTGCGCAAAATGAGTTTAAAAACACGCTGACTCTAAACATTCTTAATACAACGGGAAAAGCAGGATATATAGGCACATGCAGCGCAGAGATTACACCCGACGGCAGAACGCTTTGCAGCACTCCTCAACTGATTAAAAAGGGGCAAAACACCATTTTGGTTCCCCCTTACCTAAAATCCTATCCGGTTTTTTCAACTGACGGAAACAATTATTATTCATGTGCAACTTTAGATAAACCAAAAACACAATTATTCTTTTCTGCTCAAGATATTCGCGCCAATACGCTGCTGCTGGAATCACTTATTTCAGATACCAAAGATAACAATATAGCCATGTTATGTGGCCTTCAGCCAAAATCTTAAAAAAGGTGTCAGGCATAACAAAACCAACCTTTCTGAAGAAAGGTTGGTTTTGTTATGCCTGACACCTTTTTTCTGGTAGTGTTCCAAAAAACTTTCAAAATAAACATACAAAACGATGACATTATTAACTGACACGCTATCGCCCATCTTCCCAAAATCCTCAACCGGTAAGCTAAACTGGGGACAATTATCAGGCTGTGGAAAAGCACTTGCAATTGTAAACGCGGCCAAAAATTACAAAAGCATGCTGTTAATCATAGCGCCTGATCGCAACACCGCTAACCAACTAACAAGCGAATTAGAATTTATTACCAACAAAACAGATATAGAAATTCTGAACTTCCCTGACTGGGAAACACTACCATATGATCACTTTTCACCGCATCAAGACATAATATCACAGCGTTTACAAACTTTATCACGGCTTCCCTCTTTAGACCGTGGCATTTTAGTTGTCTCGATAGCAACGCTTATGCATCATGTTGCGCCACGAAGTTATTTATCACAACATAGTTTATCTCTTCATGTTGACCAGACAATCCATTTGGATCAATTCAGATCTGAGCTCGAAACTTATGGCTACCATCATGTCGCTCAAGTTTTGGAGCATGGCGAGTATTGCATTCGAGGGTCGATTATTGACTTATACCCAATGGGAAGTGAATCACCATTGCGGATAGATTTATTCGATGAGGTCATTGACAGCATTCGAACATTTAATCCTGAAACTCAACGTTCAATTGAAAAAATCGATAAAATAAATCTTCTTCCTGCAAAAGAATTCCCAATCACTGATGATGCACTTAATTTATTTAGCGAAAATTTTCGAGATCAATTCGATGTTAATCCGTTGAATTGCCCTATGTATAAAGATGTTAACTCAGGCTTTTTTTCACCTGGCATTGAATATTACTTTCCATTGTTTTTTGAGGAAACGGCGACACTTTTTGATTATCTTCCGAAAGATAGCTTGATTATTCAATATGGAAATATCGGCGAACCTTCAGAAAAATTTTGGCATGAAATTAAGTATCGATATGAACAACTCAAACATGATATTTCAAAACCCATCTTATCGCCCGATCAATTATTTTTTTCGAACAATGAGATCCGTGAAAAATTAAACACATTTACTCGTGTTTGTATTCAAAAAGAGCCTCTTCCAAATAAAACAGGAAATATTAATTTTGAAACACGAGAATTACCAAACTTATCGATCAATCATAAGCTCAAAAACCCTCTGCATGAATTGCAAACTTTTATTGATTCACGGCCAAACACATTAATTTTGTTTTCAGTTGAGACGCTAGGAAGACGTGAAGCTTTAACCGAATTACTTACAACCATAAATATCAAACCAAAGAACATTACAACGCTGAATGAATGCTCAGAAAAAGGATTGATTTATATTGTTGTTTCGCCTTTAGAAAATGGCTTTCAAACTGACACAGTTGCTATCATTACCGAAAATCATCTATCGGGACAACATATAAAACAGTTGCGGCGAAGAAAGAAATCAGGCGAAAATTACGCTGAAACCATCATAAGAAATCTCGTCGAACTCGATGTTGGAGATCCCGTTGTTCATATTGAACACGGTGTTGGCAGATATCTTGGACTTCAAACACGTGCTGTTGGCGATCAAATCGACGAGTATTTGTTACTTGAGTATGCTAATCAATCAAAACTCTTCGTGCCGGTTGCCTCACTTCATTTAATCAGCCGATATAGCGGAAAAGATGCCGATCACGCACCATTGCACAGGCTCGGCACCGATCAATGGGACAAAGCTAAACGAAAGGCAGCTGCTCGAATTCGAGATGTTGCAGCAGAGTTACTCGACATATATTCGCGCCGTGCTGCACGCAAAGGTTTTGCATTCAAAAAACCAGATGATCAATATTTAATTTTTGCCGATGAGTTTCCATTTGAAGAAACGCCCGATCAAGAAACCGCAATTGAACAAGTGCTCACAGATATGGAATCACCTAAACCGATGGATCGTTTAGTCTGCGGCGATGTTGGATTTGGAAAAACTGAAGTAGCGATTCGTGCTGCGTTTTTAGCCGTTCAAAATAACAAACAAACCGCTATTTTAGTACCAACAACATTACTCGCCCAACAACATTATGAAACCTTTCAAGATCGA